>Ga0066602_10002631_pt1 | contig 10475 bp, 11 predicted proteins | sample Higcelweek5metaG_FD_59481 | JGI IMG/M metagenome (GOLD analysis project Ga0066602, IMG submission 59481) | Freshwater pond sediment microbial communities from the University of Edinburgh, under environmental carbon perturbations - High... | ecosystem: Environmental > Aquatic > Freshwater > Pond...
TTGGGTCCTTGACCCAGCGTCTCCCAGACGTGAAGCCTCCCTGTTCAACTCGGCCGGAAAACATTGGTTTTCCGGCCGTTTTTTTATCTGCACATCCTACAGCCACGCCATCGCCTGAAATTCCGGCACGGGTCAGACCACGCCAGCCTATCCCATTGTGCATTTCACGATGGTGGGCGCGCAGGTTATGATGTCGGCTATCAATATCGGGGCAGCCTGCCATGGCGATCAACGGCATCAACAGCACGGGCACCTATACGGCCCCGGCCCCGCCCACGCCGGAGGGGGCACCCGGTCGCCGTTCTGCCGACCCTGCACCGGCCCCGCCGCCGCCACAGCCGGCACCCGCCCCACGCCTGCCGGAGAGAAACCTGTCGCCGGTCCCGCCTGTGCGACTGGAACCGGTACAGCCGGTGCAATATCGTGGGTATATCATCGATATCTCGGCGTGAAGGATACGCGGCGCTCGCTCAGGCGCTTTGCTTCTGCTTCTGCTTTTCGGGAGTATGGGCACCCAGGGCCGGGGGTTCGGACAGGTCACCCTCATGCGGCTTCACATCGACGATGCTGAACCCCCCATCCTCCGGGAACCGCATCAACACCTTGCGGCGCACGCGGGGCATGTCGGAGGCGAAGAAGAACACATAACGACCTTCATCCCACAGACGCGTGATATTGGTGGGTTCCAGGGGCGAGGCCGCTTCCGGCCGGCGGCGCACACAGATAATCCAACCCGATTCTGACAGGCCGCGCCGTTCATCCATGACCAGAACGCGGCGATCCTCTGCCTCCAGCAACTCAATCGCGCGTTTCAGGTGATCGGTGCGGGACTGCATTTCTTCCGCCTCATGATCATCCTGCCCGGCGGTCAGTCGCTGGCTCAGGCTTTCGCGGGCCAGCGCGCGGATCTTGCCGCTCAGCGCGTGCTGCCGGCGGCGCAGCTCAATCATCGCCCGCTTGGCTTCCTTGAGGGTACGGTTGGCCTTCACCACCGTCGGCTTCATCGACAGGAAGACAATCATCAGCATCAGGGCCATTGTGAAGCCGCTCATGCCGGCTCCATTTCCGGGCCGTCGGCGGTTTCGACCCCGGCCCCTTCCTCACTGTCCTTCGGTGCCGCCGCCCCGGTCAGGGGCTGGGCATAGACGGCCTTGAAGCCCGAGGCCTTGGGATAGACCCGCTCAAACTCCGCCTTCGCTTCCTCCGGTCCGCGGGCCCAGACATGGACGGGGCACGGTTGCGCCCAGGAATTGTCATAGAAGGGATGCTTCTCCCCCCGCTTCACCTGATGCGAAACCGAACTGTTGAACACCAGGAATTCATAGGGCTTGTTGGGGAACTGTTCCGCCCCGATCATCCGGACAAACCGATGGGGGCTTTTCTCCAACTCCCGAATGCGGGCTTTCAGCGCCTTTTCCTGGCGTTCCGCCGTGAACAGATGGCTGGCCGCACCGGCGGCTGTGTTCTTGCGGGCTTCCACACGGTTGGTCAGGCCGGTAGCGATGCGGGCATAGCGCGCCAGACGGTCGCGCAACATCGTCTCCTGCCCCTGCGCGCGGATGACCCGCCCCCAGATATAGGCGACCATGGACACCGCCACGTTCGCGGCAACAGAGGCCAGGAACGTGATCACAGCAAACCGGACCAGATCGATGATGCCGTTCAGCACAACGTGCCCCGGAAAGTATCCAACCGATTTATTGTAGAGAAAGTTTCAAATCCTTGAAAGAGGCAATAAACAGGACCGAATTCGCAGCCACACCATTATCGGCTCGACTGATACTTTCGCGTTCTTTTCAATGGCTGGTGTATCGTTCCCCTGCTGCGCCCAACAGCTTGCGTGCCTGCCCCGTCCAGGGTCAGGCCGCCCTTGCGGTTTGGCGGCCACTATGTGTGAATGGCGGCACAGAGATGGCGGAGAAGCCGGCATGGAACAGCGCATCACCCTGATCACCCTGCGCGTTGCCGATGTGGCGCGGTCGCGCTCGTTCTACGAAGGGCTGGGCTGGAAGGCCGCCGCCGGCAGCCAGCCCTCCTTTGCCTTCTTCCAGATGGGCGGCATTGGTCTGGGCCTGTTGGCGGCAGACAGCTATGACAAAGAAATCGCGGGCGATGCCGGCACGGTGACGCCCGGCCCCAGCATGCTGGCCCATAATGTGCGCGGCAAGGCGGAGGTTGACCGGCTGGTCTCCTTCGCGCTGACCCAGGGCGGGCGGCTGGTGCGCGCACCAACCGAACAGTTCTGGGGCGGCTATTCCGGCATCTATGCCGATCCGGACGGCCATTACTGGGAAATCGCCTTCAATCCGTTCTGGCCCCTGGCCGAGGACGGGTCGGTCACCCTGGACTGACCGGGACGGCCACGCCATGGATATCCTGCTGAATGGTGCCACCTTGAAGGCCGATCCCGCCGGGTGCCTGTTCTGGCCCACGCGCGGCTGGCTGCTGGTTGCCGATCTGCATCTGGAAAAGGGGTCGGCCTTTGCCCGGATGGGACAGTTCCTGCCGCCCTATGACACGGCGGCAACCCTGTCACGGCTGGAGGAATTGTGTCGTCACTGGCGGCCCAGCCGCGTCGTCTGCTTAGGGGACAGTTTCCATGACCGCGACGCCGCCGCGCGCGTATCAGACGCCGATGGGCGGCGCATCGCGGCGCTGACCGCCGCTCATGACTGGGTCTGGATCGCGGGTAACCACGACCCGGCCCCGCCCCCCGGCTGGGGCGGGACTGTCGTGGCAGAGGAACTGCGTGAAGGGCCGCTGGTCCTGCGGCATGAGGCGGTGACGGACCGCACGGCGGCGGCGGGCGAAATCTCCGGCCATTACCATCCCAAGGCGGCGGCGGTGGTACGGGGCAAGCGGATCAGTGCCCGCTGTTTTGCGGGCGATGGTCACCGCCTGATCCTGCCGGCCTTCGGGGCCTATGCCGGCGGCCTGAATGTGCTGGACCCTGCCATTTCGGGCCTGCTGCACCGGCCCTTCCAGGCCTGGATGCTGGGCACAGGCCGGCTGTTCCCCCTGCCCAGTACGCGTCTGTCGGCTGATGGCGCGACACGCCGACATCTGGACGTCGCACGCGGCTGACAATGCCCAAAAAGACAAGCCCCCGGATGCGGGGGAGGCATCCGGGGGCAGCAACGGGCCGGCGACCAGAGGGGGGAGAATGGGATGGCCACCAACCTCTAAAACCAGTTAGGTCCCGGCCAAACTGCGTCAACCGGGACAGGCAAAAAATATTCCTGTCAAAAGGATAGGGCGCGGGGTGATCCAATGACGCCCCCGCAACGTATCATCAGTAAAACCTGATGTGCCAACCGGAAGCCCACCCCGCCCGATGACCGATCCGCGTCCCATCATCGTCTGGTTCCGCCAGAATTTGCGCCTGGCGGACAATCCGGCCCTGGACCATGCCGTCGAAAGCGGGCGGCCCGTCCTGCCTGTCTATGTTCTGGATGATATCACGCCCGGCGCCTGGAGGGCGGGCGGGGCCACGCGCTGGTGGCTGCATCACAGCCTGACGCATCTGTCCGCTGCCCTGGAACGGCTGGGGTCGCCCCTGCTGCTGCTGCGCGGGCCGGGGGATGTGGTGATCGGTGATCTGGCGGCAAGCGTGAATGCGGCGGAACTGGTCTGGAACCGCTGTTACGAACCCTTCGCCATTGAACGCGATTCGCGCCTGAAGGCGGCGTTGAAGGGAACGGTGAAGGTCACCAGCCACAAAGGCGCCCTCCTGAACGAACCGTGGGACGTGCTGACGGGTCAGGGCACGCCTTACAAGGTCTTCACACCCTATTGGCGGGCCTGCGTCGCCGTCACCAATCCGGAGCGGCCCTTGCCAGCACCGGATCGTTTGATCCCCTGCCCCACCCGTCCGGCGGGTGACGCGCTGTCCGACTGGGCGCTGCTGCCCACCCGCCCCGACTGGGCCGGCGGGTTCCGCCGCACCTGGGCCGATGGCATGGGCGTGGGGGAGGTGGCGGCATCCGCACGGCTGACACAGTTCCTGTCGCAAGGTGCCACCAATTACAGTGCGGGGCGCGATGTGCCCGGCATTGACGGCACGTCGCGCCTGTCGCCGCATCTGCATTTCGGAGAGATTTCGCCGCGTCAGGTCTGGCACGCCGCCAAAATGGCGGGGGATCAGGGCAGCGAGGCGTTCAAGGCGCAGATGGACAGTTTCCTGCGGGAGATCGGGTGGCGGGAATTCTGCCATGCGCTGCTGTACCATTTCCCCACCCTACCCGAACGCCCGCTCTCCACCGCGTTCGAGGCGTTTCCCTGGGTCCGCGATGACAAGGCGCTGGCGGCGTGGCAGCGGGGGCAGACCGGTTACCCGATCGTCGATGCCGGCATGCGCCAGCTCTGGGCCACGGGCTGGATGCATAACCGTGTGCGGATGATTGTCGGCTCCTTGCTGGTCAAACATCTGCTGCTGCCCTGGCAGGCGGGGGAGGACTGGTTCTGGGACACGCTGGTCGATGCCGATCTGGCCAATAATGCTGCCGGATGGCAATGGATCGGGGGTTGCGGGGCCGATGCCGCGCCCTATTTCCGGGTCTTCAATCCTGTTCTGCAGGGACAGAAATTCGATCCTGACGGGCGTTATGTCCGCCATTGGGTACCTGAACTGAAACATATGCCGGACAAATATATCCATGCCCCGTGGACCGCACCGCCCATGGTGCTGCGCGGGGCCGATGTTACTCTTGGCCGTGACTATCCTGCCCCCATCATTGATCATGCGCTGGGCCGGCAGCGCGCGCTGGACGCCTTTGCCACGATGCGTGGCGGCGATCCGGCGATCCCGGCCTGAAGGAAGGAAGCCCTTATGAAGATCGCGGTTATCGGTGCCGGCATTTCGGGTCTCAGCGCCGCCTGGCTGTTGAACCGTCACGGCCACGACGTGACGGTGTTCGAACAGAACAATTACCTGGGCGGCCATTCCAACACGGTGGATGTGACGGGTAGGAACGGGGAGATTATCCCCGTCGATACCGGCTTCATCGTGTTCAACGAGGCGACATATCCCAACCTGATCGCCCTGTTCGCGCATCTGGGCGTGCCCTCCATGCCCTGCACCATGAGCTTCGCTGTCAGCCTGGACCGGGGCCGTCTGGAATATTCCGGCAGCAATCTGGCCGGCATGTTCGCGCAGAAGCGCAACCTGCTGTCACCCAGCTATCACCTGATGCTGCGTGACATCATGCGGTTTTACCGCGAGGCACCGAAGCTGCTGCGCGATCCTTCGGCCATCAACCAGACCTTGGGCGAATATCTGGATGCGGGCCGGTACGGCCACCGCTTCATCTATGACCATCTGCTGCCCATGGGGGCGGCCATCTGGTCCTCCACCATTTCGGAGATGCTGGCCTTCCCGGCGCACAGCTTCGTGCGCTTCTTCCAGAACCATGGCCTGATGAAGATCAAGAACCGGCCACAATGGTATTCGGTGAAGGGGGGCAGTCGTACCTATGTCCGGGTGCTGGCCGACACGCTGGCGGGCCACTTCCATACCGACCGCGCCATCATCGCCATGCGCCGCACACCCACCGGCGTCTGGCTGCGCGATACGGAGGGGCAGGAGACGCAGTTCGATCAGGTGGTGATCGGCGCCCATGCCGATCAGGCCCTGTCCATGCTGACCGACGCGGATGAGCAGGAAAAGCGCGTGCTGGGTGCCTTCCGCTATCAGTTGAACCGCGCCCATCTGCACCGCGACCCGGCGTTGATGCCCAAGCGGCCCAAGGCCTGGTCGGCCTGGAACTATCTGGCCAATGGCACCCGCGACCGCAACGCCAAGGTGGCCGTCACCTATTGGATGAACGAGCTGCAGGGCATTGACGAGGCGAACCCGCTTTTCGTCACCCTGAACCCGATCCAGCCGCCCCGGCCGGAATATAAGATCAAGGAATTCATCTACGATCACCCCATGTTCGACGCCGCCGCCATCCGCGCGCAGGCTGAGATGGCCCGCATTCAGGGCGTGCGCCGCACCTGGTTCTGCGGTGCCTATCTGGGCTATGGCTTCCATGAGGATGGCTTGTCGGCGGGGCTGGCGGTGGCAGAGGCGCTGGGCGCCAAGCGGCCCTGGAACACCACCGACGTCTCCCCCGCCGGGCGCAATGCCAGGCCGCTGAAGCCCTTCAAGGCCGCGGCGGAGTAACGGGGATGGCGGGAGAGGATGGCCAATCCCACGCGCTGTACCATTGCCGGGTCTTCCATGCCCGGCACCGGCCCTTTCGGCATGCGTTCAACTACCGCGTCTGGTCGCTGCTGCTGGATATCGACCGGCTGCAGGAGCTGCCAAGGCCGCTGACCCATAACCGCCCTGGCCTGCTGTCCATTCAGGACCGCGACCATGGGCGGCGCGACGGCTCCCCCCTGCGCCCCTGGGTGGAGCGGATGCTGGCGGAACAGGGCGTGCATCTGGAAGGCGGGCGCATCCTGCTGTTCTGCTTTCCGCGCGTGCTGGGCTATGGCTTCAACCCGCTGTCCATCTTCTATGGTTTCGGGCCGGACGGGGCGCTGCGCGGCGTGGTCTATGAGGTGAAGAACACCTTTGGTGACCAGCATTGCTATGTCATCCCCACGCCGAACGGTCTGTTGGACCATGCCCATGCCAAGGAATTCCACGTCTCCCCCTTCTTCGATATTGAGGGCGGATACCGGTTCCGGCTGTCGCTGCCAGGCGACCGGATCGGCATCGATATCCGCTATGGCGATGAACAGGGGGAATTGCTGGTGGCCACCCAGATGGGTGAGCGCCGGCCCCTGACCACCCGCACCCTGTGGGCGGCCATCGCCCGCCATCCGCTGGTCACCTTGAAGGTGATCGCCGGCATCCATTGGGAAGCGTTGAAGCTCTGGCGCAAGGGGGCGCGGTTCCGCCGCCGTCCCGAACCGCCGGTGCGTTTGCAACCGCTTGCCGAACGGCCCGTCCGCTCCATCTCAACCGCCGGCCAAACAATGGTGGAACCATGACCGAACAGACCGAAAGCCATCTCCTGGGCCTGGGCCAGACGGCCATCCATTACCGCCCGTCGCGCATGATGCGGCTTCTGATCTCGCTGGCCCCGTCGATCCGGGTTGGCTCCTTGACCATCGTCCTGCCCGATGGGCGCAGCCACCGCTTCGACGGGACGGCCACGGGACCGCATGGCGTGCTCTATGTCCGCAATGATCGGCTGGCCCGGCGCATGCTGCTGGGCGGCAAGCTGGGCTTTTGCGAAAGCTATCTGGATGGCGACTGGACCAGCCCGGATGTGCCGGCCCTGTTTGAGATGGCGCTGCTGAACGAGACGGAGTTGGACCGGGCCATGAATGGCAAGGCCTGGGTCCGGGCGCTGAACTTCCTGCTGCATGCGGCCAAGCCCAACAGCAAGTCGGGCTCCAAGCGCAACATCGCCTATCATTATGATCTGGGGAACAGCTTCTATGAACGCTGGCTGGACCCGTCCATGACCTATTCGGCCGCCGTCTATGCCGATCTGGACAAGGCCGAGCCGCTGTACGAGGCGCAGCAGCGCAAATATGCTGCCATCGCCACCCGCATGGATCTGCAACCGGGGCAACATGTGCTGGAAATCGGCTGCGGCTGGGGCGGGTTCGCCGAATATGCGGCCAAGGTGGTGGGGGCGCGCGTCACCGGCGTGACCATCAGCAAGGCCCAGCATGATTATGCGGTTGCGCGCATGGAACGCGCCGGCCTGTCGCACATGGTCGATATCCGGTTGCAGGATTACCGCGACGTCACGGAACAGTTCGACCGCGTCGCCAGCATCGAGATGTTCGAGGCGGTGGGCGAGCGTTACTGGCCCACCTATTTCAATACGGTCCGCGACCGGTTGAAGCCGGGTGGCAAGGCGTCTTTGCAGATCATCACCATCGGTGAGGATCATTTCGAGGGCTATCGCAAGGGTGCCGATTACATTCAGCGTTACATCTTCCCTGGCGGCATGCTGCCCAGCCCCACCCGCCTGAAGGCAGAAGTTGAGGGTGCTGGCTTGGCGTTCGACAGCACTGAAAGCTATGGCCTGCATTACGCGCGCACGCTCCGCGAATGGCAGGAAACGTTCCAGGCAGCCTGGCCGGCGCTGCAGGGCGATTTCGACACACGGTTCAAGCGCATGTGGGAACAGTATCTCTGGTACTGCGAGGCGGGGTTCAAGGTCGGCACTATCGACCTTGTGCATGTGGGGATTTCGAAGGGCTGAGGACATCTCATGTCGCTGCCCAACCGCCACCTGCTGGCCTATGCGCTTCCGGCATTGCCGCTGGCGGTCCTGGTCCTGCCCGTCTACGTGTTTCTGCCGTCGGCCTATGCCCAGGCGGGCATGTCCTTGGCCAGTATCGGCATCGTGCTGCTGCTGGCCCGGCTGTGGGACGGGGTGACTGACCCGTTGATCGGTGCGCTATCGGACAGGACCCGCACCCGGTTCGGGCGGCGCAAGCCCTGGATCGCGGCGGGCCTGCCGCTGACGCTGGTATCCCTCTGGTTCCTGATGGTGCCCGGTGACGGGGTGGGGACCGCCTATCTCATGGGCTGGTCCTTCGCCCTGTTCCTGGGCTGGACCATGATGATCGTGCCGCTGACGGCCTGGGGTGCCGAACTGTCGGGCGATTATCATGAGCGTACGCGCATCGCGGGTTTCCGTGAGGGTGCGGCCATCGTCGGCACCGTCCTGGCCCTGACCCTGCCCTTTGCCACCGGCTTAGGCGCGGCGGGACAGGAACGAGCGGCGCTGAGCCTGCTGGCCCTTGTTCTGCTGGTGGTTCTGCCGCTTTTTACAGTAATCGCCCTGGTCGGCGTTCCCGAATATCCACAGCCGGTCAAATCATCACTGAAATTCCGGCGCGGGATGAAGGTGATTTTCGCCAATGGGGCTTTCCGGAAACTGATCGCGGCCTATGTCATTAATGGTGTGGCAAACGGCCTGCCGGCACAACTTTTCCTGTTTTTCGTTCAGCATCGGCTGATGGAGGGGGAACGGGCGGGCCTGCTGCTGCTGTCCTATTTCGCATCTGGTCTGCTGGCGGTGCCGCTGTGGCTATGGTTGAGCGGAAAATACGGCAAGCATGTCGTTTGGCGCTGGGCGATGTTCTGGAACATCGGCTGGTTCCTGACTGTGCCCCTGCTGGGTCCGGGCGACTTCACCGCCTTCCTGGTCGTCTGTGTGATGACGGGGATGTCGCTGGGCGCCGATCTGATCCTGCCATCGGCCATGCAGGCCGACGTGGTGGACATGGATACGGCCCGCACCGGTCGGGCCCGTACCGGTTTGTATTTTGCCTTCTGGGGCCTGGCGACCAAGCTGGCGACAGCATTGGCGGCCCTGGGCCTCACCATCGCGGGTCTTTTCGGCTTCGACCCCGTGACGGGCGGGACCGAAACGGGGCAGACGGCGCTGCTGGCGCTCTATGCCCTGGTACCAGTGCTGTTCAAGCTGGCGGCCATCGCCATCCTGTGGCGCTGGCCCATCGACGCCGCCATGCAGGCGGCACTGCGCGCCCGTATCGCCGCCCGTACCTGACTTTCCTTCCCCGAAACCCGACGCGGAGAGCGCCATGTTTCGCCGCCTGTTCCTGCTGGCCGGCCTTTGTCTGGCCCTATCCGGGTGTACCAACATGAAACCCGAACAATTCGCCGATCAGAAACCCACCCTGGCTTTGGAAGAGTATTTCCAGGGACAGACCCGTGCCTATGGCATTGTCGAGGATCGGTTCGGCAATGTCCGCCGCACCTTCACCGTCGATATCAAGGGCGAATGGGACGGCAAGGTCCTGATCCTGACCGAGGATTTCGTCTGGAATGACGGGGAGTTGGAGCAGCGCATCTGGCACCTGACCCGCGAGGGCCCCTCCCCCAACGACTGGACCGGCACCACCGCCGATGCCATCGGCCCCGCCAAGGGTCGCGTGTCCGGCAATGCCTACAACATGGTCTATGACTTCAACCTGAAAATGGATGGCAGCCGGACCAAGGTACGCTTCGATGACTGGATGTTCCTGATGCCCGACGGCGTCCTGCTGAACCGCGCCACCATGAGCAAATTCGGCATCCATCTGGCCACCGTCACCATCGCCTTCAAGAAGGAAACCGTCCAGAAGGAAGCGGCACGGGCGGCGGAGTGAGGATCAAAACGAAACAGGCGGGTCCCCCCGGGCCCGCCTGTTCCTCCCCCGAAATGGGTGCCGCTGGCTTAGCGGCGCCACTCCCGGTAATCCTCGCCAAAGGCGCGGGCATAGCGGTCATACTTGGCCGCCGTCGGGCGGTTGGACAGGACCAAGGCTGCCACGAAGTAGGCGATGATGGTGGTACCGCCCAGGAAGATCATCGACAGCACGGCGGCGACACGCACCCAGAAGCGGCTGATCCCCAGCCATTCGGCCACCCCGGCGCAGACGCCGAACAGGATGCCGTTGGTGCTGTCCTTGTAAAGCTTGCCACCCTGAAAGCGGCTGGTGAAGCGGTCGAA
>Ga0066602_10002651_pt1 | contig 10398 bp, 13 predicted proteins | sample Higcelweek5metaG_FD_59481 | JGI IMG/M metagenome (GOLD analysis project Ga0066602, IMG submission 59481) | Freshwater pond sediment microbial communities from the University of Edinburgh, under environmental carbon perturbations - High... | ecosystem: Environmental > Aquatic > Freshwater > Pond...
TTTTGCAAAGGGGTAAAGCTTTTAAAAATGTATATCCGGGTAAGAAAAAGTTTTATCCATTTCGGCGCAGCTAAATTTGGCCATCAGCGCAAAAGGACAAAACCTGTATATACGGTTTAATTCATGGAATGTTTTATCTGTTTCGGCGATGCCGGATTTGCACCAGCGGGGCAAAATGACAAAACTTATAGATTCTTAAAACTTGTTTTCAGAGTTGTTCCGTATTGATTAATACGATTTAAAATTTCGGAGGCGAAAGTCTCATCGCATTCTATATACAGCGCTGCTTCTTTTTCATCGCACATATATTTTACGCAATAAACATTTTTTGCAAACGGGTTTGAGCAGAAATTTGTTGTCTGGGAATCAAGTTTTTTCGTGTTTCCGGATGATGATACTGAAATAAGATTGCTGAAGTCGAGGCAGTACGAGTACTTTCTTTTGCTTCCCTGCATAAGATATATGCAGAACCTGGGGCAGGCGGAATCTTCTGTGAGCAATTCATCAATGACATAAACATAATCTGTAAATAAGAACCTGTCAGAGAGCATAATCGAGGCAAGTATCGGTAATATGCCTATAATCTGAAATGCCCACATGTAATTTACTCCGATATAATCAGAAAATATATGAGATTTTGCGAATATGATTATACAAAAGCCGCATATCGCGAGTGACAGACAAATCGCAGCGGATTTTGCTTTTTTTTGCTTTGGCTGATATTTGATCATTTTGCTGTCCTTTCCGTAATGATGATAAAAATTAAGGAAACAATTTCAAAGCGCGGCGATATTTGCAAGGATTCCGTTTTTTTTGATTTCAATAATTGCGTATGTCGGTGTCGGGTCTTGCGGTAATGAAACGCTGCCGGGGCAAATTATTCGCAGCGGCTTTTTCTCAGTATTGTTAAAATCAGAATCAGGTATATACTGGCAGAGACTTTTGTGTGTGTGTCCGTACAGGACGATATCCGCGTCTTTTTCACGGGAAGCACGGATGAGAGCCTCGTTTCCGCTTTTTATACCATAGGCATGTCCGTGAGTGAGAAAGATACGCAGCCCTTCAATATCAAGCAGCGCTTCCTTCGGTGCCGCCGATCCGGCTAAGAAACCGTCGCAGTTTCCACGCACGCACATAAAGGCTTTGCCAGGATGTTTTTCAGCAATCAGCCGGAACTCCGATATGCCGTCGCCCAGGTGAAAGAAGTAATCGGCTTCGGGATGAAGAGCTATTATTTTTTCAATATTGGCAGCCCTGCCGTGAGAATCTGAAACAACTATGATTTTCATAAATTACATGATTTATTCTTGTTAAATTCTGATGAATAAATCTATCCCGATAATCAAATTTTAAGTTTTGAAGCATTTGTTCTGAAAAACTGAGAATTGCCCGCAAATATTCTTTAACAGCCCGAATTTATTCCGACTAATATCTTATGCTGTAACATAATTTATACAGTAAGCATAGATTGATAATGATAAAGACAAACCGAAAGGGGTAAAATCAGTTGGAAATTGATAAAGATAAAATTCGCAAAATATCCTCGGTCGATGACAAGACATTCGCTGAGCTGATAAAAGCGGTCGTACGCGCGGCGGGCGGCAGCGAAGCTCAGGCGCAGGCGGCCTCTCTTAACGCCCCGAAAATCAAGGCGAAGATGGCTACCGCGAGCGACAGCGAACTGAACAGCATTGTCAGATTAGTGGGTGAAAAAAGAGCCGCCGAAATTCTCGGATCGCTCGGAGAGAAAGGTGGAAAAAATGGCTGATCTCGGCGGATTGAACATAGGGGATATGCTGAAAAAGGTTATGGATAACCCCGAGATGCTGAAGGGGGCTATTGATCTGGCGTCAAAACTGAAGGACACAAACATGCTCGGCAGTCTCTTAGGCGGTATCGGCGACGACAAAGACACTCCGAAGGATCCGCCGGAACACGAAAGATACGACAGAGAGGACAGAGAGGATAGAGAGGACAGATTTGATAGACCCGACAGAGCCGACAGATCGGAAAAATCAGAAGATACCCATCCGCTGCACGTTAAGTCAAACGAGGACAGACGGCGTCTGCTTCTTGCGTTGCGTCCGTTCATGAGCGAAACGCGGAGGGATAAAATTGATTTTATCCTGAGTGTGCTTCAGCTTCTGGAGCTGGCGGAAAAACTCGGGATCACAAGCATTATATAATAATACTGATTTTATTAAAAATATGATAAATTTACCTACATTAATATAAATATAAACATAAACATAAAAATATAATATATCAGTATTGAACGGCTTTTCCGGCTGGCTTGAAGCAGCCGTCTGCTATAAAGCGGCAGGCATAACGGGAAATCAGTATAATTCACAAAAAGGAGTATTGGAATGTACAGTCGAAAATTCAGCGGTAATAACCCGGAGCTGCCGCCAGATTATGGCGGAAGTGCACTGCGCCGCGGCATGCAGGAGGAGAAACGGGAACAGACGATTTCGCAGAACAGTCCGCGAAGCGCGGATTACCGGGAAGTGCCGGACGATGCACAGCACCGGCAGGATAAATCTGAAAGGGAAAAAGCAGCACCCGTTTACGGACGCACATACGGAATAAACGGGAACATACCTCACCGCCCGGTCTACCGGAGCCGCGAGAAGTTTCAGGAGCTGCCCGAAAAAACCGAACGGACTGAAAAAAAAGAAAAGGAATCTGTTAAGAAAAGCGGTCTTTTCGGACTTTCATCATTGAATAAAAAAAATTTTTCGATCGAAGATATTGTGCTTGCGGGTCTGATACTGCTGCTCATTAACGACGATTCCGATCAGGATATTCTGCTTATACTCGGCTTTTTGCTTCTCGTCGGATTGTAATTGCGGTATTTACATAAGCTTCCGGGATTTTCAGTTGATACAGTAATTAATAAAACTCATTGGGCTGCGGTTATAAAATTCCCGACGATTCTTTTCAGAAATCGTTCGGTTTGTTACTTGCCGCAGCCCTGATGTTTATCTTACTTTCTCAAGAGCGCCAAGGTCAATATCGGGGCGATGGTATTTGGACGCGTCGATTGTAAACTTGGTATCCAGAGTGTCATTTTTGCTGAAAAATCCGCAGTTGTTAAGGTAGAAGTGATCGTCCTCGATCCCTCCGCCGTAATCCTGCCTCTGCGCCTTGCGCGCGGTAACGTCGCCTGTCAGACGCATTGTGTTGATCGGGAACCACTTTCCTGCCTTCGAGACAGCCCACTGGTTCGAGAAGCGTACCTTGCGGAAGTTGAATCCGTTTGTGTCAATGAAGCTTTCAAGGAATGAGTACGGGCCCTTGAAATAAGAGTTCGTTTCGGGACGCAGGAAAGAGCAGAAAAGCTCCCATTTTCCACTTTCCGGGAAGAAGAAATAAGAGGTGTACTCACTCTTGTTGTTTCCAACGGGAACGATGTGGACAAGCATTTTATATGTCATGCCGGATTTCCAGTCGTAATCCATAAAGCTCTGTCCGCCGGAGCCTTCTCCGCCGAATTCACCTGTATGAACATTTGTGTGCTTGCCAAGAACATGAACCATTTTTTCTTCGGGTATTTCTTCCGGATGATCGGTTGAATACGGACTCCAGATAGAGAAGAGCACCTTGCGGATACCGTTGTCGCAGACCTGAATTCCGTAATAGCCGCCGTTGAAGCCGACTGCCATTCCGTAGGTTCCGTGGGGATCCTCTCCGGGCTGAACTGTGACTTCGTTGTAGAACCATTCAACGTCGTCTCCGACAGGTGAAAGGTCATACTGGCAGTGAACAGACGGACCGCGTCTGATCCAGTAAAAATCCTGTTTGTCAGAAAGTCTTGCATATGAAGCCATTTCCTCATCGGAAACGCCTGTGACGATAAGGGAATGCGGGAACGCAAAGGTTTTGCCTGATTTTTTTATTCCGCGGATGTCAACGCGTACATACCCGGCCTTGGTGTCCCATGTTCCGAGGTTCACAACCGTGTCACCTTTTTTGATCATGGCGATTTTTTCAATGCCACCGACTGTCGCCGAAATTTCGGCATCGAATTTCGCCGCGTCGATTGTCAATGAAAGCTGCGAAGCCGCGTCGACAGAAGGTTTGTAAAATATGCTGTAAATATCATTTGATGATGTCCAGTGTTCCCATCCTTCGGGGGTTATATTATCCTCCGCGCTCTGGGGCTTGTTGGTCAGAAATGAATTTCCGCCGAGCGGAACTTCAATAAACTTCTCGATCATATTCTCGGTCATCCTTTATCAATGTTAATTATCTGCCATTATAACATATAAATATTATGTTGACAATATTATTATAAAAATTTACAACTTTTACAATATTTATTTATTAAAGTATAACATTTTGGGATAAAAAATGACGGCTTTTGTTGTTTTTAAATTCGGATAAATATGCATCGGAAGGGTAAATAATCAGGTCGCTCAAATCATTTATATTAGATAAATGATGTTCCGGTTTACGTCTTTAAAGGAGATCCTTCGCTTCGCTCAGGATGACAGGCTCCGCGGGCGGATATGGAATGAGCCCCTACGGGGTTTGAGTGAATATCCCGCGCTGCGAACAATAGTGTTTGGTTAATATGTCTACTAATTCTAATTAGAAATATAGAATATATTTTTCAATAAAACGTTGGATATATGCGTTTTTTTGAAGATTATTTCGTTATATTTATTATTTGGGATTAGTATTATACCGCAAATCCTGTCATCCTGAGCGGAGCGAAGGATCTCCTTTGAAAACGTAGGACGGCACATAATTTTATATTCCGCTTTGATACCCGAGCTTCGGTTTGTTTGAATAAACAGCAGCCTCTGTCAAGGCCGTTCCCAGAAATGCGATTCCCTACATTATTAAAAACCTTCGTATTCCGTAGGGGCGGATTTCATATCCGCCCGGAATTAGTATTATACCGCAAATCCTGTCATCCTGAGCGAAGCGAAGGATCTCCTTTTAAGACGTAAGACGGCACATTATTATTTATTCCGTTTTGATCTGAATAAAGTGCGGAATGGTCAAGACCGTTCCCTGCATCATTAATATTAATCTGCGATAGAAGTATAGATAAAGAATCATCACAAAAGCCATATATCAAAGCTTTTGCTTGATTTTTTATACACTTTTTTATCGTATGTTAGTATAAAATTAAAAATAAGCGTTTCCCGTGACCCCTGAACATTTAGGTTGTAAATATTAAAAAAGCCCGGCACTGTCCTTTGGGAGAATGCCGGGTAATATTCAACTTTATATCAAATTATTCAAGCGGCAGCGCAGAATCGATACCGATTATTTTGCCGTTTTGATAATATACTCTGGGAACGCGGGCGGAAATTCCGCAGACAAGCTCGTATCCGATTGTTCCGCAGAGTCTGGCCAATTCACCGACAGGTATTTCCTCATTTCCGTCACGTCCGAAAACCGTGACCTCGCTTCCTGTCTCCGCCTCCGGAATATCTGTAATATCGGCCATGAGCTGATCCATGCAGATTCTGCCTATTATCGGCGCGCGCTTTCCGCAGATAAGCACACTTGCGCTGTTTGAAAGCAGTCTCGGAAGGCCGTCGGCGTAACCGGCGCATATTGTCGCTACTCTTGTTTTTTTGGTTGTGACATATGTGCAGCCATAGCTGACAGGGACTCCCGTTTCAAGAGTTTTCACGAATACTACCCTGGATTTCAGTGACATTGCCGGAACAAGCGGCAGGTTGGATTTTACAACCTCATCCGAAGGATAAAGTCCGTACAGGATTATGCCGGCTCTGACCATTTCAAAGTTTGCCGAAAGCTCCATTACAGCCGCGCTGTTGAAAATATGCCGGACGGGAATTACGATTCCATGCTCGCGTAGTTTTTCCTCAAATTTGGTGAATCTGTAAAGCTGCAGGTAACAGTAGTTTTTGTCGGCCTCGTCGGCAGTCGCGAAGTGGCTGAAGATGCCCTCGCAGACAAGGTTGGGCATTTTGTATATTTGATCGATTTCATCTGCCGACTTATCGCTTATGTCAAAACCTATGCGTGACATTCCGGTGTCAATGGCTATATGTATTTTTGCTTTTTTACCTGCTTCGCCCGCTTTTTCATTCAACAGACGGGCGTCCGATAAATTATCTATTGTCGGCGTTATATCGTATTTTACAAGCAGAGAATATTTTTCGCTGGGGGTGTAGCCCAGAATCAGCACGGGTGCGCCTATTCCTGAGTACCGGAGAGCAATTGCTTCCTCAAGCATCGCGACAGCGAAATAGTCGCATCTGTCTTCGAGAAGGCGGGCAATCCTCGCTGCTCCGTGGCCATAGGCGTTGGCTTTTATGACCGCGAGGAATTTTGTATCCTCGGGAAGCCGTGTCCTCGCCTCTTCAAAATTTGAATTTACCGCGTCAAGATCAACCTGCGCCCAGGTGCGTAAACCGTCAAGTGAATAATCATGCAAATCCATAATAAAATTAACCTTTTGTTTAATTTAAGAAAAAGTCAGCCTCCCGTGCGCGCGATAAAATCTGCGAGCACAAAGTCCTGTATCTTTCGAAGAAGCTGCTGATCCCTTCCTCCGACAATTTTGCCGTCGATCTCACAAGCGGCAAGGGCAAGCGAGCCCGAGCTTGAAACGATTATTTCATCGGCGTCTATCATGTCGGCCAGGGTAAAGGGTGTTTCGGAAACCGGTATTCCGAGTTCTTTGCACGCAAGGATCAGGTGTGCCCTCGCGATGCCCGGCAGTATGAGATTGTCAGATGGAGCGGTATAAAACACTCCGTCTTTTAAAATGGAAAGGTTGGAGTGAGCGCATTCGGTAACGCGTTGCCCGCGATGGAACACAGTCTCGTCACAGCCGGCTATTGCCGCGCGCTGAGAAGCCATGACCGAAGGAATCAGATTGAGCGTTTTTATATTGCAGTGGAGAAATCTTGTGTCCTCCGCCGTTATAAGCTTTATTTTTCTGTAAGTGTCTCCGATCTGTTTCGGACGCAGCATTATCCAGATGTTAGCAGTTCCTTCAGGGAACTGGTGAAGTCTCGGCGCGGTTCCGCGTGTGGCCTGCCAATATACCATCTGATCGGGAGAGTCTACCTTGCGTACCATATCGCAAAGGATTTCCTTCAGCTCTTCCTTTGACTGTGAAAGCGTTATTTCAAGCAGCGCGGCTGAGTTGTAAAAGCGGTCAATATGCTCGTCGAGGCTGTATATAATATAATTGCGGCAGTATGTAGCGTCATATACACCGTCGCCGAACCAACAAGCCCGGTCATCCATCGGGATCATCATCTGATCAATTTCCGCGTATCTGCCGTTGTAATAACCGAGAGTTTTCATTTAAATTAATCCTCTCCTATACTTTCCTATACTGATATTATTAAATAATACTACAAATGAAAGAAAAAATAAAGAGCTTTGAAGCAATTGCGCAAAAAAATCTAAGCGGCTATATTCAGTATATGTATCTAAGCCATATTGGAATATAATGTCTGCTGAATAATTCCGTTTGCAAACGAAATTAGTTTTGTGCGGTAATAGTATAAAACTCGCCAAAACAACAATTTTCAAATATGAAATATGATAGTATTACAGCAGGCATTAATATAAAAAATCTCCGATTCGGATCAGAAGGGAGATTTAATATGGAAAAATCAGGTCTTTATTTACTTAATTCCTTTATCTGCAAGCGATTTTTGCGTACAAGTCTATCATCGAGTGCCATTTTATAAATTATATTCCTAATCGTAATATCAAACCCGCTGCCCTCCGAATAATCGGCGGGTTCGAGAAAATCTACTCTGTTATGCAAAATAAGATCCTTGACATCATCGCGTGTTTCCGGCTGATATACGGCAATAGAATAGCCGCCGTTTGCCTTGACAAGCTTCATGCAAGGGACATCGGTCAGCCCATCCCCTATATAAATCATGTTTCTGAATGGAACAGGTCTGTCTTCTTCAGGTGAAAAATTATTTAAATCAATATCGTTGGATATATCCAGAACACGCTTATTGATCCGAAATAGAAACTGCGTTTTTGTTGTATAATTGACTACGTTTTTAGGCCAGCATGCAGCCCCGTTTGCATCATAGAAAAATTCACATGCGAATATTTCTTTCAGATATCTGCATATACTTGAGCCTTCGATAATTTCCCGCAGTCCTGATGATATAATATAATGCTCTATTGTAATGTTCAAATCGTTTCCAAGCTGACTGATCCGTGAAAACCAATTTTGAACACCCGGATAAAACTCCAGATCTTTTCCCAGTTCCACAAAGTCTTCGCGGCGCACACTTATATCAGCTTCATTTGATTTACGGATCATCAGATACATGTATGCGAGAATCCGGTCCATCTTTTTTTCTTTGGCGAGAGTGTCCGATTGCTTCCAGAATGCTGCGGGATCCATTTTAACTTTCGGAATGAAACTGTATTCCTGCATGTTTTTGGTGCATAGAGTTTTATCAAAATCATACATCAGCGCGATTATTGGTTTTTCAGGCATATTTGTCACCTTCTTAAAATTACTGTGTTATATATATTTATTATAGTTTAATAATGGTAAAAATCAATAGTTTTGTAATAATATGTTAGCTTATAGCATAATTTAAAAAGGAAGAAGCGGAGATCAGTTCTCCGCTTCTTCCTTGCAATACTCGTTTATAAAGCTGTTTATCAGAGCGTAAACGCTCGTTCCTTTGTTTTCGGCGTCGGACTTGAATTTGTCGAACATATCAGGGTCGACCCAGACGCGCAGCTGCTTTTTTGATTTTAAATATCTTTTTTGAGGTTGGTATTTCTCCGGGCTTGCTATTGTCATCACTTCCTAAATGAGATGTAAAATGACGTACCAGATGTTATGAGGGACGCAATGCTCAAAACAATTGAGACACACCCCGTCGTAAGAACACTGGCCGCTATAAACAACGATGTTAACGCTGTGAAAAAGGGAATTGTTTTTTTCAAGGTTCGGATGTATACTAAAGGCAGGGCATCGTGGCTGTAAAAGCCTCTTTGCCCTGCCGCTTCCTCAGCGTTTCAGGTGCTTACGGGGAGCGGCTTTTTGATTGGATTTTTTGCTGTCCTTTTTTATAGTATGTATCAGGCTGACCGTTGCAAGAACGCTCGACCATATCGTCACGAAAACCGAAATCCAATCCTTTAGCTCCATCTCACTCACCTCCTTTTCTTCTTGTTAATAATATATGATATAGTGCACTAAAATATTCCTGATATTTGGAAATCCTGAAAAAATATTTTCTAAAAAGGAAGACAAAAATAAAAAATTAGTTATATATTATATATTTTCGCAAACAATAACAATAATTCTATAAGGAGGTTGTAAAATGGAAGTTGTAACAAATACTACGGTTAAATACCAGAAATGTATAGATTCATGTACAAGATGCGCTCAGGTTTGCTATGAATGCCTGAAAATGTGTCTGAATGAGCCTGATGTCAACGCAAGGAAAAATTGTATCGGTATGCTGATGGAATGCTCAAGCATATGCACGCAGTCTGCCGAATTCATGTCAATGGACGCTCAGCACTCCAAGGATTTATGCAGATTATGCGCCACTGTCTGCGATAAGTGCGCCGGAGAATGCGGAATGTTCAAGGACGAGCATTGCGTTAAATGCGCGGATGTTTGCAGAACCTGCGCGAACGAATGCAGAGCAATGTGATAATTTATTTGGTAAAGACTTAAAAAAAGCGGCTGCATCCGGCCGCTTTTTTTAATGAATACAGATTCACGGTGGTATATCAGAATATAATTTATGTACTATTTTACGCCGACAGAGGAGATCCTTCACTTCGCTCAGGATGAAAGAGTAAATGGCGGTTCCATTATAAATTTTGAACTCACCTGATGAGCGAATCACATAAAAGCTAAAGTTATTGTTTTATACTGCAAAACAGGTATAATGTAAATATCAGCTGATAAAACAAATAATAGGAGACTTATATATGGAACTGAAGCTGGGAGAGGCAATAAAAAAGCTGAGAACCGAAAAGGGTGTGACGCAGGAAGAACTTGCGAATTTTATCGGAGTATCCTTTCAGGCTGTTTCAAAGTGGGAAACTGACACTACTATGCCTGATATAGCGCTTTTACCTAAGCTCGCGGTGTTTTTCGGTGTTCGGATCGACGATCTGTTTTCAATTAATACCGACGACGAGCTTGAGCGTATTGATTTCATGCTTGAACACGAGAAGCTGACAGATGAAAACTTTACATACGCAAAACGCATACTTGACTCTATAATGCAGAAAAACGAAAACGACACAGGCGCGATAAAGCGATACGCACAGCTCTGCATCAGTAAAAACAGCAGGGACTGTCAGGCGGCGGGGTATTTACTTGAAAGGGCAATGGCATTGTCTCCATTGGACGGCGAGATATTTATGCTTTACAGGCAGGTTCAC
>Ga0066602_10002664_pt1 | contig 10370 bp, 8 predicted proteins | sample Higcelweek5metaG_FD_59481 | JGI IMG/M metagenome (GOLD analysis project Ga0066602, IMG submission 59481) | Freshwater pond sediment microbial communities from the University of Edinburgh, under environmental carbon perturbations - High... | ecosystem: Environmental > Aquatic > Freshwater > Pond...
CATTCAAAAACAGGAATAAACACGATGATAAATACCGGAACCGTTATTGGAGTAGCCTGCAATGTTTACGGAGAGGGATTCCCACCCAGGTATATTGAAGATTTTCATTGGGGCGGTAAGGAAAAGCTGGTGATCTATCCCTTCAAAAGAACTCTCGAAACAGCGAGAACCGTAATGGAAAGAAGGAGCATAGCGCTTAAAAAACACGAAGAAGACATTCTTAAAAAATTATATTTAAAACTTAAACAGGAATAAAAAATGTCTGATAAAAAATTTTACATCATCTCGGTAGCGTTATTGATCATTGCGATCACTTTCAGCTATAAATACGAAGAAGGCGAAGCCTCGAACGGCGGAAATTCGCTAAATTATTTCCAGAAAATGAACTACATTTTAAGAGTTGTGGACAATGTATATGTCGACGAGCCTGATATCGATAAGGTTATGGAAGGAGCTATTGAAGGTATGCTGAAAACCCTTGATCCTCACTCATCATATATTCCCGCTGATAAACAAAAAGAGGTGGAAGAGGATTTTGAAGGGGTTTTCGGAGGTATCGGTATCGAGTTTGAAATTAAAGATAAATATCTTACTGTTATATCTGCTATCCCCGAAACACCGTCAGAAAGGATCGGACTGATGCCCGGAGATAAAATTATCAGAATAGATTCCAAAACAGCTTACGATATTACGACTGAGGATGTTTTTAAAAGACTTAAAGGCCCTATCGGGTCCAAAGTAAATATAACCGTAGCCAGAGCAGGTGCTTCAGAACCTATGGATTACGAAATAATAAGAGCCGCGATACCGATCTACAGCGTGGTGGCAGAATGTTTGCTTGAGGATAAGATAACTGGTTATATTTCGATAAACAGGTTCGCCAATAAAACTTCTCAGGAGCTGGAAGACGCATTGAACTCGCTGACGAAAAAAGGAATGAAAAGACTTATTCTTGACCTTAGAGGTAACCCCGGCGGATTGATGGATCAGGCAGTAGAAGTTGTTGAAAAGTTTATCGGAATAAATAAAATGATCGTTTACACCAAGGGAAGGTTCAAGGATTTTGACGAGGAATTTTATTCGACTAAGGACGGAAACCATAAAAGTCTTCCTCTGATAGTTCTTATTGATGCGGGATCAGCATCGGCTTCAGAAATTGTCAGCGGAGCTTTGCAGGATCATGACAGGGCTTATATTCTGGGTGCAAAATCATTCGGGAAAGGTCTTGTTCAGAGGCCGTTCGATCTTGGTGACGGTTCAGTAGCAAGGATAACGATTTCCAGATATTATACTCCGACAGGCAGGCTCATCCAGAGGCCGTACGACGAGGGAACGGAAAGTTATTTTCTTGACAGATACTTAGATCCGGAACTTATGACCGAGCAGGAAAAGGCGAAGGAAGATTCAATTAAAAAAGCTGAAACATTTTACACGCTGAACAAAAAGAGGGTCGTTTACGGCGGCGGTGGGATAACTCCTGATTCGCTGATCACTTATGACCCGTATTCAGACCTGATGTCAGATCTGTTCAGAATGAGAGTATTTCAGGATCATGCAATTGATTTTTTTAATATTATGAACGGCAAAGAAACCGGATGGAAAAACGATTTTGAAAAATACTATAAAGATTTCACCGTCTCTGAAAGTATGGTAGAAGATTTCATAAGCGTTGCAAAAAGAAATAAAATAAATATACTTGAAACGGTTCCCGATAAGAAGGATATGGCTAAAAAAGAATACTATTATTCAAAAGAGCAATTTAACAAAGATGTCGAAAAGATCAAAATTGAGATCAAATATAATATCGCGAGACAGTATTTTAAAGAACGCAGCCTTTATCCGAGAATAAAAGCAATGAATGACAAATTTGTGATCATCGCACTGACACTTTTCGATGAAGCTAAAAAACTGGCGGACATATAGGAAACACTTAATGTTTGAGAAAATTTATAGGGAATTTGAGGAACTATTTGTCATTGATTTTAACAGGATAAAATGGGATTTTGTTAAACTCAATCCGCTCGAAAGAGTTTCGCTTTTGATAGTAGAGGATGAAAGCTCTTTCCGTGAAATGCTGAAAGAAATATTCGAATCGCAGGAAATATACAAAATAGATACAGCTTCGAACGGTCAGGAAGGACTTAATAAATTTATTAAAAACAAATACGATCTTATTCTGACCGATGTGATGATGGATGCGCTGACAGGTATTGAAATGGCGGAAAAAATTCTTAAGATCGATTCAACGCAAAAAATATTTTTTGTGAGTTCATGGTCAAGCAAAAAACAGATGTTCGACAAATTTGAAAAGGAGTTTATAGAAGGCAATTTTCAGTTCATTGATAAACCTTTTGACCTTGAAGATTTTCAGAACAGGATATTTTTATTTATGAATGAAAAGCTTTCCGGAGTGATTTTCCATTTACTAGACAGAAAAGCAATGAATAATGTAATTTCTAAGTTAGAACCGTATCAGATACTGGCTCTACATAGGGAAATTCTGAACAGATGTATTTTTCTGGCAAAAGAACTGACCAATAAAATTTATACTAGGGAAAGTATTTCTGGTCTTTTTTTAAAAGACAGGGACTACATGAAAAGCGTCTCATGCCAGTTCGATGAAATTTACTGCAGAGGAAATGTGTGCCTGAAGATATCGCCAAAGTGTATGTCACATAAATTAATAAAACAAATTGAAATAATTGTTGACTTGACCGAAGAAATTCACGATTATTATAGAAGGTTTGAATTAAGGAAAAAATTATGAAAAAAATTCTTGTAGTCGGTTCGGTGGGAATAGATGATATCGAAACACCGGCAGGTAAAGTAGAAAGAGTTCCCGGAGGTTCAGCTGTCTATTTCAGTCTTGCTGCTTCTATGTTCGCTAAAGTAAATTTTGTGGGTGTTGCAGGAACTGATTTTCCCCAGGAAACAATTGACCTGATGAAGTCAAGGGATATTGACTTAAAGGGATTCGAGATTGTAGAAGGAAAAACTTTCAGATGGTCGGGAAGATACCATGACGACATGGACAGAAGGGATACTCTTCTGACAGAATTAAATGTTTTTGAGTCTTTCAAACCTAAACTTCCGGATGAATACAAAAATTCAGAAATTTTATTCTTAGCGAACATTCATCCTGATCTTCAGATGGAAGTTCTTAAAAATGTGAATAAACCTGAGCTGATCATTTCCGACACAATGAATTTCTGGATCAACAGCGCTCCGGAAAAAGTCGTTGAAGTTATCAGGAAGTCGGATATTTTTATAATCAACGATACGGAGCTTCTCCTGATGACGGGAGAGAGAAATTTTCTTTCCGGAGCAGACAAGATACTTGAGGAATGTCCGCAGCTTAAGGCACTTATAGTCAAGCTCGGTAAATTCGGTATTTATGCCACAGACGGTAATGATGAATTTTTCCTTCCGGCTTTTCCTTTAAGGCAGGTAGTCGATCCGACAGGTGCAGGCGACAGTCTGGCCGGAGGATTTACCGGTCATTTAGCCAAAACCGGTATTTATACTTTCCAGAATATCAAAACAGCATGTGTTTACGGTTCGATAACGGCTTCATATTCTGTAAATGATTTTTCAATTCAGGGTTTAAAACAGTTCGATCTTGATGATATTCAAGAGGAGTACGATATATTTAAAAAACTAACGGTCTTTTAGTTTATTTGCTTCTGAGAGTTCATTTATCCTGTCCCTCAGAATGTCCCTCTCTTTACTGGTAAGCCTGCACATTACAGCGCTTTCGTAATATTTTCTGCTCAATTGCCTGTCATTCAAAGCTGAATAACTTTTTGAAAGAAAATAATAAATGTTGAACATATCTTTTTCAGAGTATTTAGGATTCATTGCCGAGACCTTCGTTTCTAATTTATGATACAAAGCTGCAGCATCCTGATATTTCTTCATTTCAAACAGAGCTCGGGCTTTTAAGAAAATGAATAAGTGGTTCCCGGGATATTTTTCCAAAGCTTTATCGGCAACCGCTTCCGCATCGGGATATTTTCCGTAATCAATGTATATCCATCCTAAAGCTGATCTTGAGAGATATTCGCTGAAATAGGATGTTGATATGCTCTGTTTTAGTAATAAAACCGACAGATCTCTCCGGTCATAAACCCAGCTTAGTACAGTGCTTTTATAATACTTGTAATTTGCGAGGAGCATTATCGCGTCACCGTGGTATTTGTCGTATTCCAGGCAGTCTTCGATGTATGATATGCCGTCAAAAGTTTTTGTGATTCCTGAAAATCTGCTTCCGTCTCGTCCTAGCATGTAGCCTTTATTTATCAATGAAGCACCCATATAGAAATTGAACCACGGGTCTTTTTCGTCATTTGATAAATGATACTTCGCCTTTTTTTCTGCAAGGTCATAATAAAGTACGATCTTGGAGTCAAAATTATCAGATTCATAGTATGAAGCAAGGAAGTTATAATAGAACCCGAGGAAAAAATCACCTATCGGATGATCAGGGTAAGTATCCTTAATATATTCGAAAATGGGTAGAGCTTCTTCAAATTTTTCCTGATACATTAGATCTATTGCAGCATTAATGGTATTTTTTTCTAAGTCCTCTATTTCGGAAGCCTGTACCAAACCCGGCAGTATAATCAGGCATATCATTAAAATCAGATGTTTCATATTTTTCTCCCCAAATACAAACTGAGTTATATTAAGAAAATATAAATATAATTTCAAGTAAAATTATTTAAGGTGTTTGTCGAGCCATTCGCACATTTCCGCAAGGACATGCAGATTCGATTCGCGGGCTTCGTATCCGTGACCTTCATAAGGTAAAATAACGAGCCGTGCATTCCCGCCGTTGCCTTTTATTGCTGCATACATTCTTTCCGACTGCATAGGATAAGTTCCCGGATTATCGTCTTCGCCGCCATGGATAAGAAGGAGCGGTGCTTTTATCATTTCCGCATTCGAGAAAGGTGAAGCCTTCTCATAAAATTCTTTAGCCTGCCAGTAGGTTCTTTCTTCAGATTGAAATCCGAACGGGGTAAGCGTTCTGTTATATGCTCCGCTGTTTGCTATGCCGGCTTTAAAATAATCCGTATATGCAAGCAGGTTGGCGGTCATGAACGCACCATAGCTGTGACCTCCTACTGCCACCTTAGTTCTGTCTATCAGGCCGAGAGAATCGAGATGATCTATCGCAGCCAGCGCATTCATCTTTATCTGTTCTATGAAGGAATCATTTCTTTGCTGAATATTTCCGACGATAGGCATAGATGCGTTGTCGAGCACTATATATCCGTGCAGAGCAAGATATTTTACAGATGCTCCCCAGAACCTTGTGTAAGAATAATTCGAGCCTGTTATCTGACCTGCTGTACTTAACTCGACAAATTCTCTCGGATAAGCCCAGATTATAAGCGGATACTTTTTTTCTTTGTCGTAATCCGGCGGCAGATATAATTTTCCGCTGAGAGTTATAGAATCTTTCCTTCTATAAGTTATCAGCTCTGTCTTGATCTTTCTTATAACCAAGGCATGATCCGCATTAGTAGTGATCTGTAATTTGGACCCGGCTTTATGATCTATAACAAAATAGTTTCGCGGTTCATAAGGAGTTTCCCGTGTTATACAAATTCTGTTGTTGTCGGAACCGGTAAATCCTACAAAATTTTCATAGCTCTTGTCAGCACATTTAAAAAGAACGGTTTTTTTGCCGTCCTTAAGTGAAAACTTGTTAAGGAATGGAAAATTTCCGGTCTCAGAATATCCCTGACCGTATAGATATGCGGAGCCGTCTTTTACTTTGATCACTTCAAATCCGTTCGGCATCTTTGTCGTCACAAATTCACCGGGATTTTCATATTTTTCGTTCTCGCTGCGCGTGAAAAGCATTTTGTCGCCTGTCGAACCGTCATAAGAGCCGTAATATGTACTCATCCACTCATTATCGCGGTCATAATCTATATATACAAACCTTCCTTTCTCATTGGTAAAGCCGGAGACGTACCCGCGGTTCTTTGTCTTTAGAAACAATTTCGGATCTTTATCAAATGGTGAACATAATTTGTAAAAGCTGTCCCTGAAAGGAACTGTTTTTTTTGGATCCCCGTCATCTTTGGCGACTATCCAGCACAATGTTGAGTTTTCGGTCGGGATCCATTCTGGAGCCCTTATGCCAGTTTCTACTCCTCCGATAGGTATTTCATCCTGAACAGGCTTCGTAACTAAATTTGTAATTTCATTTCCGTTGGAATTAAGGATTAAATAGCTGTATCCGAACCTTGAGTATGGTAATGTGAAAGAGTAAGGTTTGTTCACTATTCTCACGAGAAAATATTTTCCGTCAGGCGACTGGATAAAAGATCTGTAAACCGCGGGCTTTCCTAAAACGGTTTCATTTCCAGTCAAGATATCGAGCTTAGCGAACCTGCTTGTAAAATAATAATCGAATAGCTTAATGTCGAACTGGGTCTCGAGCAGATTGGAATAAGTTCTCAGCTGAGCTGTCTTACCGAAGCTTTCTTCTGACTTGGGCGCTATATCTGCAACGGATTTGACAGGTACAGGCTCATTCTCATAAAAGATCCTCGGAATTATCAGCGATCTGGAGTCAACGCTCCACTTTATCAGAAGGCCGGCGAAAGCCATATTTACTTTTCTGCTGTCTTTGAATACCATGTTTCCGGATTTTAGTTCGACCACCCTTATATAAACACCGTCTTCCAGCTGAGAAAGATAAGCCAGATATTTTCTGTCGGGTGAAACTTCAAAATCAACTATTCTGTTGTCTTCTCTGGGAGTTAGATCTATCCTTTCGTCAGTATTTAGATTGATAAGTTTTAAATAGAGTTTGGGATAGTTGATCTTTTCAGAATGGATTTTAGGCAGAATTATTTGTCCCGCAAGCGAAAGTCTTTCCTGAGACAGGCTCTCAAGGCTTTCATATCTTTCATAAGTATATTCGATCGCATAATCAGTACCTTCGACAAGTGTCAAAAACTGCTCGTTTGGGGCTTCAAAAACATTCAGTATGTCTTCAGGCGGCAACTTATACCCTTCAGCGTATGCGCAGACTGTAATTGCGATTAAAAGAAGCAGGGCAGAGGTAATTGATTTCATGTAGGCTATCCTTTGAAAGAACTCTAATAATAACGAAAAATTGTTTTCTAATCAAGTAACAAAAGATGAAAAAATATCCCTTGACATTTCTCTTTTAGTGTATTACATTACTGATACACTAATGCAGTTCGCTGCCGGTGAAATTAAAATAGGGAAGAGTATGAACGATAATAAAGAAATATATTTTCAAATACAGCCGAGTTCGGGTGTTCCCATATATAAGCAGATAGTAGAACAGGTCGAGCGGCTTGTAGCGGGCGGTTATCTGTCGCCGGGTGATGAATTGCCGTCGGTAAGAAAGGTCGCAGTTCATTTTGAAGTAAATCCGATGACCGTATCGAAGGCTTACAGTATGCTTGAAGCTTCAAATATCGTTGAACGCAGACGCGGCATGGGAATGTTCATAGCCTCGAATTCGGACAATGCGAAATCGGTTAAACAAAGAATAGAATTGATCAGACCGAGTCTGGAAGAAGCGGCTTCTCAGGCTAAACAGCTTGGACTGCCGAACGAAAAAGTTCTTGAATTATTAAAAAAGATCCTGGAGGATAATAATGGGAAACAGTGATGTGATAATCAGGCTTGAAAAAGTCAGTAAAAGTTACGGTGATAAACAGGTTCTGAAGAATATTGATCTTACAATTAAAAAAGGTACGATCATGGGGCTTGTAGGCAAAAACGGCGCCGGTAAAACCACAATGATAAAATCATTACTGGGTCTTCTTAAGCTCGACAGCGGTAAAGCAAGCTTATTCGGTGAGGATTCATGGGATCTTCCGGGCGAAGTAAAGCAGAAACTGGGTTATGTTCCCCAGAGCGTAAACGGTTTCGATGGATGGATGACTGTTGATGCTCTGCTTGAATACACAAGCGTGTTTTATGATAAATGGAATAAGAATAAGGTCGATCATTTATTAAAGGACTGGAATATAGATCCCAAAGCGAGGTTCAGAAGTTTATCGGAAGGAGAGAAGCAGAAGGTGGCTATAATCATGGCTATGGGACACGAACCTGAACTTTATATTTTCGATGAACCTGTCGCAAGCCTTGATCCGGTCGCGAGAAGATCATTCATAAAAGAACTGATTGACTTGAATATTGAATCAGGAACAACAATGCTGTTCTCCACTCACATTACCTCCGACCTTGAAAGGATAGCGGCTGATGTAGCTATTCTTAAAGATAACGAGTTGAAATATGTAGGTGGACTTTCTGACTTGAAAGAAAAATACGGTGAGCAGTTGAATCTTGAAGATATTTTCTTAGAGCTGAATAAATAAGAGTGGAGAGTAAAAAATGAAACTAATTTTTGGTACAATCATATATTATTTCAGATCTTACACCAAGTTTAATATAATCCTTTTACTGATCTCAACTATCATAACTTGTCATAAGATATTTTTCTTGGGCTCAGGTGACAGTCTTTTTTCACACAAAGATATTACGTTTTCCAAGTTCATATTCATTGTTATATTTACAGTCTTTATGCTCGGTTTGTTCTGGCGAATACTATTGATACTTATTGAGTCCTTCACTTCCGATATTTTACAGATGATTCCAGAAATAAGAAAAAACACTTTGTATCTTTGCGCTCTTATATTAAGTATTTCATTCGGATGGGCTATATTTATTATAGGTGCGGGAGATATCAATATTCTTATCCATTTTTCAATTCTGAATTTATGGATAGTATCGCTGTTTTTAACTATTGTTTCTAAAGCTTTAGTACCTATTTACAGAACACGAAAATTGTGGATATTGAAATGGATTTTTGTGCTTTTCAGTATAATCATTCCAATAATAACAGCTAAAGGGCCTTCGAGGCATCCTAGGTTATACATATTTCTGATAAGCACATTCCTGATCGTATTACTATATCAACTGATCAATTTTATCCGAAATTACATTAATTTCAGGACTGATCTAATATCAAATCACAAAACTCCAGGTTCTAAAATCGACAAGTTACAGGATATGATCGAAAATTTTTATACAAGAAGATCGATGAAAACGATAGACAAATTAAAAACCGGCCAATATTCAAAACGGAGTACAAGTCTCGTGCATATAGCACTTTTCGGTAATGAATATTTATTTTTATGGTTGTTTATCGGACTGATAACAGGAACAGTTTATGTTCATTTTATAAAAGAATTCAGCCCGTTACCGTTATTCGTCGGTATCATGCTATACTTTGGTCTTGTATCTCTACAAGTGACATATATGGTATTCAGGCAGAAATTCAAGATCGAGTTTCTATACACCTCATTATGTTTAACTAGGAATGATTTTGAGAAGCTTCTGTTGAAAACGGTTATAAAATGCCATCTGTCAAGATCTTATAAAACGCTAATCGCAATTCTAACAGCGGTTGTTATCAATAACATTTTTCTTGACGCTGTCAGTTTTATTCCGCTTATAATTTACATAGCATCAGTTTATCTTATGCAGATAATAGTAATTTACATGTATTGGTACAATATTATAAGCCGGCGCGATTACGCATTGATCAAACAGGTCAATGTCATAAAGTATATTTCTTGATATCCTTGGAAAATATCACAAAATAGCGAAAAATATCCTTGGATTTTGTCAGGAATAAGGCTGAATTGAAAAAATTCTTATTTATATTCCGGGAGCCAGCCTTTATGAGCTGCGATCAGATCATCCACTAAAGCTACTGTATCGTCGATCGACAGTTCAGCCGATGTATGCGGATCAAGAAGCGCTGCATGATAGATATGCTCCTTTTTCAAAGTGAGTGCGGCTTCAAGCGTAAGAAGCTGAGTATTGATGTTCGTTCTGTTCAGCGCGGCAAGCTGTTCGGGAAGATCGCCGACGAAACAGGGGGTAACTCCGCTTCTGTCCACAAGGCACGGCACTTCAACTGTAGCTCCGTCAGGGAGATTTGTGATCAGACCGGTATTAAGAACATTTCCGCCGATCTTGAAAGGTATGTCAGTTTCCATCGCTTCAAAAATGTATGAAGCATATTCTGTGGTTCTTTTATGAGTTAGATCTTTATTCTCCGTTAGTTCCTTTCCCATTTTTTCCCAACGTGCGATCTGATCGATGCAGCGGCGCGGGTATTCATCGAGAGGTATGTTGAATTTTTCAATAAGTTCTGGATACCTGTCTTTAATGAAATAAGGCATATATTCCGCATTATGCTCGCTCGATTCGGTCACATAATAACCGAAACGCTTCATTATCTCGTATCTGACCATATCATGATGGGGAACAGGCCGTTTAAGCGCTTTTGCCTTGATCTC
>Ga0066602_10002666_pt1 | contig 10368 bp, 10 predicted proteins | sample Higcelweek5metaG_FD_59481 | JGI IMG/M metagenome (GOLD analysis project Ga0066602, IMG submission 59481) | Freshwater pond sediment microbial communities from the University of Edinburgh, under environmental carbon perturbations - High... | ecosystem: Environmental > Aquatic > Freshwater > Pond...
AAAATCAAAAATTTCCTATCCACTACAGCTTACACACTCTTTTACGTCCAAACTCATACTTCTTACGTAGTATACGGTCTTGATTCCTTGCTTCCAAGATTTGACATAATACTCATAGAGTTCTCTTGGAGACACCTTTACAGGATTGATAATCCATTCAAAACTCACCGATTGATCGACCCGCTTGTAGATGACTTCCATCATGTCGATGACATCGAGCATATTCATATTCACGTATTCTTTATAGTACCAGAAGTTGTCAGGATTGAGGTTTGGAGCCACTACCACGCTTGGTGCTATAGAGTTGGTTTCAACAAAATACTTTTTGTAAATAGGAAGCATCGCTGCGGTCGTTCCCACTACTCCTGCTGTGGAAGTATTGGGCGCTGGAGCAATATGGTACGCAAAACGAAGTCCATCCTGTGAAATCTTTACCAAAAGCTCTTTCCATTCATCTCCACGAATCGAATGCTTGGAAAACCACTCGGCATCCTTTCCAAAGACAATCCCTTTTTGGTATTCACTCCCCTCAAAAAGTTCATATTTTCCTCTTTCTAAAGCAAGTCAATGAGAAGATTTCATCACTTCAAAGGCAAAACATTCCATCATCTGGTCTACGACGAGACGAGCTTTTTCAGAGTCGTATGCAAGTTGATTGACTGCTAAATATTCAGCCAAACCAAGGTATCCAAGTCCGACCGAACGGTATTTTTTCGCAGTCAATTCGGCTTCCTTTACTGGATAAAAATTGAGTTCGATTACGTTATCAAGGACTCTCATCACGGTCGGGATGACTTTTGCAATCATCTCTGGAGTATTTACCTTTGCCACATTGATACTTGCAAGATTACACACCACCAAATCTCAAGGAGTATATCGAATCACAATTTTTCCATCTTCCACCACCTCTTCGTGAAACTTGGTAGGGGCAGTATTTTGACAGATTTCGGTACAAAGTTGAGTAGAGTAAATATTTCCAACATGCTTGTTTGGATTGAGAGCATTGACTGTATCACGGAAAAACACATATGGCATTCAGGTTTCTACGGTACATTTGAGAAATTTTTTGAAAAGGTCCTTCGCAGAAATCTTTTCTCTCAAGTGAAGTTTTTGAGATTTTTCACATTTGATATAAAATTTTTCAAACTCTTCTCCAAAATGATCTTGAAGGGACTTTCCCATCACTTCTTTGACTTCTTTCGGGTCAAAAAGAGTCCAGTCTTCGTTGGCTTCTACCCTTTTCATAAAGAGGTCTGGCACAGAAATCGAAGGGAAAATATCAAAGGCTTTTCTGCGAATATCTCAAGTCTCGGTTTGGAGATCAAGAAAATCATAAATATCACGGTGCCACATATCGAGAGTCACAGAAATCGCTCCTGCTCTCGCTCCGAGTTGGTTCACGGCAATAGCGGTATCGTTGATGACTTTTACCCAAGGATTGACTCACCCACTGGCTCCTTTGGTCCCACGAATAGAAGAACCTTTGCTACGAATGTTTCCAAGATACACCCCAATACCACCTCAAAATTTTGAGATTTGAGCCATATTTTCTACCCCGTGGTAGATGGCTCTGAGATCATCATCGATATTGAGTTTAAAACAGCTTGAGAGCTGATGATAGTTGGTTCTTGCATTGAGAAGGGTTGGAGTGGGAAGCGAGATCATCGCTTTTGAACAATACTCATAGATATTGAATGCAACCTCCAATCTTCTCTCGGCAGGTTCTGGAATCGCAAGAAAGAGTGCCACTGACATATACATTTCCTGAGGAAGCTCACGTACTATTTTGTTTGGATTGAGAAGATACCTTTTTTTATACATCAACATAGTGGTGTAGTTGTAGGTAAAATCCGTGTCTTTTTTCATCTTTTTTCCAGCTTCGATGATATCTTCTGAAGTGTAATATTTATAGAAATCACTTGAGTACAGACCTTCTTCCACATACGTATCAAAAAGTGCCTTGTAGGTTTTTGGTTTGTAAATATCCTCGATAGGAATATTTCTGTTTTTTGAAGCTTCTTTGTAAAGGTCTATCAAGAGTAAGCGTCCAGCAATATGTTGCCAAGATATATTTTCTACCGTAATCAAGTCCACACAAGATTTAATCATCATACGAAGAATATCTTGGGTCTTCATATCATCAACGATATATTTTTCAAGTGAATTGGCAAGCTCTTCAAACTTACAAATTCTTGCGAGACCAAAGGACACTCTTTTATAGGTATTTTTTACTTTTTCAATTTCAAAAACTTCTTTGCTTCCATTTGATTTGGTGATAAAGAGTTTATTTTCCTTGAGTTTTTCTTGATTTTCCTCTGTCATTCTCTCCCTCTCTCTTGTTCTGTGTTCACGATAGAGAATATATTTTTTTGCAATATCAAAATATCCATGTTCCATCAGCTTGTTTTCCACAAGATCTTGAATTTCTTCGATCTCAAGAATCCTTTCGTCTTCATTTCCAAAAAGCCTTTCCTCGAGTGTTTTGACAATATCAGACGTGAGTTCATCAATAAATACAAAATCAAGATGTCTCGCTACCTCTGTAGCTTTTTCAATAGCTCTTTCAATTCTACTACGGTCGAAAGCAATCAGGTCTCCTCCCCTATTTTTGATATATTTAATCTCCATAAGCAAAGCTTTTTGATAAAAAAATAAAATGGATCAAGTAAAGCACCAAAAGTTCCCTCGGAAATCCTTATGCTTTTTTATACTTTTTTTAGGGAAATGTTTGGATGCATGTATTTGAATTTTCTAAATTGAGCATACTGTTTTTTTCTATTTTTGCTAAATAAAATAGAACAACGGTGTGAATAATTTGTTAAAACAAAAGTAATTTTCAATGAATATAGTGTTTCTTTCATGACAGTATTATGACATAAAACCAAGTATAATTGTAAGTTTTTATCATTTTATTAACAAAAGAAAAAGAGTGATTTTATACGTTTTCACTCTAACCAATACATCTTTGAATTTGATTCAGAACATATGAGAACTCTATTTATCACCATTCTATTTTGTTTTTCTAAAATTCTTTCGTTGACTCAAAAACTCAACCAGTTTTTCGGAAAACCAATTTTACTTGGGTATAATTAGAGAAAATTGCGACTCAGGAATTTTAAAAGGCTTCTCGTTCGAAGCCTTTTTGTGAGGGTATTTCATTCTGGACCAAACAATCCCCCAAGAATGAAACACATAGAGAGAATGATATAGCTAGTGTCACTATTAGATCCTTGCAATAGGTGGAGATTTTCAATGAAACTGTTGTCTGGAAACAAGAGAGCCATGAAAATACCAATCAATACACAAACCATCAAAGCAACAGCGACTGCTAGCAACAATCGAAGAAATAACCAATCTATCCAATGGAATATTCTTCTCATGGAGACATTCCTTCAATGTTAAAACACGGTTTTAACATTATATTGAAAAAATGAAAAAGTCTATCTAGTAAAACTTGCTATTCTTGTAATTGTATGTATAATACTAAGTATTTTCTTACAAAAGAGCCCCAAATTTAAATCATTTTTTCGTTTTTCTGTAAGAAACAAAATTGACCAAGTTTATGGAGAATATTTGAGATTACAAATTCTACAAAAAGATTTTTCTCGTTGATTTCTTTGCAAAAAAAGCTATCATAGGGGCAATATTTTCTAAACTTTTTTCTATGTCAGCACAAAAAATACTTTCACTGATTCTTTGATGAATCCTATTGATACCTACGAGCTTTGCCTCTCCTGCTTTGGAGTCATCATCTCCTTTTCCTATTGCAAACCAATCAAAAAATGCATGCTATTATTATTCGGTCAATATAGCGCTTCAAGCCAAGTACGGAACCACTTTTAAGATGGAAAAAGTACTTGAGAATATATGATTTGATGGAAGTAGTCTTACCAATGAAGCATTCAAAAGGAAATTCTCCAATCTTACTCACGTCAAAATTGCACTCTATCGTCACAAATCCGACCTCAAAAGGCTCCTTTCAAATGGAGAACCCGTCCTAGTAAGTACCCTCATCGTCACCGAATCTGGCAAACAGGTCAGACATGTTTCGGTTGCGTATAGCTATGATGAAAAATGAATCTATGTAAGCGATCCACTCAAAGGCAAGACCATACAAATTGGTTGGGAGGAAGTTTTTTTGAGAAATGGTACAACCAAATACTATCCCCTCAGAACCGTATGAATCAAACCATACCAAGACTGGTCACAAGCATCCAAAGATCGTGAAGCCCAAGAAGATCTCTGGGTCGATGAAACCAAGCTCGTGGCTCCCATAAAAGAGAAGTAATCCCCACAAACAAGAGACGCGATATATCGCGTCTCTTGTTTGTTTTCCTTCCCGAATGTTAGGGAAGGTGACCGCAGGTTGGATGGGTTATGACTTGTGTGTTTTATAGATCTGTTTGGATGCGTGAAATCGTTGGAGCCATCTGCCCCATATACTTGCTTCCCTTTCTCTCGTTGTACGGGATTTCCACCTTTCCTTCAATTTTTTCAAAGGCAAATTGTCCAATACGCATTCATGGATAGAGTGCTACCGGAATCTCGTTGATATTGGTAATTTCAAGAGTAATAGTTCCCTCAAATCATGGATCAATATAGCCCGCAGTAGAATGAATCACAATCCCCAATCTTCCAATAGAACTTCTCCCCTCACAACGTGCCACCAAGTCAACGGGAACTTTGATCTTTTCCAAAGTCACCCCTAAAACAAACTGACGAGGATGGAGAATAAATGGAGTATTTTCATCAAGTTCTACGGTTTCGATATGTTCAGAATGCACTCACTCTCTCGGGTCGATAAGGATGAGAGAATCTCTTTTGTAAAAACGAAATGTCTTTCCAAGACGAAAATCGATACTTGCAGGACCGATTTGAGCCATAATATCATAGTCTCACAAAGACTCAATCACCAGTTTTCCTTCGGTAAGGTATCGTTTCATTTCACTATCAGAAAGTATCATATTTGGTTAGTTAAGAATATCCTCCGTACTGTATCCAAAGCCCAGAGAAAGTCAAATAAACCTGACAGAAAAAAAGGAATGTTACCATTCCTTGAGATCTTATTGTGAGGTTGTCCCTGTTGAGACTCCAACTACTGTTTGAGCACTGCCTTTGAGCTTTTGGAAAGATTGAGTTGTTTTATCTACGGAAGTTTTAGTTTCTTGAACGGATTTTACCGTCGTTTTTCCTTTGTTGATAGTATCATTTAACTGTTGTTGTTTTTGGTCAATAGTCGCACCAGACATATCCACCAGCGACTGTGCACTTCCTTTAAGTTCTTGGAGTGAGTTCACTGTATTATCAAGTGAGGTCTTGGTTTCTTGTACTGATTGAACTGCTGAGTCTCAATTCATAGCTGCATCTTTCAACTGTTGTTGTTTTTGGATAATAGTATTGTCAAAATTTTGTTTTACCTCAAGGGCATTTTGTTTGGCATCACGAATCTGTTTGAAAGGATCTGTTTGGTCAACGGTTTCATTGACTCCTGTCTTCATCTTGGAAATCATGTCGTGAAACTTGGTCAGTCCTATTTTTGAGCCAACTTCACGCATTCTATCAGGAAATGCAAACGAACACAAAACATAAAATACCACTACTGCTAAAATTCCTATAAAAACCTTTTTCATACTAAAATATTAATAATTAATTGAGCAAATCCTCAACATTGAGGTGCTGACGTTTGAGGACTTTCCTCAAATCTGTAATCTCTTTTTCTGAGATTTGAAATTCTTGTTTTTCTCGTATTTGACCTTGAATCGTTTCCTTGAGCTTATTTCTCAAATCTTTCAATCCTTCTGCATCGAGTGCCGAAATATTTGGAATATTGAGGTGTGAGATTTCAGCTTTGACAAAGGTATGCTTGGCACAGCTCGGGCAGGTAATGTCGAGATTGAGGGTTGCCCCTGCGGCACCGATGATTTCAAGATTGTTCTCTGCTACCGCTGCCTCACATACAGGGCAACGAAAATTCATGATCAACGTATCAAGAATTGATTTCAACATTTGGTAGTTCATAATTTTCCTATTAGTGAATATTGAGTTCAAGGAAATTATAGCATGTTATGAGAAAAACTGCAAAACATTTTTCAATCTTTCTCTTGACTTTTGATTTCCTAATATATAACAAAGTTCTAAAGCTCACGGAGAAAACTCTTCTCCACTCAGTGCCACTCTCACAGGCCAGAGCACCTGACCGTTTTTCATTCCAGCAGCAGAAATAGCTTGTATAAAAGCTTCTTTTGCCTCATCGACACTCTGAAAATCTCTTTCCATCGAAGTGAGAAGGCTGAGTCAAATCTCCAATCATTTTTTTGCCATTTCCAGATCTTCTATTTTCATTTTTGGATTGAGAAGCAAAGTCGCAATCGCTTCATTCACCTCAAAGTCTGCAAAAAAGAACGTCGTTAATGATTTCCATTCACTCAAAAGCACCAAACGATTTTGGAGTTCTTTGATAATTTTTTGTACATAGATTGGGTTTGCATCCTTCATCACCTGAGCATAAGCAGGATCATAGAGTTCTAAATACGCAAAGATTTTTTGGGAAAGGATTTCTAAACTGAGATGCTTGATCGTCGTTGCATTGACCCATTTGAGCTTATCCAAATCGACCAAAGCTCCTGAGGAACTCATTTTTTGAAGTGAAAAAGGGTACGCGCGATAGTCTTCATCAAGATGCATTTTTCTCCAATCTTCAAATCCTGCATTCATCAAATTACACAAATAATCGATCACTCCTTCTACCAAAAACCCCGCTTCGAGGTAATAGAGCACATTGGCTTCAGTGTCTTTTCTCTTGGAAAGTTTTCTCTTGCTTCCTCCATCGAGTTTCACCAAAGGAGAGATATGAGCGTACTTTGGAGCAGACCACCCCATCGACGCAAACATTTCAAGATGGAGTGGCAAAGAAGCAAACCACTCGTCTCCACGAATCACCAGAGTCGTCCCCATCAAATAATCATCCACGATGTGAGCAAAGTGATACGTTGGGAGTCATTGGGTTTTTAAGATGACAATATCTTGATAGTTTTCTCCCATCACGACATCCCCCTTGATGGTATCTTGTACGTGTATTTTCCCAAGAATATTTCCCTTGCTACGAAAACGAATGACAAACGGCTTTCCTGCATCGAGTGCCTGTTGCACCTGTGCCTCACTGGCATCTCTCCAGAAAGAAAATTCTCCATAGATTCCCGTAGGTACTTTGGAGGCTTCTTGGATACGACGGGTTTCTTCGAGTTCTTCTTCGGTCATAAAACACGGGTAGGCAAGCTTTCTTTTGAGCAAATCTTTGAGAAACACCAAATAGATTTCTTCTCTTTGGCTTTGAGTATAGGGACCGTATGCCCCAATATCAGTTCCGTTTGGACCGATGGATCCTTCATCAAAGGAAATCCCAAAAGTATTGAGAATAGTATTATATACGTTAATAGCTCCTTCTACTTCCCTTTTTTGGTCGGTATCTTCGGCTCTTAAATACACAACTCCTCCAGTTTGTTTGGCAATAATATCATCGAGCATGGTGGTATAGAGCGTTCCAAGATGAAAAAATCCAGTCGGACTTGGAGCAATTCTTGTGACTTCTCAAGTCGTAGTTCTTCTTGGATAGAGAGCAAAAATATCCTCTGGGGTCTTGGTTGAGTTTGGGAATAAGAGGTTTTCAAGCATACAAGTATTTTTAAAAAATAATAAAAGAAGCGTTCCTTGCCCACATAATAGCCAAATTGAGCGAAAAGTAAATATTTTGTGGAGAAAAAAACTCTCAAAAAAAAAAGCCCCCGTACTTGGGGGCTTGATTCTCTCCTTTTTAACTAGAAATTGCCACTATAGTCGGAGAGACTATCTCCAGAAGATAGAGCCCACCCCAGCCAACGATGGAAATGATTGCCGTAAGATGGTTCTGGGTGAACAACCAGTGCTTCTCCACCGAGGTGTCACCGAAGTGATGGGTGAGATGCAAAGAATTTGATTCGTGCAGAATGGTAGTGAGGATATGAATTGAGAACCGAATGGTAGTCAAAACCGACACCACGAGAAGAATCTGCTTGATAAGTCCCAAGCTGGACCAAAAGGCGTACATGTGCTGTTCCTCATTTTTGATGACAAAGCATATGTTTTATAAAGCCTTTTTACATTCTGTCAAGGTTTTTAAGGTAATGTTTACTATTACTATTCAGAAATCCCCTCATCCCACCGAAGAATGAAAATATATTTAAAAACTTACACTCCCCGTGTATAATTAAATGCTCACTAGAATTCTAAAAAACGAAAAATACTTTTACTTTTATCGAAATCAAGGTATACTTTGAGCTGAATTTAGTTTACTAACTATTGAATCTATGATGACAAAAATACTCCTTATTCTCGTGGCTTGTTTGGCATTAGTATCACCCATTTTCGCAGTTGATTCTGGTGAAATGGGCGCAAGATTTGATGGTTTTATCACAAAAATCGAAACGAAATACCCCGATCTTGATCGTCAGATTTCTTTTTATGGAGCACTCCAAAAGAAACTCAAATCCATGCGAGCAACCAAGCAAAAACCAGAAGTGATGCTGGCTATTTCTCAAATTCAATCTCTCAACGATGCCCATCTCAAAGACCTCAAATTGAAATCTTTGGCAAAAGCCTTCCCGCAAGTAGTAGTTGATAACCCTGATTTTCAAAAGCTCACTAACATTTATATGCCCCTCGCAGTCAATGAAAACTTTGAATTCTTCAAAGGAAATGAAAAAAATCGTATCAAATTTGAAAAATACTACCCTGTCAATTCCCTCAATATCACTTGACTCATAAAAAAGCCCGTTCCCAATGGAATCTTAGTCATTTTTGAAGACCATTCACTTGCGGTGGTTGAAGACTATACCTATGAAAAAAAATATAGTTTTGAAGACCTTAAAAAAATCTTCACTAAAAATTATGATACGAAAAATCCCTATTTCATCCAAGATCATAAACTCATTGGATACAAATACAAAGAATATAAATCTTTTGACGAAAGTGAAGGCATCTATCTCTCAGAGCTCAAAGAAAATGGCATTGACCCAAATACTGCACTCTTGGTCATGGATGGAAAAAAATATTTGTTTGTGCAAAGCTATGAAATAATCTCGATTGCTAACGAAAGCTCTCTCACTGGAGTCTCAAACCGTGATGAATTCATCAAGCAAATCCTCGATGATCGTGATACCTTTGCTACTAGCGACACAGACCAAATACTTTCAGATCTTCGTGGTGTTACTCTCAATATAACAAAAAATGCAAAATCAAATGACGAAAAAATTGCAATTATTTATGATTGGATCATCGATAATATCACCTATAACTCAGATTTTCAAAATCAAGGAGAAGCTCCTTTTTCATGATTAGAAACTTTTAAAAACCGATTAGGAGTTTGTGATGGGTACACAAAGATCTTCTTCTATATGCTTTCTTATGCCAATATCCCTGACGTGGAGATCAAACAATGAATGGCTTACGCTGATGCCACCTTTCCCAAATTTTGACATGCTTGGGTAAAGGTTGGAAATGATTATTATGACCCAACCTTTGATGACCCAATTTGATGAGATAAATACAGTCCAAAACATCTGTATTTTAAGATTCCTAAGTCCTTGATGTATACTGATCGTTTTGATGGGACTGATATACCAGAGAGCATCAAAAGCCTTACCGTTGATCAAAGAATAGCACTTGTCTTGAAAAATAAATATGATCTCTACAATCAGTTTCCAAACTATGGACTGATGTGAGATGTCCGTTTGAGAAAATCAATTGGCATATCCTATGACGAACTCCTTACCATTGAAACACTTAAAAAACATATGACCCCCTATCATGTAAGTGGCTACCAATTTACTGACAAGGACGGATATACGAGAAAGATTAAAGCAATCCAGTTTTATATTATCGATGACACCAATCTCAACTCAATTTTCCAAAGCCTCTGAGCCACTAATTCTACCATACTGTTCCTCGAATGGGAAAAACCTGACAAATCGCTTGATTACCGTATTGTCAAAGAAATAGAATATTATTAAAAATAATTATGAAAAAAGTTATCGTCCTTGAATCCATTCGTTCTCTCCAAAATGTGTGAGCTATCTTTCGTAATGCAGACGGCTCTGGATTTGAAAAACTCATTCTCACCTGACATACCCCGACTCCCCCAAGGTCGGACCTTTCAAAGACAGCACTTTGAGCCGAACAAACCATTGATTGGGAGTATTATGAGGAGATTATGGAAGTGTTGGTCAACCTGAGAAATGACGGATTTGAGATTATTGCCGTAGAGCTCACCCCTGAAGCAATTGATTACAAAAGCCTTTTTTACTCCAAACCCGAAAAGGTTTGCCTGATTATGGG
>Ga0066602_10002668_pt1 | contig 10367 bp, 8 predicted proteins | sample Higcelweek5metaG_FD_59481 | JGI IMG/M metagenome (GOLD analysis project Ga0066602, IMG submission 59481) | Freshwater pond sediment microbial communities from the University of Edinburgh, under environmental carbon perturbations - High... | ecosystem: Environmental > Aquatic > Freshwater > Pond...
GCGATCAACTCCGCCATGGTCTGCCCCACGCCCGGCCCAATCTGGAACCCGGAACCGGAGAAGCCGAAGGCGTAAAACAACCCGCTGGTGGTGGCACTGGGACCCATGACCGGCAGGCTGTCATCCATATAGCCTTCGATGCCGGTCCAGACGCGGATGATGTTTAGCCGCGCCAGGGCCGGGGCCAGGCGGCGCAACTGCTGCAACTGGGTCAGGGTGTTCTGCGGCTTCACGAAGGATCGGTAGGTCTCCGCCACCGCCGGCCCGCGTGTGGACCCGCCCAGCACAATATTGCCGCGTGCCACCTGCCGGAAATAGACGGTTTCCACCTCCAGCGGTGTCATCACGCCGACCGCTGGCGCGATGGCGTAGGGGACGGGTTCGGTGACCGACATGGTGGGGCTGCGCGCCGTCAGCTTCACCGGCTCCCCGAACTGTGCCGACAACTCACCGGCCCAGGCGCCCGCCGTGATCAGCAGCACGGGCGCCTGGAATACGCGCCCATCCTGGGCCGTGGCCATGAAATCGGTGCCGACCTTGGTGACATGGGCGATGCGGGTATTTTCAAACACCTGCGCGCCCAGCTTCTGTGCCGCCCGCGCAAAAGCCGGGGCCGCCAGACGTGGGTTGGCATGGCCATCCAGGGCGGAATAGGACCCGGCAACCACATCGGTGCCGAAGAAGGGGAACCGGTCGCGCAGCGCATTGCCGGTCAGGATTTCCAGGTCCAGGCCATTCTGCCGCGCGTCGGCGGCATATTCCTCCATCTTGCCGATATTTTCCGGTCGCTCGCGATAGCAGACGCGGATATGGCCGGACTGGAGATACTCGACATCCGATCCCAGCAGTTCATTGGCCTTGCGCCAGATTTCCAGGGAACGGTTGGCCAAGTGCAGTTGGTGGATGGGACGGCCCTGGCGGCGGACATTGCCGAAATTGGTGCCGCTGGCCTGCCGCCCCACCAGATCGCTTTCGATCAGGGTGACGGAAAGCCCATGGGTCTGGCGCAGGAAGAAGGCGGCCGATGAGCCCATCAGGCCGCCGCCGACGATCAGCACGTCGCTATGCGTGACGGGATTGGACATTATTCCGCCTCCCCGATGGCGATGGGCAGGGGCTTTACCGGGGCCTGACCGCGCAGTCGCCCGGCATCGGCGACCGGGAAGTCACCATGCGCGGCGATCACCTCCGCCGCCGCATGCCCACAATAACGGCCCTGGCAGCGGCCCATGCCGACCCGGCTGAAGGCCTTGGCGCGGTTGGTTTCCGCCGCCCCTGTCACATCCATGGTCCGGCGCACATCGCCCACCGTCACGCATTCGCAGCGGCAGAGAATGGTATCGTCGGCAAGGGCGGCGGCCTGCTGGTGCGGCCAGGGGAAGGCCTTGGCCAGACCGCGTGCGAAGCGGCCATAACGCCCCACCTCCCGCCGCAGCATGATCATGGCACCGTGGTCCACGGGCAGGCCCAGGTCGCTGAGTGCTGCCAGGGCCGCCAGCTTCCCCGATGCCTCCGCCGAGCGCGCGCCCAGCACGCGGGCACCGTCGCCCGCCAGATAAAGCGGCGTGGGCGCGTCGGCCCGGCCATCCTGGTCCCGCACGGGCAGGTACTGGCGGGTCAGGTCGTCGAACGCGAAGGCACAGCGGGCCAGATCGGCCAACTGTGTTTCCGGACGCAGGTGGTACCCCATGGCGACCGCATCCGCCGCGAAATGCCGCTCGCTACCGTTACTTAAGCGCACCGTGACGCCCGTGACACCCGTTCTGGCATCGCCGCTGATCGCCACCGGCGTGACACCGGTCAGCAGCGGTACGCCCGCCGCCTTGATGGCGCGGGTCAGGGCGATGCCGTTCCACAGGACCGATGGCAGAGCCAGAAGGTCGGGCAGGGCGGTGATGCGGGCGGTAAAGCTGGACGTGTCCAGCACGGCGGCAACCTTGGCCCCCGCCTTGATATATTGCGACGCCACCAGATAGAGCAGCGGGCCGGTGCCCAGAAACACCACCTGCGACCCGATGGAGACGGCCTGCGCCTTCAAGGCCACCTGCGAGCCGCCCATACTGTAGGTGCCGGGCAGGTCCCAGCCCGCCATGGGCATCAACCGGTCGGTGGCCCCGGTACACAGGATCAGGGCGTCATAGGGGATGGCCTCCTGCGCGGTGCCGCTGGCGGTCCAGACATGGCCGTCGGCGATGTTCCAGACCAGGGTTTCGGCGCGGTAGTCGACACGGTCGCGGATGGCGTCGAACCCGTTATGCACGGATTTGGCACGGGGTGCCTCGGTCCCGTACAGGTCCGTATAGGGGCGGCGGAAATTCTCGGGCTGGCGGCGATAGATCTGGCCACCGGCCCTCCGCCCCTCATCAATGACGATGGGGATCAGGCCGGCGGCGACAATGGTTTCCGCTGCCCGCACACCGGCGGGACCGGCACCGACGATTATCACCCGTGGTTCGGCCATGATGCCCCCGGCTGGCTGGTGGTGACGGACATGCCATCCTCGGCGATGGTGGAACAGGCGCGCAGCCGGTGGCCGCTGTCGGTCCAGACCCAGCAATCCTGGCACGCCCCCATCAGGCAGAAGCCCGCCCGGTTGCCATCGGTGAATTCCGATTGGCGCAGGGTGCCGCCCGCCGTCAGCATGGCGACCATCAGCGTGTCGCCCATCATCGCCTGCACGCGGGTGCCGTCGATGGTGATATGGATCGGCGACCGGTCCCTTTCGGCCAGCCTTACGAAGCGCCCTTGGCTCACGATGCTGCCTCCAATGCACCCTCTGGCCGATGGCACAGGATGGTGTTGCCGCCCGGCGTCAGGTGCCGGGGCGGGGTGAATTCCTCACAGGTGCCGCAGACGCGCCAGGAACAGCGCGGCAGGAACCGGCACAGGTCGGCCCCCTCCTTGGGCTGTCCGATGGCGGGTGGGGCAGGGCGCGCGCCCTGTTCCTCCAGCCAGCCCGGTCGTAACTCAGGCACTGACCCGATCAGCAGGTCGGTATAGGGATGGCGCACTACGCCGTCATAGCCCTGCCGCCGACCCGTCTCCACCTGCGTACCGGCATAAAGCACCATGATATCGTCGGCGATGGCGCGCACGGTGGCGATGTCATGGCTGATGAACAGATAGGCCAGACCCAACTCCCGCTTCAATTCGGCCAGCAGGTCCAGGATGGCGGCCCCCACCACCGTATCCAGTGCCGATGTCACCTCATCACACATGATCAGGTCGGGTTTGGCGGCGAGCGCGCGGGCCAGGTTGATCCGCTGTTTCTGCCCACCCGACAGGCCGCCGCAGGCACGGTCGGCAAGGCTCGCCGGTAGCTTGATCAGGTCCAGCAGTTCCGCCACACGCCTGGCCGCCGCCGCACCTTTCAGCCCATGATAGAAGGTCAGGGGTCGTCCGATGATCTCCCCCACGGAATGGGCCGGGTTCAGGGCCGTATCGGCATTCTGGAACACCAGCTGGATGCGCCGGAACTGTTCCTTGTTGCGCATGGAGAGGGCGGGCGGCAGGCGGGTGCCGTCGAAATTAATCGATCCGGAGGCGGGCGGCAGCATGCCGGCGATCACGCGGGCCAGCGTCGATTTGCCCGACCCGCTTTCTCCGATCACGCCCAGCGTGGCACCGCGCGCGATGGTCAGGTTGATGTCGCGCAGGATGGGGGTGGCACCATAGCCGGCGTTCAGACCTTTGATGTCCAGAAGATTTTCTCTGCCTTCCCGGCGAAAGCCGGGACCCAGGGGCGGCGTGCCCGACATTGCTGCTGCGTTGCTCGACGCTTTGGATAGGGCAGTGCCCGTGGCCCCTGGGTCCCGGCCTTCGCCGGGAAGGCAGGATTGGGAGATCCTTGCATCCGGCCGCGCCGCCGCCATCAAGGTCCTGGTATACTCATCCTCCGGACTTTGCAGCACCTGTACCGCTGCACCATTCTCCCGGATGCGGCCCTTGTTGAGCACCACGATGGCATCGGCCATCTGCGCCACCACGGCCAGATCGTGGGAGACATAGACGGCGGTGGCGCCCTGTTCGCGCACCGCCTGCTTGAAGGCGCGCAGCACCTCGATCTGGGTGGTGACGTCCAGGGCGGTGGTGGGCTCATCCAGGATCACCAGTTCCGGCCCCGTAATCAGGGCCATGGCAGCCATCAGGCGCTGGAGTTGTCCGCCAGAAAGCTGATGCGGGTAGCGATTACCGATGCTTTCCGGGTCGGGCAAGGCCAGCGACCGGAACAGGGCAACCGCCTTGATCTCCGCCGCCTTGCGGTCCATGCAGCCATGGTTCAAGGCGGGTTCCACCACCTGATCCATGATCCGCCTGGAGGGGTTGAAGGAGGCCGCCGCTGATTGCGCGATATAGGACACGCGGTCCCCACGCAGGGCCGCCAGCCCATCCTCATCCAGCGACAGGACATCTTTATCGCCCACCCGCACCGATCCGCCCGTGATGCGGCAGCCCAGCCGGGCATAGCCCATCAGGGCCATGGCGATGGTGGTCTTGCCCGATCCGCTTTCCCCGATCAGGGCCAGCACCCCGCCGCGCGGGATGGAGAAGCCGACATCCGCCACGATACTGGTGCCACCAGCGACGACATTCAGGCCCCGGACCTCGACATGTGTTTGCATGGCTTATTCCTTCCCCGCGATGCGGCGGCCCCGACCGGGCAGTGAGTCGATCAGCAGGTTGACGCCCACCGTCAGGGTGGCAATGGCGATGGCCGGCATCAGGATGGCGGGTGCGGCCTCCCCCAGGCCGGAGATATTCTCACGCACCAGCGAGCCCAGATCGGCATCCGGCGGCTGCACACCCAGACCCAGGAAGGACAGGCCCGACAGCAGCAGCACGATGAACACGAAGCGCAAACCGAAATCGGCCAGCATCGGGTGGATCATGTTGGGTAGGATTTCCCGCAGCGCGATATGAACCGCGCCTTCGCCCCGGCAGCGGGCGACGGCCACATAATCCATCTGCGCCAGATTGACTGCCAGTGACCGGGCAATGCGGAAGGCACCGGGGAAATAGGTGATGGAGGCCACCAGCAGCAGCAACGGCAGGGAGGAGCCGACCACGGCCACCAGCACCAGCGACAGGATCTTGGACGGGATGGAGATCAGCGTATCGACAAAGCGGCTGATCCCTTCATCCACCCAGCGCGGGCTGACCGCCGTGACCAGGGCCAGCGCCGTGCCGGTCGTGCTGGCCACCAGGGCGGCGGCTAGGGCCAGACCCACAGAGTAGCGCGCGCCGGACAGAAGCCGGCTCAAGACATCACGGCCCAGATAATCGCTGCCCAGCGGGTGGGCCGTCGTGAAGCCCGCGAACACGTCATGGGCCACGAAGGCACCGGGGTCATAGGGTGCCAGGAACGGTCCGAAAACCGCCAGGAACAGCCAGAGCAGCACCAGCGACAGGCCCACACGGCCACTGACAGACAGGGCTTTCACCCAGGATCGCATCGCGTTCATCATCGGTTGCGCAGCCTCGGGTTGGCCAGGATGGCGGCGGTATCGGCCACCAGCGCCAGCAGCAGATATGCCGTGCAAAAGATCATGGCGCAGGCCTGAAGCAGCGGCATGTCGCGGCTGGTGACGGCATTCACCATCAGGCTGGCCAGACCCGGATAGTTGAAGATCGTCTCCACGATGATGGCCCCGCCCAGCAGATAGGACAGCGACAGCACCATGGCATTGACGATGGGGCCGATGGCGTTGGGCAGCACATGGGTCAGCACCACGCGCGCCGGCTTGATCCCCTTCAGCAGCGCCATCTCCACATAAGGCTGGTTCAACTGCTGGATGATGGCCGCACGGGTCATGCGGGCCATCTGGGCGATCACGATCACCGACAAAGACAGGATCGGCATGGCCAGCGAGCGCAGCACCAGCCAGGGGCTGGCATCGGCGGGGATCAGGGCGATGGAGGGCAGCCAGCGGAGCTGGACGGAGAAGATCAGCACCGCCACGGTCGCCACCAGAAACTCCGGCAGGGCCACCATGGACAGGGTCGCCACATTCAGGCCCCGGTCCAGGCGGGTGTCGCGGTGCATGGCCGACAGGATGCCGATGGTCAGCGCCACCGGCACCGACACCAGGGCCGACAGGGCCGCCAGCAGCAGCGAATTGGGCAGGCGGGCCGCGATGACATCGGCCACCGCCATGTTCGCCACCAGCGAATATCCGGGATCACCGGTCAGCATACCCAGCAGCCAGCGCACATAACGTTCCGGTGCAGGCCGGTCCAGACCGAACTTTTCCCGCAACGCTGTGACCGCATCGGCGGTGGCGGCCTGTCCCAGCATTTCCTGCGCCGCGTCGCCGGGCAGAAGCTGGGCGATGAAAAACACGACAAGCGAGACCAGCAGCAAGGTCAGCGCACCCGATGCGATGCGCTTACCGATCAGGGGCAGGGCGGTGGCCAGCAGGCCACGGGTCGCGGGTCCGGCCATGGTGATCAGCCCTCCCACCAGACATGTTCAGGAAACTTGTAGCCCATGAACCCACCCAGCGGGATGGGACGCAAGCCCTTGACCCGCTTGTCAAACCCGTCGATCAGGTTGATGAAGACGGGGATGGCCGTGCCACATTCCGCCGCCACAATCTCCTGCATCTCGCCATAGATTTCCTTGCGCAGCGCAAAGTCACCCTGGGCGCGGGCTTCCAGCAGCAGCCGGTCGAACCGTTCATTCTGCCAGCCGCTTTCATTCCAGGCGGCGGTGGATTTGTAGAACAGGCTGAAGACCAGATCGGCGGTGGGGCGCGGGTTGGTATTGCCGAAGCCCAGCGGGTGCTTCATCCAATGTGTTGACCAATAGCCATCCGCCGGCATGCGGTTCACCGCCAGTTTCAGCCCCACCTTCGAGCCATATTCCTGCAGCACCGACGCCATATCGACCGACCCGTCAGCCGCCGGCGAGCAATAGAGCGGCAGCGGGGTGGAGGGCAGGTCGGCGCGGGCGAAATGGTAGCGCGCTTTGTCCAGATCCAATGTCCGTTGCGGCAGGTCGGCCCGGTAGAACGGATCGAAGGGCGGGATGGGGTGGTCATTGCCGATGGTAGCAAAATCGCGGAACAGGGCGCGTTTGACCAGTTCACGGTCGAACAGATGCTTCATGCCCAGCACAAAATCCGGGCTGCCCGTGGGCTTGCCATCACGGCGCATGATCAGGTTGGTGTAAAGGCCCGACGGCGTCACCAGCAGATCATGCGTACCGCTTTCCCGGATACGTCGGGTGGAGCGCGGATTGACGGCGATGATCATGTGGACATCGCCCGACAGCAGGGCATTGACCCGCGCCACCTCGTCCGGGATGCCGATCAGTTCCAGACTGTCCAGATAGGGGCGGCCTTCCCGGAAATAATCCTCGTTGCGCACACCCAAGGTACGCACACCCGGCTGGAACGTCTGGCAGCGGAAGGGGCCGGTGCCGTTGGCCTTGCTGAAATCTTTGGTCCCGGCCTTGATGATGTAGAAATGCGACTGCGCCAGGATGGAGGGCAGATCGACATTCGGGCTGGTCAGCACAATCTCCACATCGCGCGGCGACAATGCCCGGACGGTGGCCATCTGTGACGCGATGGGCTTGACCTTTGATCCCGATGCCGGGTCTTGCAGACGCAGCAGAGAGAAGACTACGTCATCGGCGGTCAGTTTGCTGCCATCATGGAACGTCACATCATCGCGTAAGGTCACGCGCCAGGTCATCTGCTCGCTGCTGTCCAGGCTTTGCGCCAGACAGAGATGCGCTTGGCCGTTTTCGTCATAATCCGTCAGGCCGTTATAGAACATGGCGTGACGGCAATAATCGGTGGACAACGCCCCCTTGGCGGGGTCCAGCGTGTCGGCGGTGGAACTGGACAGGCTGGCGGCTGTGATGTGGCCGCCGCGCCGGGGTTGGGCGCGGGCCAGACCGGGCATCAGCAGCGGCAACATGCCGGCGGCAAGGCCGGTGCCCAGCATCTGGCGTCGGGAAAGGCGCATGGGGCCCCTCAATGCAGGATGTCCTGGATACGATAGTAAAGGCCGACCAACGGCAGGAACCAGGGCTTGCCCAGATGGCCAGGCACGGGTGGCCAGGACAGGTCGGCCCAGGGATTGGCCGAACGGTCGCCGCCCATGACACGGGCCATGCGTTCACCCATATGCACCGCCATCTGCGTGCCATGGCCGCTATAGCCCATGGCGTAGAAGATGCCGTCATGCTCACCGGCGCGCGGCAGGCGGTCAGCCGTCAGATCGACCATGCCGCCCCAGCAATAATCTACCCGCACATCCTTCAGCGCCGGGAACATCTGCCGCAGCGTGGTGTCCAGGATGCGCCCGCTCTTGGCGTCCGACAGCGGGTCCGATACGGCAAACCGGGCACGGCCACCGAAGATCAGCCGGTTGTCGGGCGAGAGGCGGAAATAGTTCCCGATATTCTTGCTGGTGACATAGTTGCGCCTGCCCGGGAAAAGGTCGGCGATAACCGCATCGGACAGGGGTTCCGTTGCGACCACGAAGGACCCAACCGACACGATGCGGCGGCGGAACCAGCCGAACGGACCCATGGGGCTGGCCCCGCCGGTCGCCACCAGCACCTGTTTGGCCTGAATATTACCCTTCGGTGTCCGAAGTTCCCAACCGCCACCCGCAGCGCTGGTCAGGCCGGTGACCGGGGCGCCTTCATGGATGATGGTGCCCTTGCGCGCCGCCGCTTCTGCCAGACCCACGCCGAACTTGCCGACATGCAACTGGGCACTGCTGGTCTGCAACAGGCCGCCATGGAAGGCGTCGGATTTGATCTCAGCGGCCAGATCGGCGCGCGACAGCAGGTGGACATTAGGATCGACGGTCGCCAGCGTTTCCGCCGCGCGGGCCAGCTTATCGTAATGTTCCGCCTTGGCCGCCAGCTTCAACCGCCCGCAGCGGCGAAAGGAACAGTCGATCCCTTCGTCGCGCGCGATCCGTTCGACATCATCCACGGCATCGACATGTGCCTGATAGAATTTGCGCGCCGTGTCCACGCCGAAGCGACCGGTGAGCGCTGCGAAGTCATGGGCGGTGCCGCTGTTGCACTGCCCGCCATTGCGGCCCGACGCCTCACCCGCCACCCGGCCCGCCTCCAGCACCATGACGCTGGCACCGCGCTTTGCCAGGGCCAGGGCTGCTGACAGGCCGGTGAAGCCACCGCCGATCACCGCCACATCCACCCGCCCCTCCACAGGCCCCGCCGCCCCGCCGCCAAAGCGCGGGGCCGTGTCCAGCCAGTAGGAGAGGGTTTGGGAAGCGGTCATCTGGGTACCTATCGTAGGTCAGGTCGAGCCGGAGGCGAGCCCTGACGGACAAGGATGCTCCATCTCGTCATCCCGGCGAAAGCCGGGACCCAGGAGCCACAGGATCAATCCTATCCGCGCATCGTCCAACAATGAGGGGAGAGGTGGTGCGCTTGGCCCCTGGGTCCCGGCTTTCGCCGGGATGACGAGGAGAGCGAGGATCACGCGAACCTTACAACCCCAGCAGCGCCGGCAGGATGCCGATATGCGGGATCTCGTAATCGCGGTAGTTCGGGTTGGTCGGCTCGTGACCGCGCGCCACGAAGACGCGGGCGCCGAATCCTAAGTCGGTGGCACTGTTCTGGTCATAGCGGAAGCTGGAGGAGACATGCATCATCTCCTCCGGACCGCAGCCCAGCTGATCGAACATATATTCGAACGCCTGGAAGCGCGGCTTATAGGCCTGGGCCTGCTGGGCCGTATAGACGCGGTGGAACGGCGCGCCCAGCAGGGCTACATTGTGGTGAATCTGCTCATTCATGGCGTTGGACAGGATGACCAGCGGGATTTCCTTGGCCACCTTCGACAGGCCGTCCGGCACATCGGCATGCGGACCCCAGGTGGGCACGGCGTCATAGATGCGGCGCGCTTCCTCGGCCCGGAATTCGACCTTCCACTTTTTACAGGTCCGCTCCACGGCATTATGGATGACCTGATCATAGGGCTTCCAGGCACCCAGCACCTCATCCAGACGATAAGCGGAAAAGTCCTTGCAGAACCTGTCCATCTGTTCCGGCGCGATACGGTCCGGGAACATCTCGCGCGCCATCTCCGACATGCGGAAACGGGTCAGCGTGCCATAGCAGTCGAAGGAGATGTATTTGGGCCGGAAGGGGGCCATGGCGTCGTCTTTCCATTGCTGCGGTGAAGATCGGGAGGGGCCGTCCAGCCCCCTGCATGCGAGATATTAGGCCATGGCGGAACCGGAACATCCGCCCGAAAGCGGGAAGGGGACAGCAGGGAATGCGGATTCCTCTGGTACCCACGCGGCATGTTCTGCTGCGTCATTTGTCGGTCATGCGCCCTCAGTCGCCGGGCGGGCGCATCCGCGCCCTTGGC
>Ga0066602_10002669_pt1 | contig 10366 bp, 9 predicted proteins | sample Higcelweek5metaG_FD_59481 | JGI IMG/M metagenome (GOLD analysis project Ga0066602, IMG submission 59481) | Freshwater pond sediment microbial communities from the University of Edinburgh, under environmental carbon perturbations - High... | ecosystem: Environmental > Aquatic > Freshwater > Pond...
CACGATAAACAAAATTCTGATCTCATTTGGGATGAAAATGATCAACATGCAATAGATATGAATTGGGCAAAGGAAGCCGAGTCGAGAATTGATACTTTTAATGCTGGTAAAATACAAAGTTTACCTATGAGTGAAGTGTTTGAGGAGATTGATCGTTTTGGAAGACACTAGAAAATATTTGGAATTTCATCGTGAAAGTGTATTTATTAATAGTTCCAGTTTACCACAAAAACGAATTGTGATTCATAAATGTTAAGAAAACCAAATAGCCCTTTAAAAAAACAAATAGCTGTAATTCCTTTAGAGGAATGTATTGCAAAAACAATTAAAGATTCCGATGGCAGCATCAATAAAGGTATTACAGTTTTCGGCCATTGCCTTTTATCAGGGTATGTTGCAAGAGCGATTATGCAGCGCAAACCCGATTGGTTGGTTCAGGATTTATTCCCTCAAGGTTCCGATTTGGTAGTAGCTGAACATGATATTGGCAAAGTAAGCCCTGTTTTTCAGGAAAAAATACACCGAAATTTAAAAACAACGGAATTCCCTGATGGTGAAAATTTAGGACTTATAAACCCGGAGCTTGATGATAATGGGCATGCAGCTGTTAGCCAGGTTGCTTTAAAAGATGAAGGCGGCTTCATTGCAGAGATTGCAGGACGACACCATGGTTATTCACCATTGAAAATTGGGCTATCAGAAGATGAAATATATGGAGGTTCTGGATGGCAGAAAAATAGAGAAATTATGCTTGGTTTACTAAAAGAAAAACTTGGCAAAGAAACACCTAAAATAAATACAGCTATAAATGCTGATATTATAGCTGGTTTGACTTGTGTATCAGATTGGATAAGTTCTGGAAATTCATTTGAGATGGTAACTGAGAAGGACTTCGAGAATGAAATAAAAGTTTCTTCAAAAATTTATGATGTACTTGACAATGCAGGAATAACTAAACCGGAAATTAAGCATGGATTAACATTTGAAAATATTTTCAACTTTACTCCCCATGAAATACAAAATGCATTCTTTAATTCCGTCGAACATCAGGGTGTATATATTCTTGAGGCTCCAATGGGGCTTGGAAAAACAGAAGCTGCGTTGTATGCAGCATATAAAGTATTAGAGGCTGGATTCGCGACAGGTATTTATTTTGCGCTCCCAACTCAACTGACATCTAATAAAATTTATGAGCGAATGCAACAATTCATTGATAAAATTGTTGAAAATAAAACAACTAAAAATCTTCATTTGCTCCATAATTCTGCATGGTTATACAGTACTGAAATGGGTGGTGATGGCGCTCCAGGTGGATCATGGTTTGATAATAGAAAACGAGGGCTACTTGCTTCTTTTGGTGTTGGAACAATAGACCAGGCGTTAATGGCAGCAATGAATGTAAAACATGGTTTTGTGAGAACCTATGGGCTTGCGGGAAAAGTAGTAATTCTTGACGAAGTACACTCTTATGATAGTTATACAGGAACGATTCTTGATCATTTAATTAAAGTCTTGCGGCAAATTGATTGTACTGTAATAATATTAAGTGCTACATTGACAACTGAAAGACGCGATTCACTTTTAGATTTAGCTGTAAAGTCCGAGACTGAAATGTATCCAAGAATAAGTTGTCTTGATAAAATTAACAATTTTAAAGAGAATGGCTCAATTGAAAGTGATTGCTACAATGTAAAAATTGCTATTGCACATCATGATGAAAATGCCGTTGAAGAAGTTTTAAAAAGAGCAGAGCTGGGTGAACAGGTTCTCTGGATTGAAAATACTGTCAATGATGCACAGGAAATGTTTAAAATCATTGGTGGTCGTGCAGAAAGCTGCAATATTGAATGCGGGTTACTTCATTCACGTTTCTTAAAATGTGATCGCACAACAAATGAAGATCATTGGGTAGAACTTTATGGAAATAATGCCGGCGCTAAGCGTTATTTACAGGGAAGAATATTAATTGGTACACAGGTTCTTGAGCAGTCAATTGATATTGATTCTGATTTTCTGGTTTCTCGTTTGGCACCATCAGATATGCTTTTGCAAAGAATCGGAAGACTATGGAGACATCGAAAAAATGATGAAAGTCGACCAAATGCAGCAGTTCGAGAAATGTGGATACTTGCTCCTGAAATGGATACTGTATTAAATAATTGTAATGCATTTGGAAACTATGGATTTGTTTATTCACCATATGTACTGTACCGAACGCTTCTTGAATGGGTAAGTCTTGACACAATCCAAATTCCTCAGGATATTCCGCTAATCTTAAATAAAACATACAAAGAAAAAGTTGAAACGGGAATTATTGCAGGACATAAAGGGGAATTACAGAAAAAAATTGACAATCTTAGAAGGTTCGCTTTAATTGGTGTGTCAAGAAGCGGAGTCACTTTACCTGAGATAAAAGCTGAAACACGTTATTCTGAAACTGAGTCTGTTGATGTATTATTACTAAAAGCATGTAATAAAATGGATGATAACAAAGTAAAAATTGAATTCGTCAATGGTGATGTACTAATGTTTGATATAAAAGCAGGGAAAAATTTTAAAGAGAAAAAGAGAATTGCCGCTTTAATCATTAGCAATACCGTTCAGGTGCCAGAACGGTATGCGCCAGTTGTAAATATTAAACAAATTGATTGGCTTAAAGAGTATGTTTATATTGGTGATGAAAGGGATAATCCGTTTAGAGTTGCCATTGTAAGAAAGAATGGCGAACTGATTTCTATCGGAAATCAAAATTGCATGAATGGTTATTCTGTACATTATACAAAAAGACTTGGTTATCAGGCAGCCAAGTTGTCAAAAGAGTAATTTAAAAATGAAATATATATCGAAAGGATTTGTATGGTTTCCACTGTGGAAAAACGATTTAATCTTGTAGATGAACCATGGATTCCGGTTGTTAATTATGGTCTTGTCAGTTTGCGACAGATTTTTTCGGATTACTCGCTCAGAGCACTTGGCGGAAATCCAATCCAGAAAATATCGTTATTGAAATTTCTGCTGGCAATAGAACAGACTGCATTTACTCCTGATAATGATGACACATGGAGAACAATTGGGGCAGAAGGAATGGCGCAAAAGGCCATAACATATCTTGACGATAAAAAAGATCTGTTCTGGCTTTATGGAGATCGACCATTCCTTCAGATACCATTAATAGAAAAAGCTTTTGCTCAAAATAGTGGAGCATTAATTCCAAGCATTGCTACAGGAAATACCAGTATATTGACACAGTCACAAATCGAACGACAATTAACAGATGCTGAAAATGCATTGCTGGTGCTTGTAATTCAGGGATTTGCACTTGGCGGGAAAAAAACAGATAACAGTATCGTATTGAGTGCTGGTTATTCTGCTAAATCAAATGATAAAGGGAAACCATCAACAGGTAAGTCTGGTCCAGCTCTTGGTTTCCTTGGTTATTTGCACAGTTTTCTAATGGGGAAAAATATAATTGAAACTTGTTGGTTAAATTTATTGTCCAAAGAGAACGTTGATAATTTGGGAACGTTCATGAATGGACTTGGAACCCCAGTGTGGGAACAAATGCCAGATGGTGAAAATTGTGAAAAGGCCAATTATTTGAAGAATACATATATTGGCCGACTTGTTCCTTTGAACAGGTTTATCTATGTAAATGGTGAAAAAATACATTATTCTGAAGGAATCGTTTACCCAACTCATAAAGAAGGTGGATTTGATCTTAGCACTGCTGTTGATTATTCCAGAGATCCTAAAGCAATGTGGGTAGATCCAGAAAAAAAACCATGGCGACAATTAGTTGCATTATTATCTTTTATCAATTCTGAAAAGTCTGGTTTTAATTGTCCACAATTGCGACTCTGTTTAATGCGGGCAAAAGAGGCGATTGAACAAATTGGAATATGGTCTGGAGGTATAAAAGTCAGCAGTAATGCAGGTGAACAATATCTTACAGGACTTGATGATTTCCTTGAATCTGAAACGATAATCAATACATCTTTTTTGGGGGATATTTGGTTTAGTCAACTTAAAACTGAAATGACATTACTCGATGAAATTGTAGTTGAATTGTATAATGCGGTGAACAGGTATTTTAAACGCTTGAAAGCAGATAAGAAATTTTCTTCCGGCCAGGCATCAAATGGGAAAGCTATTTTTTGGCAACAGGCAGAATCAAGATTCTCTGAGTTAATTATTTCATGCGATGATAAAACTGGTGAGTCTTGTAGAAAAATGCATACAACTTTTGCATCAATGATTCAAAATGCTTTTAACGAACTCTGTCCAAAAGACACTGCTCGTCAACTTGAGGCCTGGGCTGCAAGCAGACCTAACCTTTCAAAATACCTTACTGTAAATAATAATTAATTAACTATACAAAAGGAGATCACATGGAAACTACAGAAAAAACCATGTTGTCACGCGGACATGCATTTGTTAAATACATTATCGAACGGATAAAGAGCGATAATGGTTTTGCAGCAGCACTGCGAAGGGCTGATAATCCTTCAACAGAATATCAATCCTGGGAACATTTGGCAAAGTGGTGCGATCTTGATAAAACGTGGGAGGTTTTACCTTTTGCTACAATTGCAGCGGCAGTTGCAAAAGTTAAGCCATCAAGAAATGGATCAATGGGAATTGGTCAAGCACTTGTCGCCTGTTACTCTGATGGTGGCAATAATGGCAGAACAAGTGATTCTGCCAAATCAAAATTACGACGTTTACTTGCATGCGATACTGCTGAGGAAGCATGTAGAATTTTACGATCGTTACTGCAGCTTATCAGCTCAAGAGGTGTATCGGTAGACTATGGTACATTACTTGACGATTTACTATGGTTCTCTGATAAAACCAAACAGCGTTGGGCAATAGGTTTTTACGGAAGGAGAGTAGATGATATTGTCAATGTATAAACTTGATCGGAATGATTTCTCATCATTGAAAATCACAGATTTGTATAGCATTCACAGAATCGTTTATGATCTCTTCCCAAAAAAAGAAGGAATTCCACGGGAGTTTCTTTTTGCTGATAAAGGAGGAGATTGGAGACAGCGCCGAATACTGATTTTATCAAAAGAATCTCCTCAGATTCCAGAGTATGGTGTGCTTGAATCTAAAAAAATTCCGGAAACCTTTTTACAATTTCAGAATTATGGATTTGAGGTAGTTCTCAATCCGACAACCAGAGAAGGTGCGACAAAAAAAGTACTTCCCGTTAAAGGTAAAGAAAATCTGAATGCATGGTTTAAACGTAAAGCAGAGGATGCCGGATTCTGTATTGATGAGCAAAAGTTTGAAATTAGTAAAACAGGGGTCGTTGTTTTCAATAAAGATAATGCTGAATGCACTTTTAATACAGCAACATTTAAAGGTACTTTACAAGTTGTGGATAAACAAAAGTTCACCCATAGCTTTGAGAATGGCATAGGTCGAGGAAAAGGGTTCGGTTTTGGACTTCTTCAACTTGTACCGATTAATTAAATCTGAACTTATAAAAAAATAACCTTATTAGAAAGAGATATATTATGACACACAATGAAAATCCATTTCGTGGTTACCATGTTGAATTTCACATTTTGCAAAGCTTCCCTGTAACTTGTTTGAATCGTGATGATGTTGGTGCTCCAAAAACTGCTGTTGTTGGGGGCGTAACAAGGGCAAGAGTCAGTAGTCAATGCTGGAAACGACAGGTCAGACTTGAACTTCACAATTTGGGAAAGGTCCTTGGAGTACGTACAAAATTGATTGGTTCTTTAATATCTGCTGAGTGTAAAAAACTGGGTGCAAGTGATGAACAGGCAAATGCCTGTGGTAGTAAAATTGAACAGGTATTTATAAAAGAAGATACAAAAAAGAAAGGTAAAAAGGATGATGATGCAGAGGACGTGGAGGCAGCAGGTGATGAAAAAAGTGATACACTTCTATTCTTAAGCCCGGCAGAAGTTACAAAAATCGCAACTGCGTTTAAAGAAAATGCATTCGTTCCTGATGCTGTTATTAAAAATAAGGACCCTAAAAAACAGGCTAAAGAAGTTGCTGATCTGATTGGAAAATCAAACTTCGCAATTGATGGACTTGACATTGCACTTTTTGGACGCATGGTTGCGCAAGCTGCATCAATGAATGTTGAAGCTGCTGCTGCATTTGCTCATGCGATATCAACACATAAAGTAACAAATGAAGTTGAATTTTTTACAGCACTTGATGATGAACAAGTCAGAACCGGAATACTTGGTTCTGGACACATGGGAAGTCTTGAGTTTAACTCTGCAACATATTACCGTTATGTCAGTTTAGATCTCGGCCAGCTCTTTGAAAATCTTGCAGGAAGTTTTCTCCCTGAAGCTGTCGATGCATTTGTAAAAGCATTGTATCTCGCTATTCCACATGCCCGCCAGACCACACAATCTGGTGCTTCACCATGGGAATTTGCTTCCATTTATATAAGAAAAGGGCAGCGTTTACAGGTTCCATTTGATACTCCTGTAAAGTCGAACGGTAATGGCTTTATTGAAAATAGTAAAACTGCACTTACTACATATCTGGATAAAAAAGAAAAATTATCAGGTTCACTATTTGGTAAAGTTGGCTCTTGCACTTTTGGTGAAGACGAAACCTTTAATGTTGACAAGTTAATAGAATTTATTACAAATACTATAACCGGGATTGCACAGAGTGGAAAATAAATATTTAGTACTGTGGCTTGAGGCACCACTCCAGTCATGGGGTGCTGATTCAAAATTTGGACGGCGTGACTCATTGCCATTTCCAACCAAATCCGGTATTGCAGGTTTACTTCTCTGTGCTCTTGGAGCAAAAGGCGAGCAGATTGAACTGCTTGCCAGATTTGCACAAGTAAAACAGACTGTGGTATCATTTATTAAATCAGGAGGAATCTCTCCTGAACAAAAAACAATGCTCAGAGATTTTCAAATGGTTGGAAGTGGATATAATAATAATGACGAATGGGAAACGTTACTTATTCCGATGGGATGGGACACTCAAAAGCAAAAATCAAAAAAAACGAATAATGCCGATGGATCAAGAGGCGGTACAAAGTTGACCTATAGGTATTATTTACAGGATGCAAAGTTTGCGGTAATTCTTGAACTGGAAAGTTCGCTTGCAGAATTATTTACAGATGCACTGACAATTCCTGTTTACGATCTGTATTTTGGAAGAAAAAACTGTGTACCATCTGATTTCATTTTTCGAGGTGTTTTTGATACTGAAATAGAAGTGGCCGCTGCACTTGAGATAATTAAAACAGAAAAAGGTCTTAGTGAGAAATTCCGGGTCATCGATGGCGAAGTTGAAGGGGATGTCATGGTGTTGAATGATGTACCTTTACAGTTTGGTGAAATTAAACGGTATCGGGATCGCATTGTAACTGTGGTGCAATCATGAGTCAGCGCTTGTTTGTAAAGATAACACATGAGAATCTTCCGCAAGTAAAAGACCGGTACCCATATATCTACCTCGAGCGAGGTAGGCTTGAGGTTGATGACAGTAGTGTCAAGTGGATTGATTGCGATGCGAATGTTGTACGAATTCCATGTGCTGCGATCAATTCACTTTTACTTGGTCCGGGAACAACGATCACTCATGAGGCTGTCAAAGTTTTGGCGGCCTCTAACTGTACCGTTTTGTGGGTTGGTGAAGATTCTCTTAAATTCTATGCCGTTGGGCAAACTCCTAATGCAGATACACGGAATTTGCGTAGACAAATTCAAATTTCCGCAGACCCAAAAAAATCACTTGAGGTTGCCCGGGCAATGTATGCACGAAGATTTCCACTCGCTGATTTGAATGGGAAAAGTTTAAAAGAGATGATGGGAATGGAAGGATACAGGGTACGGCAACTTTACGAAGAGAAAGCAATACAGTATGGAGTAGGCTGGAGGGGGCGCTCGTATGAACCCGGGAAATTTGAATTGGGTGATACCACAAATAAATATTTGACAGCTGCAAATGCTGCGCTTTACGGGTTAATACTCTCTGCTGTTTACAGTATGGGATATTCACCGCATTCGGGTTTTATACATTCTGGTAGCCCGTTACCTTTTGTATATGATCTGGCAGATTTGTATAAAGAAAATTTGTGCATTGATCTGGCATTTCATTTGACATATGAAAATGCTGGATTATATGAAAAGGAAAAGATATCAGCAGAATTTAGGAAAAGAGTAGTTGATAATTCGATACTGGATAAAATTTCTGAAGATATTAAAGCACTTATCAAGGATTGAAAATTGCTTATTGTTATTGCTGATTATCTTCCACCTGCTGTAAGAGGCAGGATGAAACTGTGGTTTGTTGAACCGAAGCCAAATGTATTTGTCTCAGGTGTGAAAGATGCTGTTGCTGATGAAGTTGTTAATTATTTGTATAAACATTGTCCTGTCGAATCTGGTTTGATGATCTTCCAAAAAATAAATAAAGCACCCGGTTATAAAATCCGTTGGTTAGGTACTCCCAAAAAAAATATAATGGAATTTGATGGGCTTCAGCTCGTCGTGGAAAAAGAAATAGAACAGTAGGTATACAATATTTTGTACTACTGAATTATATTTTCACAATTTCTTGGTGTTTTCCCTGCGCGAGCGGGGGTGTTTCTTAGATAGCCAGATCTACGACATACCTGTTGTAGTTTTCCCTGCGCGAGCGGGGGTGTTTCTATCTGCCTCATGTTTAAACTCTTGTTTTGTTAGTTTTCCCTGCGCGAGCGGGGGTGTTTCTATAGACGAAAAAGAAAAGCACTGCTTTACGCAGTTTTCCCTGCGCGAGCGGGGGTGTTTCTCGATTCCTTTTCCGTTACCTCGCACAGGAGCCGTTTTCCCTGCGCGAGCGGGGGTGTTTCTTATATGCTCTGTGCCATAGACTGTTGTGTTCCGTTTTCCCTGCGCGAGCGGGGGTGTTTCTCGGAGAGTATCTATTGTGGCCATCAACGGCAGGTTTTCCCTGCGCGAGCGGGGGTGTTTCTAAAAATACCTTGCGGGCGGTGCGTGGGATGCAGTTTTCCCTGCGCGAGCGGGGGTGTTTCCAGCTCCGCGGACAGATTCCAGACAAGGCTAAAGTTTTCCCTGCGCGAGCGGGGGTGTTTCTATCGTCTGCGTTCGGTTACGCCAGTACGAAATGTTTTCCCTGCGCGAGCGGGGGTGTTTCTCTGTAAACTTTCCAGTTGACGGATCAAGGTAAGTTTTCCCTGCGCGAGCGGGGGTGTTTCTGTAATAGCGCAAATTGACAGGTTGATTGCTCAGTTTTCCCTGCGCGAGCGGGGGTGTTTCCTCCGGTGTCAGATCGGCATACTCATGTCTGCCGTTTTCCCTGCGCGAGCGGGGGTGTTTCCAAGAGGATCGGCTGTACCATAATCGCATCCGAGTTTTCCCTGCGCGAGCGGGGGTGTTTCCTTTGTCCGCAGACAGTCTTTATGTCGGCAAAGGTTTTCCCTGCGCGAGCGGGGGTGTTTCTGGCCACTGCGTTCTATTGTCAATATCAGTGCCGTTTTCCCTGCGCGAGCGGGGGTGTTTCCGCCGACACATCTCTTGCGTATCGCTCTGCTAAGTTTTCCCTGCGCGAGCGGGGGTGTTTCTATCTCGATCGCACAGGTATGTTTCAACCGGGTGTTTTCCCTGCGCGAGCGGGGGTGTTTCCTCCTTTTTAGATTGTAAAATTTCCCGGACTTGGTTTTCCCTGCGCGAGCGGGGGTGTTTCTCAAATAGGAGTTTTAAAATGGATAATGTAACAGTTTTCCCTGCGCGAGCGGGGGTGTTTCTGACATTTAAAAACCCGATACAGAAAATATGTAGTTTTCCCTGCGCGAGCGGGGGTGTTTCCAAAGGTAGGTAGAAAATGAAAAGACAAAAAATGTTTTCCCTGCGCGAGCGGGGGTGTTTCCATTGTTCAATAGCATCACTATGGGGCAGTCGTGTTTTCCCTGCGCGAGCGGGGGTGTTTCTTGTGTTATTCTCTTTGCTGTAATTTCGTTTTCGTTTTCCCTGCGCGAGCGGGGGTGTTTCTGGTTTTCTTGATCATATATCATGTCGTAGTATGTTTTCCCTGCGCGAGCGGGGGTGTTTCTCATCAACCTCCCATTGATGAGCTGATTTTGATGTTTTCCCTGCGCGAGCGGGGGTGTTTCTGTTTATTCTGCAACTGGATCCGCCTATATACTGTTTTCCCTGCGCGAGCGGGGGTGTTTCTGGAGCAAAAGCAAATGAACATTACAATGGGAGGTTTTCCCTGCGCGAGCGGGGGTGTTTCTAGCTCGGAAAACATTGAAAGTATATGTTGAGGGTTTTCCCTGCGCGAGCGGGGGTGTTTCTAATCATGTCGCTTTCCTCTTTTTTTTAATACAGTTTTCCCT
>Ga0066602_10002679_pt1 | contig 10344 bp, 6 predicted proteins | sample Higcelweek5metaG_FD_59481 | JGI IMG/M metagenome (GOLD analysis project Ga0066602, IMG submission 59481) | Freshwater pond sediment microbial communities from the University of Edinburgh, under environmental carbon perturbations - High... | ecosystem: Environmental > Aquatic > Freshwater > Pond...
GAAACCGCCAGCGCCTGATTGGCAAAGGTCATGGCTTCGTCATATTTCCGCTCCCGGAGGCGGATGGCGCCAAGCATGTTATAAGCCTTGACCTGCATCGATTCATTTTTGTGAAACCAGCGCTTGGACAATTTGAGCGCGGTTTCAAAATCGGCCGCCGCCTCGGGGTACTTTTGCAAATGATAATAGCACAAGCCGCGGTTGTAATAGCTTCTCGCGTACTCTGGGTCAAGCTCAATGGCCTTGTTGAGGTCGGGCAACCCTGTCTCCGGCTGTTTTTTGACGCAGTAAGCCACGCCGCGACTGTAATAATGGCGCGGATCGTCGGGCGTTTCCTCAATTTGGGCGGTGCAATACCGGATCATCCGGTCCTGATCTTTATACTCGGGGACCTCGTCGTAATCAAAGCTTTGGCAGCCCGCGGCCGCCAGCGCCAGCAACCCGCCCGCGATCAGCGGCTGCCGGAGGATGCGGTTGATTGGTTTCATGGTTGATTTCCTTTGTCCGCCGCCGTCGCGCCGGGAGTAGCGTCAATCAATTTTTTGAGCTCTTCAAGGTATTTTTGATACTCATTGCTTCCGGAAAAATCGGGGCGGATGCGGACAATCTCGTCGATTTCATACTGGTTTAAGACAATCAAATTGACCAGGATTTGCCGGAGCAGCGGATATTGACGGTTTTGGAGCAACGGCAAAAAATGGATGAAATTTTGATAACTTTGCATCAGCATCGCGCAGATGACGTATTTGTTGCGGCAGCTCAGGGTTGACTGCCGGCCGGTGAGATCAATGCCGCCGATGGCGGTCCTGGCTGCTTTGATTTCGTCGGGAGAGTATTTTTTGAGCAAATCCGCCGCCGCCGTTTTGCTGTCGCCGGGGGCGAATTTCTCCAAATACAGCAGTGTATGCAGCATGACCTGAGGCTCGGCCGGAAATACTCCGGGGTTGTCGGTGAGAAACTTGAGATACTCCCGGTTGCAATAATCAAAGATCTGAAACTGCTGCTGGAGTTTGGCGTCATCGGCGCCGTCGGTGTCCGTGTAGCAGTGCAAGATCCGGTAGCTCGGGTGGGGCATGAGCTGCATCAGGTATTTGGCCCGGTCGGGGTTGTCTTTGGTCAGGGCGTTGCCGATCCTGACATACAATGTGTTTTCCGCCAACAAGATGTCAAAGCGGCTTTGCTGCATGTCTTCGGCGCCGGAGAGAATTTTGGCGGCAAAAATAACGAGGAAAACGATTAACTTTTTCATAAAAACAAAGGGGTTATGCACTCGGGTAATTGACTTAACGGTACTTGATTTACTATACTTGGTCATGCGGCAAAATGCAAATAACCCCGGCGGTAATTTAAAAAAAACTCTGGATGGTCAGGCGATCGCCGCGGCGAGTTTCGCCGCCGCCAGCGCATCCGTCGGGACGGAGTCAAAGGCGAAGCGGCCGGTTTCAATTTGGCTGACAAAGGAGTCAAGCTCGTTGACCGCGCCGTCGCGCCAGGCTTGGGAGTCGGCCAACGTGTACTCCAAAGCATTGACGATTTTGCCGTTTTTGTAAATTTTGCAGTGCCGGAAGTAATCGACCTCGACCGCGAAATTGGGACCGTAAACAACATACTCCTCGGCCAAATTGCCGGAGCAGGGGTCGATCAGCAGCTCGGCGCGGCAGTCAGGATACGTGATATCCAGCCGGCGCAAACTTTCTCTGGCGCTGCTTTGGTGGCCGGCCGGCGAATCGTTGGCCAAAAAGTTGACCGCGTCGATCAGATGGACGGCGGTTTCGGCGGCAAAATTGGGCTCGGTGCGGCGGACCCGCAGCATTCTCGCCTGAATCAGCCGGATCGGGCGGCTGTGCAAAAATTCTTTGGCCATTTGCAGCGCCGGGGAGAAGCGGCGGTTAAAGGAGATCATTACGCGGGTGTGGTTTGCCGCGGCCAATTCGCACAATTGCGCCGCCTCCGCCGCGTCTTTGCCAAAGGGTTTCTCCATCAGCAACGGGAGCTTGGCAACCGACAGCTCGGCAAACAATTTGCCGGTAACATTGCTCGGGGTGACGGCGATGACCGCGTCCGGGTGCTCCAGACGCAAGAGGTCGGCGACGCTCGCGTAGGCCGCATCCAGGTGAAAACGTGCCGCGTAGTTTTGGGCGGCGGCGAGATTGAGGTCGGTCACGGTGACGCGCCCCAGTTTGGCGCGCAGCGCCTCGACGGCGCGGGCGTGATGTTCCGCGGAGTGGTTGCCCGCGCCGATGATCGCAATGTTGAGCATGATCGATCCTTAATTTGATGTTTGATCCATTTTTTATAATTTTAAAATAACCTGTTTTCAAAAAAAATCAAATATTTTTTTTAAATATATTGCTTTTTTATTTTTATGTAGTATAATAAAATATATAATCAATGTACTTAATCGATTAGCTAAACGCATAGGAGCAGTGATGGCAGCACGGGTCAAGATGACAGATATCGCGGAAGCCGCCGGAGTGTCGGCGGTGACGGTGTCGTATGCTCTGCGCGATCATGTCGGCGGCGTCAGCGCCGAGAAGCGCGCGGAGATCCGCCGCATCGCCGAGGAGATGGGGTACACTGCCAATCCGGCGGCGCGGATTCTTAAGAGCAAGCACAATCCGGACATCGGCATGCTGGTGATGGCGCGCGATTATCAGCTCGACTTTTTGGAGATCATGGCCGAAGTGGCGTCCTTGTGCGAAAAATCCGGCATCCGCTTTCATATCGAGAGTTGCGATCCGCAAAACCACGACCATCTGCCGCCATTGCTTTATAACGGCATGGCCGGTGGGGTGATTTTGGTCGGCTTTCCGACGCCGCGGATCAGCGAATATTTGCAGCAATCGTTGCTTCCGGTGGTGCAAGTCTTTGAGGACGGGCCGTGCTCTGTCAAGTTTGACATCGCCGCCGGCGTGGCCGAGTCGGTGCAGTATCTGGTGGCGCAGCGCCATACCCGTATCGGCTACATCGACAGCGCCAACCGGCAGTACCATATCAACCGCGACGCGTGGCGCGGCTTTTCGGCCGCGGTCAAGGAGTTCAATTGTGATTTTGACGAGTCGCTCCATTATGTGATTGACGACCGCAAAAGTTTTCGGCAAAGCGTTGAGGAGGCGGTGCAAAAGTTGGTGCTCGACAACCCCAATCCGCCCGGCGCCATTCTCTCGCCGTGGGATAATTTCACCCGCGCATTTATCACTTGCTTGTTTGCCAACAACATCAGCGTGCCGCAAGACATCAGCATTTGCGGCCGCTTTTTGACTTCGCGCTGCGCCGATATGAGCTATCCGCCCATCTCGACGCTGGAGTGCAATCACATGATTATGGCGCAGCGCGTCTTTGCTACTTTGCGCAACTTGATGCAAGGTCAGAGTGTCTCCGCCGCGCCGACGCTGTTGCGCCCGACGCTGGTCATCCGGGAAACCATTGGACGAAGCTCCAAATAAACCAAAATAAGGAAACGCATGATGAAACCATTGATTTTCCGCGCCTCCGAGTCCGGTAAACCCGGCACCGTAAAATTGTTTACATTGATTGAGCTCTTGGTGGTGATTGCGATCATCGCCATTTTGGCGAGCATGCTCTTGCCCGCCTTGAATCAGGCGCGCGAACGGGCCAAAACGATCCGCTGCATCTCCAATTTAAAGCAACTCGGGACGTATTTAAATTTGTATATCAATGACGCCAAAGAGGCGCCGGACACCCGTTACGCCAACAGTTACAACTGGTTTGATTACCGCAATCCCTTTGCCGGCGATTATCTCAAGGTCAAAAAAATCAACTCACCCGCCAGTGAGCAAAATGCGGGGAGTTTGCTCGACTGTCCGACCGCGGTGGTGGTCATTGGCGGCATCGGCACCGACTACGCCTATAACTCCAATATGAAGTCGCCCGTGGACACTATTTGCTTCGGCTCGGTGAAGCGGGTCCGCCGCCCGAGCTCGCTGGTCGTCTTTGCCGACAATCTTTTAGAGGCTTACAACCCGTCACAGCTGGACGGCTGGTACAACGACCCGTGGGGGACGGTGATTACCGCGACGCGTTTTTCGCGGATATTCGGTTTCCGGCATCATGACAATGTCAACTTTGTGGCGTTGGACGGGCACACCGATGCATTTCGCAGCTCGCCGCCGCCGGATCTTTTCGGCAAAACCGGAGCCCCCAAATATTCAACCCGGAATCTGTAAATCATGTTGAAAAAAACTGTCATAACCTTGTCGATCGCCGGGGCCGTGTGGGCGCTGGCGGGGGGTGAAATCGTGAAAAGTACCCCGTTAAGGATCATCCCCGTCAGTACGGCGGAGACGATCATCGTGCCTTTTATGCACCACGCCGACGAGCTTGGCGACTGGTCCGTCACCGGCGATGAGGTCAAAATCAAAGGCGGTGGCGATGCCAGAATCAATTTTAAAAACCGCCTCGTCATGACGCGCGCCACCAAGTTTGATGTCGGCAATTTTGACGACTTGGTGTTTTCGTTGTTTGCTCCCAAAAACGCGACCGTATCGATTAAAGTTGACACCGGCGGGGGCGAGCGCAAGCTGGAGACCGTCATGACCGACGATACTTTAAAAGTCACCGAGTTCACCGTCCCTTTAAACGGCGCCAAGGTGATCAACCGCATCAGCATCGAGGTTACCGGTACGGGCAATCTCCAGATTTCGCCGCGCTGGGTGATCGCCGTCAACCGCAAAGAGCTGGAGAGTCTCGATCAATATTACCGCGATCTCGGCAGGATGGACTGGCGCGACAAGCTCAATTTGGATGCCGCGCCCAAATTTACCCCGGCGTGGGGACTGTACGGCTCCGCCGCCGATGTGGAAAGCGTGCGTCAGCAGCTCTTGAGCGACCCCAAAATCAAGGCCGAGCTGGAGCGCGAGGCCGCCCGCATCAAGGCGCTGCCGTCGCCCGAAACGCGCATCCGCCCCTACAATACCGAAATCCGGCGCTTTGCCCGCGACCGCGATCTTGCTTTGGGCGGCCAGCATGTCTGCGAGGCCGCGTGGTACGGGATTTTACTCAAAGACCCCGAGTTGATGCAAATTGCCGCCAAAGGGGCGGTTGCCCTGGCAATTACGCCCAACTGGGGCGCCGGGATGTACTCCTCCGTGCCGGGGACCACTGTCGAGCACCGCTGTTTTGACGAGGTGGAGATTGTCGAGCAATTGGTGATGATCCTTGACCTTTGCAACGATTTGTTTACCGATAACGGCAAGGAGCTCATTTTGCGCGCCTTGTGCGAAAAAGGCTTGAGCGCCATCAATTACACCTGCTGGAAGTGGGATTACATTTACGCCTGCAATCAGATGGGCCACTTTTCCGGCGGTCGCGTCGCCGCTTACCTCGCCCTTGAGAAATCGGGGTGGAAACATGTGGCACCCTACACCGATCAGGCGATTGCCGACCTCAATAAGAGCATGGGGCAACTTTTGCTCGCCGACGGCGGCTACAAGGAGGGAGCACATTATTTTCAATTCACTTTCCGCAGCGCTTTGCCCGCCTATTTCCTTTACGCCAGAGCCCGGGGCAAAAATCCGGCCGAGGTGTTGCCGGAAGTCTTGAAAAAATCGGGGCGCTACGCCGAAATGATCCTCTCCACCGACGATACCCAGGGGACGCTGCCCTTGAATGACGGCCGCAGCTACATCCACCCTTCGGCGGCGATGCTGTTTGCCGCGGTGATGCCGGGAAGTCCTTTCGCACGTCTGGCCAACCGCTTTGAGCAAGTCTACGGGATGCCGCCGGTCAAAGAATATTGGTGTTACCTCGCCGGTCAGGCCGGGACCAAGCGCCCCGAGGCCGCATTGACGCCGTTTATTTTGATCGACTCGATTGCCTCGGCCGCTTCGACCCGCAAAAACGGCGACGGTTGGACCAAAATCATGATTTCGGGCGACATTTTGCCCGCCGCGCACCGCCATCTGGACGCCGGCAGCTTTATTTTGGAGTCGCGCGGCGAAACGATGCTGATGGACTCCGGCGTCTGCGACTATGCTTATCCCGCCGCCGCCGTTTTGCAGGGGCCGACCCGCCACAATGTGATGGCGCCGCTGACCAAAGAAGGCAATGTGGCCAATCAATCGTTGAGCAAAACGCCCTTAAAACTCATTGCCTCGGGGGACGAAAAAACGGTGCGGGCCAAGTTGGATATCACTCCCGCCTGGCCCGGCTTGTTTGCGGAGCGCTCGCGCGAGTGGATTTCCGCCGACCCCGATCATTTGACTGTGACTGACACCTGGCAATTGACCGACAACGCCGATCTGGCGGTGTCATTTTTGCTCTCGCCGTATCCGTTTAATGTTGACGGCCGCAACGTGACCGTGGAGGGAAAAAAGAACAAAATGACCTTTGTTGTCCCCGAAAATTGGACACTCAAAACCGAAAAACTTGAGCGGCCCAAGATGCCGGATCAATACCGTTTGTCGATGGAGACCACCCGGAAACAAGGCGAAATGACGCTAAACTTTGCCATCGCTCCCCGCTGACCGCGCAACTTATCCTTGAATACGGATTTATTGTATGCCATGATCGACTTTGAGTTTGCCGACGAGGATACTTTGTCGGCGTGTGGGGCGGTCGAAAAAGAGGGCAACATCACATATTTGCGCGTGGGGCCGCGGCACCGCCCCAAAGGGGAATACGGCGAATGCCGGGGCGGCGGCTACGGTCTCCCAACTTGGCCTGGCCCGGGGCCGAAGACGAAGTTACCCGCGCCCCGATCCCCGGCCGGTGTGATCGCCGCGCCCCCGACACTTCGGCGTGGACCGAGGATTACATGCAAATCCCGCCGGGAGTGCGTCAGGTATGGCTGCAAACCGTTACATAAACGAGGCAGGATGTATATCAGCCTTTGTCCGCCTGACGTGTCAAACGGCATTTGATTGTTTGATGCGCAAATGGTTGATAAAGATTGATAAATGCTGCTTGTATTTTTTAAATGCGGTTGTAATATATGAATGATGATATCAAAGGAGACCATCATTTATGCGTAAATCCGACCGCGATATCGAAAAAAAAGCCGTTTCCGGCCATGATCCGTCCGGGGGAACCGCAATCAAAAAGTGGAGTTTCTGGCTCTGGGTTCCTTATATTATATTACTGGCGGGTTTGTTGATCACCGGCATCGCCGTATATTCCCTCAAATCCGATGTTGACCGGGCGATGGCCGATCAGTTTGAGCTGATCGCCAATGAAGTCACCTCTCAAATCCAGGAGCGGATGGTTTTGCACGGTCAGATTTTGCGCAGTTGCGCCGCTTTTTATGAGCAGACCAAGGATATCGACCGCGAAAAGTGGGGCCACTTTGCCGAGCGGATCAGCGCCGACAGTTTCGGCGGCGGACTTCAAAACATCGGTTTTATTTTGCTGGTCCCGCGCGAAAAGTTGACGGAGCATATCCGAAGCATCCGCGCCGACGGCTTCCCTGCATATCGCGTGTGGCCGGAGGGAGACCGGCCGCAATATGCCCCGGTGGTTTACAAAACGCCGTTTCGGAGACGCAATATTGCGCCTTTCGGCTTTGATCTTTTGTCTGATCCGACGCGCCGCGAGGCGATGGAAAAAGCCCGTGATTGCAATGCGGCGATTCTCTCGGATAAAATCAATTTGGTGGCGGACGGCTCTTTTTGTCGTTCGGGGGTGTTGCTGTTGCTGCCGGTATACCGCTTCGGATTGCCGTCTGCGACCGTGGCGGAGCGGCGCGACGCCATCGTCGGCTGGGTCAACATCCCATATTTTTTGCAGGATTTTTTCTCCGGCGTGTTGGGGGAAAAAGATTTGAGTCTTTTGTCCGAAATGCGCCTGCGGATTTTTGACGGCAAAGAGATGACGCCGCAATCAATGTTGTATGACAGTATGCCCTCCTGGAAAAAAAATGCCGTTGCCGAAAATGGTGCCAGCATCAAATTGAGTCGCGAGCTAATGCTCCACGGGCAGGTTTGGTATTTATGGTTCAGCCGCCCTGCCGTCGGCTTTTTTTCGGCCGAATACGCCAAGGTATGGTTTGTATTGGCCGGCGGCGTGGCGGTTTCCCTGCTGCTGGCCGGGCTGTTTGCCGCTTTGGCCAATACCCGCTGGCGGGCGCGGCAGCTGGCGTGGCGGCTCAACGCGGATTTGCACCGGGCCAACGACCGGCTGGAGATGGCGACACGGATCGCCGGACTGGGGATTTGGGATTATGATATTGTCCGCGGTAAAATCCTGTGGGATCAACGGATGTATCAATTTTACGGCATTCGCCCTGCCGATTTTGACGGCAGCATTGATTGCTGGTATTCCCGGTTGCATCCGGATGACCTGCTGCGCTGCAAGGAGGAGGCCGATGCCTTTGCTGTCGGCATTGATCAGGAGTTTTGTCAGGAGTTTCGCATCGTCCGGCCCGCTGGCGATATCCGCTATCTCCAAAGTCTGGCCCATGCCAAACGCGATCAACAAGGCGCACTTATCAACGCTTTTGGCATCAATCGCGATATTACCGAGCGCAAAGAGTATGAGGATAATTTATCCCGTGAGCGGACGTTTTTGTCCAATCTCCTTGACTCCATCCCGGATATTGTTTTTTTTAAGGATTTTGAGGGGAGATATTTGGGATGCAATCCGCCGTTTTCCGAATTTGCCGGCAAAGACCGTCAGGAGATTGTCGGACGTACCGATTATGAATTATTCGGCTCCGAGGTCGCCGAGGGGTTCCGCAAATACGACATGGTTGTCATGCAGACCCGCCAAATTTCACGCAATGAGGAGTGGATTGCCTATCATGACGGACGCAAAGAGCTCATTGAGACTTTAAAGGCGCCGCTGGTCGGCTCGGACGGTCAGCTCATTGGGTTGCTCGGCATTTGCCGCAGCATCACCGAGCGCAAGCGAGCCGAGGAGCAATTGCAAAAAAGCCAGTGGCGGTTAAAAAACGTGACGGACGCCACCGGATTGGGCGTATGGGAGTGGAATGTCAAGACCAACGGGGTTATTTTGGATGAATTGTGGGTCAAAATGATCGGGTATACCTTGACGGAATTGTCGCCGATTTGTTATGACACCTGGAAGAATCTGGTCCATCCGGACGATTTTGACGAAGCCGACCGTTTGTTGCAACAAGTGGCGACCGGTCAAAAACCCGCTTTTGCCAGTCAATACCGGATGAAACACAAAAACGGCCGGTGGGTCTGGATCAATGATCAGGGCAGCGTGTTTGAGTATGACAAGGACGGCACGCCCCTGCTTTTGGTCGGCTCGCATCAGGACATCACCGATCGCAAAGAGGCCGAGGCGCTGCAGGCGTATACCCGCGAGTTTGAGCACTTGGTCGCCTCATTGTCCAACCGTTTTATCAACGTCGGGTTGGACGATATTGACACGGTGATCAATGAAACATTGCAGAGCATCGGCGAGTTTGTCGGCGCCGACCGCAGTTATATCCATGAGTTTTACGACAATATGAAGACAATTCGTAATACTTACGAGTGGTGCGTCGAGGGTGTTTCGCCGCAAATCGGTAATTTGCCGCAAATGGCCACCAAAGATTTGCCATGGTTTATGGGAAATATTACCCGCGAGGTGGTCATTATCCGCTCGGTGGACGATTTGCCTGGAGAGGCCATGGTCGAGCGTGAGCTCATGCTCGAGCAATCCATCCAATCGCTGGTCATGATCCCGCTGGCGGTCGAAAACGTGCCGATGGGCTTCATCGGTTTTGAGGCGGTGCGTACTCCGCGCGAGTGGACCAATGAAACCGTGGCGGTGCTTAAAATCGCCGCCGGGATCGTGACCAACATGCTGCTGCGCAAGCGCGGCGAAGAGTTGATCCAAAAAGAGCTCGATCTGGCGCTTGAGCTCAATGCGTCGCGGTCGCTCCACGATATTTTGGCCATCTGTCTCCATGCGGCGCTGGATATTTCGGGGATGGACTCCGGCGGCATTTATCTCATGGACTCCGATGGCGGCAGGATCAAATTGGTCCAGCATGTCAACTTTCCGCCGGAAGCGGTCGCCGCCGGCAATTTTACACCCGAGACGCCGCAATACCAGATGATTATGAAGGGTCGCAACATTTACTCCAGTCATCTCCACCCTGAGATTGATGTCGCTCTTTGTCTGCGTCATGCCGACTTTAAGGCGATTGCCGTGTTGCCGGTCATCTATCAGGGGACGGTGGTGGCTTGCCTCAAAGTGGCGTCGCGGACAGCTTTGCAGATCCCGGAGTTTCCGCGCAAAGTGCTGGAGTCGGTGCTGCCGCACATCGGATTTGCGATTGTCCACTCGCGGCATGAGGATGAAATTCGCACGGCCAACAAAAATTTGCAGAATTTATTTGACACCATCGATGATCTGATGTTTATTTATGACATG
>Ga0066602_10002684_pt1 | contig 10330 bp, 2 predicted proteins | sample Higcelweek5metaG_FD_59481 | JGI IMG/M metagenome (GOLD analysis project Ga0066602, IMG submission 59481) | Freshwater pond sediment microbial communities from the University of Edinburgh, under environmental carbon perturbations - High... | ecosystem: Environmental > Aquatic > Freshwater > Pond...
ATTTTTTGCTGCTGACCAGAGCTGAGTGTGGTGGGGACATAGTTCGCCCATTTTTCCATACCTACATGCGCAAGGACTTCGTGTGCTTTTTTCTCTATCTCTTCCTCTGGATAATCAAGTAGGTGAAGTGGAAACATCACGTTTTCAATAACATTAAAGGCTGATATCCATAATGGTTGTTGATAAATAATACTTACCTTATGACGACGATAAATAGAGCGTTGGTCTTCTGTCATCGCATACACATCTTCCCCTTCCATTAATACATTTCCTGATGTGGGACTCTCAAGACCGAGCAAACAATGAAGAAGCGTCGATTTTCCGCATCCTGATGGTCCAAATATAATTCCAAATTCACCTTTCCCAACTGAGATGTTGATTCCTTTTAGTATTTCAACTGATCCGTCTCCTATTGAGAAAGATTTTCGCATATCTTTAATTTCCAATAATCTGTTGCTATTTATTGCCATATTATTTCAGTATAGACGTTCCTTTCAGGAATCCAAATGTCTTTGATAAATTATCGATAACGAGGTTGAGTGCATCTTTTGTTGATTTTGGTGTGATAATAACTGTGTCAAGTGATTGCCCGATATTCCCCACTTTATCTTTTGAAATTGTATGGAGATGATATATCTTTGAAGGACTCAAACTGGTGATAGTTACTGCATGATTCATCGTAAGGTTTGTATCTTCCTGAGTCGTCTGATTATATGTTGTTCCTGTGCCTTGTCCATATTCTACTTGAGTTGTTCCTGGTTCATCGGTATCCCATGTCACCACTATTTGTGCCTGGGCACTGTCTCCTACTCCAATAATAGATGTTTCCACACTGAGATTTTGAATCTCAGGAGGACGCACATCGTTTGCTGTTTTTAAATTTCGTGTCTCTGTTTTTGCCTCATTTCCCGCTGAATCTTTTCCTTTTATCACGATTGTATAATCGGTGTTGTCAAGCAAATTTTTTAATATTACTTCATGATTCTTTTGAAGGACAAGGCTTATATTATCTTGTGCAAGTTGAGGCGTTGCGGTTGGATAATAAGAGACAATACTGCTTACCAACGTATTTGTTGACCAGAGAAGACGAAGAGTTGCTGAGGGCATTCCAACCACTTGTTGTGTGCGCAAATTTATTATTTTTGGGGTAGGCAAGGTTGTGAATGTGTAATCATCACTATAATAGATGTTTGCTTCATCATCTTCTGCAGCGACACGGAGATGATATAGCGTGCCCTCAGTAAGGGTATCGACCTCAATTGTATAAGCTGTCTCCGATTTCGAAGTAGAAATTCCCTTAAGACTTCCATACGAAATAGTTTTTCCATATTGCACAGTCGCTTTTATCGCGCTCTTTATTGTAAATGTTACCTGAGCAGAATTAATATTGACTCTACTAAACTTCACGCCCGATACAAATGGCGCAGGATTTGTTGAGAAGCTAAGCTCTTCTGAGTGACCGGTGTTCCCATCTTCGTCGGTCCAAATTGTCTGATAATAATAAGTGCTTCCTGGATCAAGACTGTTAAGAGCAATAGAATGTGAGGTAACTTGCTCTGAAGAACCTGCCTCGTTATCATAATCCCCGCTTTTCTTCCCAAATTTTACAAATGAATTACTTTTGCGATTGGTCGACCATTCAATGATTGCTGATTTTGTTTTGACCGTTGCAGACTGACTTGCAACAAGTTCCGGAGCGATGCGCCACTTCCCATCTGGAAGCAAGCCAATGGTACTTGAAACCGGGGAACATTGATTGGTAACATTGCAAGCTTTCACACAATAAAAGTTCTTTACTTGAGCGAGGTTTACATCAACGTACGAAGTTTGAGATGGCGAGTTTACCTTTGAAAAGGTCGAAAAGTCGGTCGTACAACTTGCATCTACTGCGGTGGAACGGTATACCTCGTAGTAAGAGATACCCGCCGTTCCACTTGCGACCGGCACATCCCAAGAAAGTGCTAACCGCCACTTACTTGTTTCCTTAACCGAAACGTCGGCAATATCAACCTCTGTTGGAATCCCAGGAGCTGAAGTATCTGCATAGAAATCCACCGATGAATAGGTATTGTACGAAATGTTTCCAACCTCATCTTTTGTCACAATATATATTGTATTTTTATCGGGTTGACTTGCATAAGTACTACTTGGAAGATATCTTTGTGAGCCAATGAGAGTTACATTTTGTTCTGTAGGAGGGGAATTGATCGAATAGTAATATTTTAATCCTACTTGTGTACCTCCAAAAAAGGCCGGAGGATTCCATGTAAATCCGAATTCTCCCGTTGCGCTGTGAGAAGCACTCACCTGAAGATTTTCAACCGAACTCGGAGATGTTTGTAATAGTTGATATACAACTGTCGCATAAGTTGAAGCGTAATTACCTGCCACATCTTTTGCGCGTAGATAAAATACATTGTTCCCTTCTTGATAGGCGGGAAGACTTATCGTCGCACTACTTGTACTTTTTTCTTCTGAACCAATCTGTCCCGTTTTGTAATAGTAAGTGACATCAGGACTTCCTCCACTCCAGGCAAATGTATAAGATGGGACATTGGCAGGACCAGGTGGATCAACAGTGATAGTACTTGGATTTTCAGGTCTCTGATCATTAAACTTATATGTGAACGCATTCCATTCGTCCGTGCTTATATTTCCCGCTTCATCCTTCGTTTTTATTTTAAGATAATATGTTTGACCAGCTGTTAAATTTGAGCCGGTGAAATGATTGTCAGTTGTGTATGTTGTCGCATCTTCTACAACATCCGCACTTGCCGATGCTCCAAAATATACATAGTATCCATCAATCCCAGAACCACTCGCTCCATCTGTTGCTCCCCCGTCCGTTTCTTCTGTTGGCCATTCAAAATAAGGAGAAACGTAGTTATACCATGTATTGGTAGTGATTGTTGCTGTCTTAAGGGGGGTCGCATACGCAGAAGTAATCCCTCCAGTCCCAGTTGGGTTTGTCGGAGGAGTTGAGTCTTGATAATACGACACAGAATAATCGTCAATTGTGGGAGAGTACACTCCATCTGCGGAGACTAAATTAAACTTAACTTGAAGATATCTTTTTGTAGAAGAATTAATTTTAAAAGATTTTATAGATCCTGTTGTTTTTTCATTTGTGGTTTGCTGCCAATCATCCCAAGTAGTCCCATCGGATGAAGCCCGTGTTGATGCCGTCATCGATGTGTTATTTGCAGACGTATATGTTGCGTTCAGACTTGCATATTTGTATACCGACCCCAAATCAAGAGTTGGAGAAGTATACGTGCCAGATTCTTGGAATGAAGAAGTGCTCGTCTGCATAATATAGGTATAGAGCCCATTTGAAAATGTGTTCGTTCCAGCTCCGGCTATTGAAAATAATTTATCGACTCCATTTGTTGCTCCCGCTCCTCCTGAGGTAATCTGGGCTGGAGCGTTTGCAATTGCTGTCCATGCATTTCCAGATACTGAGTATTGATAACATAAATTTGTGTTTAATCCTCGGCATGCGTAGAGAAGATCTCCCCCTCCGTCAACTAAAAATCCATCGTTATAAACGATCGCACCAGTTGGAAGATCGGCAACGGCAGGATCACTCCACACTGGGGTTCCAGAGAGAGGTCCGTATCGATAAAATCCAAGTTGATTATATCCTCGAAGCGCGTACATATAATCATTCTTTATGACCAGATCGGCTCCATAATGCATGGTTGCAGGAACATTTGCGAGTGCAGCACTCCATTTTGAACTTGTGTTTCCAAGGGTATTGTATCGATAAAAGGATTGTGACGCAGCACCGCGCGTAAAGTAAATATATTGAGTTCCATCATATGCGAGAGCCGTTCCCTCACCCACATCAACAGGTGGTGGATCACTCGTCTCTTCGCTCCATGTGTCAGAAGCAATGTCATATATAAAGAATTTACGATAGTACGAATTAGTGGTTGCATAAATTTTATTGTTGGTTGAGTTATATACCATTGCCGCTCCTACATAAAATCCAGCGGGTCCGTCTGCGAGCTTTGTTGCTTCCCCCGTCTCCGAGTTGTATCGGGTGAATAGATTATCCATATTTCCTCTTGTCATATAGTAGTTATTTCCATCACCCTTTACGATATTAGAACCGTATCCAAACGTGCGATATTCACTCCCTCGGTACCATCCTCCAAATATGCCGACATTTGGGATCATCCACGATTGTTTTGCGATGTTGTATTTATAAAATTGTTGGTTTCCTCCTCCTCTGATTACATATAAAGTACCATTGACATTACGAACTGCCGCTCCAGCCCCAATAGTTGCGGGCGCATCAGGAAGAGAACTCCATGTCTGTGATTCAATATCATATTTAAAAAATAATGTGGTGTTCCACCCTGCGAGAAAATAAATTGCATTTGAAGTTGAATCGTACTCGATTGTTGATCCATAATTTGCAAGTGCGGGAAGATTGGGAAGTTGGTTCCAACTATTATTTTCAGGATTATATACTGCAAAGCCAGAACGCCCATTTCCTTGTATCGCATATACCGTGTTATTTGTGTCATATGCAAGATCTCCACCGTCATATACAAGATTATTTACTTGCTTTTCTGGAGCCCCAAAGTCAATATTTGCCAATGTTTCCCAGTTATCTGTTGAGGTATCATACCGCATAAACGTATCATCGCTATTTCCCTTAAGCGCATAAATATAGCGTGATCCATCAAAGATTGAGGAACCACCATAATATACTGCCTGTGGAAGATCGGCTACAGCGGGATCGCTCCACGAATCTGTTCCAATATTATAGCTCCAAAAACTATTAGTATTATTTCCCCTCATACCATATAAATATCCAGAAGGACCTTCGATAACATCATCACCATAATACGCAGTCCCGGGAAGAACTGCCTTAGTTGACCATGTGTCGGTCGCAAGATTATATTCATAAAATGTGTTTGACCCATATCCTCTGAATAAATACATTTTTTGAGACGAGGCCACATAGGCAAGTTGAGAACCGTAATATATGGTTGCTGGGGGCATGCTCAGCCTCTCTTGTTGCCAAAATCCAGGCTTCGAAGCAAGAGTGATCTTATCCCCAGTTGTTGTTGTATTTACGGCATCCCCACTTGAAAAATCAGTTGACAACGATTTTGTTATTACTTGTGGAGGAGAAACGCCTACGTATGTATAGATAAACTCCGTTTGAGGAGTTGAAACATTTCCTGCAAGATCTTTTGTCTGTAGTCGTAAATAATACGTCTGCCCTTTTGTCATTGGAGTAGTAACAGAATAAGTCGATTCTGTTTGATAGGTATAGGTTCCGCTCGCCATAATGTTAGCGCTTTCTGTCCCAAAATACACATTGTAACCGGCAACGCTTGTTTGTCCATCCGTTGCTCCTGACCACTGAAAATAGGGAGATGTATATTTAAAACTCTGTCCTGAGGTGATAGCTACGCCCCCAGCAGCTTGAGATAATCCACTAAATGATGATGGATTAGCCGGCGCTATTTCATCTCCCACATAATCCAATGTAAGAGAGCTAAGAGTAGGTGTTTGCGTTCTATCGCTTGTTGCATTAAGTGTTGCTCTCACTTGAATATAACGAACTGCTGAAGATGCAATTACTCCTCCTGTCACCGTTTGCCATGCTGACCATGTTATTTGGTCACTGCTTGTGCGCGTTTCAAGGACTACGCTCGAGTCAGAAGGTGTAGTGACAGATGAACTTAACGATGTCCAATTCGCTACGTAAGAGGTATCAATAACATTACTTGTCCAGACACCAGAGGCCAAGTAGTTGTAGCTTGATGGGGTATATTGATGAAGCCCATACAAATTCTGACCACTCGTTGAATATATAATTCCGTTTGTTGGATTAACCTCTAGAGATCCTCCGTTATAGGGCCCCGCATCATATGCAAGAGCAGATTGAAGATTCGGCAATTTTCTCCACGTATTCCCGATAATTGTATACTCCCAAAAATCGCTTTTATAATATCCTGCTTGAAAATAAAACTTTCCTCCATAATAGACCATGCCCGTTCCCCAATATGGGGCAAAGGGAATATTTCCCACGACAGTCCAATTATTTCCAGTTGTGGAATATTTCAGCATCTGTTGCATACCATTTCCCCCGATGTAGTAAAGGTCGGTCCCGTTGGTTACTAGTCTCGAACCAAGCGCAGCTTCAGCATTGTCGGGGAGATCTGTAGCAAGGGGGTCGCTCCACGTATCGGTTGATATTTGATATCGATAAAAAGAACGAGTTGTTTGTGCTCGAGTTGCATAAATAAAGTCTCCCGTCCCTGGATACGCAAGTGCTGCGCCTGCTCCCATCGATGCTGGAGTAACCGCGAGCGTTGTCCACGTATCACTTTGGGTATCATAACGATAAAAAGCGGTTGTGCTGCTTCCTCGAAGAAAATAGAGAGATGAACTTCCTGTTGCAACACCTCGCGTATCATCAGCAAAAGCTGCGGGAGTATTTGTCCTTGTCGACCACAGTCCCGTTGCAATTTCATATCTATAAAAATTTTGAGATGAATTTCCCCGAATAAAATATAAAAACCCGCCATTATATAATAAGTCCGCACCAGAGCCAGGAGTATTTGGGAGGTCTGTAGGCCCTAAAAACGTGTTTGTTGTGGGATTGTATTTCCACATATCTTGAGTTGTGTTTCCTCTAAAAACATATACATAATCATCGCTGCTGTTGTAGACCGATCCCACATAGCGACTTACTTGGGGAGTATCTGCAAGAGTTGACCACGTATTGGTTGAAATTTTATATTTATAAAAAGTCTTTGTCGATTGATCTCTTGTCACAAAAATCTCATCACCTTTTATGGAAATTGTGTGATCTTCGTTAATAGTTGCGGGTGCTACTGCTAAAGCTGGATTAAGACTAATAACCGAGGTGGTATACCAAGTATTATTCGAAATATGGTAGCGATAAAGCGTTGTTGTTCCAAGTCCACGGAGTGCATACAAATCCCCATCATAATAGACCAAACCAGCTCCCGTTCCCATTGTTGCGGCAGGACTTGATTTCGTTGTCCACGTATCAGTCGCTGGATCATACTTCCAAAAGTCCTGGGTGCTTGTTCCACGCAAACAATAGATACTTGTCCCATCCGTCGCACAAGATGTTCCTCCGTAGATGAGATCGGGCATATCTGCTCTTGTCTCCCATGTATTATGTATGATGGAATACCGTGCGAATTCTTTTTGATATCCTCCAAAAGCTGCATAGACGTAGTTCCCAAAAACAACAAGACTCGCTCCAGGATATCCAAAACGAGGAGATTGAGCGAGTGTCTGCCATCTATTCTCCAAAGGCAAATAACGCGCGAATCTGTTGTCAGCATTGTTGAGTACGTACACATAATTACCGTCAGATGCGATCGCCGCTTGATCTCCAAGGCTAAGGTTGGGAGCTTTGAATGTACGTGGCCCCCATACTCCATCTGCCTTTAGTTTAAGATCTCCCTCTTTTTCCGTGGTGTCTGTGCCATTTTGCATACCAAGTTCAAAATCCACGCGAGAGGTTATAGTTCTTGATGCTGCCTGAGTGATCTCTTTTTGACTAGGAAGATACAATGTGTACCACAAAAATGAAGAGATAAGATAGACTGTGAGGACAATGCTTTTAATTATTTTTATGCCTATTTTTTTTACTGAGGGAAAATGAGGTATTCTGCGTGTAGGAATTGTTTTACTACACAAAAAATACAACATTCTTTCAAGTTAGCAGAATACAGCCTCCAAAGTCAAGGGTATATTATAGTGTTACAGGAAGAGCGATATCACCCTCTACAAGTGGACCGATTAAGGCACAGGTAAGCCCAGAAGGTATAAAAACCTGTTTTGCAACAGCAATTATATCTTTTTTTGTTATTTTCTTCAGTTTTTCTAAAACTTTTTGTGTATCTGCCAACTCACCTTCTAGGATGTATTTCGACCCAAACATTGTCGCGATATTCATTGAATCCTCAAGATTTAAAAGATAACGACCCTTTAAGAGTTCTTTTGCCTTTTCAATTTCTTCATCTGTCACGTCCCCGTTTGCAACTTTCATATGTTCTTCCAGAATAACATTAATTGCTTCTTGTATCTTTTTTTTATCATTACGAATGCCCGCTTGAGTAACAATACTTCCTGTATCTGCATAAAGTTCACGTCCAGTTGAGATATAGTAACAAAGCCCTCTTCGCTCACGCACTTGCATGAACAGACGTGAAGACATGCCACCACCTAATATCGCAGCTAAGACCTGAAGAGCATATTTACGCTCATCTTTGAAAGAAAATGCACGAAACCCCACACAAAGATGTACTTGTTCCGTCTGTTTATTTTTTATAAAAAGTTGAGATTCTTTTTGCTCCCCATTATATCTTTCAAATGTGCCGACCTTTTTATTCTCCCATTGTCCAAACTTCTTTTCTATTTCAGGTAAGTAATCTTTTCCTTGTAATCCTCCTGCGAGAACAACAACCGCATTACCAGGATGATACAACTCTTCGATATACTTCGTAAATGTGTTCCTGTCAAATGTGGTAACTGTATCTTTTGTTCCGGCAATATCATATCCCAGTGGAGTTCCCTTATACATCACTTCTTCAAATATATCCCCTACTTTACGCGCAGGCATGTCCTCATACATGTTTATTTCCTCAACAATCACCCCTTTTTCTCGTTCAATTTCATCTGCGTCAAGGAGCGGATGGAGAATCATGTCTGATAAGACATCGAGAAGCGTATAAGTATGCTCTGTTGTTGCCTTAATCCAATATCCCGTGTGATCTTTCGAAGTAAAGGCATTAAATAATCCACCAATACCTTCTATCGCAGAAGAAATCTCAAACGAGGTCTTGTATTTTTTTGAACCTTTAAATGCCATGTGTTCAAAAAAATGCGCAATCCCATTATTGTCTTTTCGCTCATAGCGACTTCCCGCCCCTATCATAACAAGAGCAGTAACGGTCGGAAAAGATTCTGTATCAATAAGAAGGACACGAAGACCATTTTTGAGTGTGTGAGTAGTTGTTTTCATGTAATAAAGTATACCCTATTTGTGAGCCCACTGGGACTCGAACCCAGAACCAACAGCTTAAAAGGCTGCTGCTCTACCATTGAGCTATGGACCCATTGTACAGTTGATAATTGTATCAACTGAGCCTTCCTAATTCAAACTCTTTCTTCCTCTTAGCTTTGCTGTTGGCTTTCACGTATCTGTCTGAGTCGTCTATCGTTTACTTTTCTTAAAGTTGATTGTAACACTCGCTTTCGAATACGAAGTGAAATAGGTGTTATTTCTAGAAGCTCATCATCATTGATAAAATCAAGACTTTGCTCAAGAGTAAGTCTGGTAGGTGGAATTATTCCAATTGAAACTCCTTCTCCTGCTGATCTATTATTTGTAAGCTGTTTTTCCTTACTCACATTGACTTCAATATCGTCCATTTTATTCGCAGCACCTACCACCATTCCTTCATACACAACATCTCCATGTGCGACAAAAAGAACACCACGTGCCTGTACTTTTCCAATAGAATAATTTGCAGCTTCTCCACCCTTGACCGATACCAAGCTTCCGTTTCGAGTATCTTCCATTCTTTGCCCTTTTGGAAAGTATCCAAGGAAAAATGAATGAAGAACTGCCGTTCCTCGTGTTTTTGTGAGAAGAGAGTTTCGAATACCAAGTAAATTTTGACTTGCAATACGATACACAATACGATTCCTACTGCCCCCTTCTTTTTTCATGTCGAGCATTGTCGCTTTTCGCTTTCCCATTTCTTCGGCAATTATGCCAAAATATTCCTCATCTACTTCAATCGTTACTTCTTCAAACGGTTCACATATTTCTCCATTGATGGTCTTGTAGATGACCTGTGGTTTTGACACTTCCATTTCATATCCTTGTCGTCTCATCTCTTCAAGAAGAACTGCTAAATGCAATTCTCCACGACCGGATACAATAAAGCCAACCCCTTCAGTATCATCTTCAACACGAAGTCCTAAATTGGTTTCTACTTCTTTATACAGACGTTCACGAAGTTGACGAGACGTGCTAAACTTCCCTTCTTTTCCTCCAAATGGACTTGTATTGGGACCAATACTAATTTTGATCGTCGGATCTTCTACTGAAATATGGGCCATGCTCTGAGGAAATGCAGGATCACATACTGTTTGACCAATAGTCAAAATTGGAATACCTGCAATAGTTGCGATATCTCCTGAAACTGCCTCGTCCACCTCGACTCGATTCAACCCTGAGGTAGTAAAGAGTTTTGCAACTCGATATGTACCGAGAGTCTTATCATTTTCGCCTACCACAGCAATTGACTGATCT
>Ga0066602_10002701_pt1 | contig 10296 bp, 12 predicted proteins | sample Higcelweek5metaG_FD_59481 | JGI IMG/M metagenome (GOLD analysis project Ga0066602, IMG submission 59481) | Freshwater pond sediment microbial communities from the University of Edinburgh, under environmental carbon perturbations - High... | ecosystem: Environmental > Aquatic > Freshwater > Pond...
TATGAAAGGAATGGTAAAGAAAAAATAAAATAATTTATTGGGAGTGTGTTAAGTTCAATAAATGTGTAGCAATGAATTTTAAAAAGTGTTATAATAATAAAAACAAAAATTTAAATAATTAATTTGCCATCCATCAAACAATGGAGGCGAAAAAAAATGGTTGATATAAATCTTCATCAAGCCTCGGAAAGTGATTTAAGAATAAACAAAAGAAAGTCAGTAGTTAAAAGTGGAAGTTTTATTTCTTTTGCATTGCTTTTTTTTATTTTGGTTTTATATGGCATAACTATTTTATACCAAAGTAGTTTAAATAAAAAAAATAGTAACTTGATTCTTGAAAAGCAACAAGCATTAAATTCTTTTGATAGTTTAGCCATAAATAAAATAGCCGATTTTCAATACAGAGCTGAAAATGTATCCTTTAATTTAAATAATAAAAAAAATCCAGAAAGCACACTCTCTTTAATTGAAAAATTTGTTGTTAAAGGGACTATTTTAAATAGCTTAAGCTATGATAGTACTAAAAATAGCATAGAAATTGAAGCTGTGGCAGATAGCTTCAGGTTAGCTGCTAACCAAATTTTAAGTTTTAAAAAGAGTGATCTTTTTTCTGACGTAAAAATAGTCGAATCGGGAAGAAATAAAGACAATCAAGCTGTTTTTAAGATAGAGGCTGATTTTAAGAACGACATTTCATTGAAGTAAGATAATTTACATATAAAAAATATATTAAAACAAAAATATGAAGTTAAAATTTTTATTGATGCCAGTAAGTGTACTAATAGCTCTAATTCTTATTATTTGGTATATCTATCCAACTTGGTTTGGTTTGGATACTACAAGTATTAAAACTATCCGTGGTGAAATAATAAAGAATCAAAAAGATTTATCTGACATTGAGAATAAGAAATCAAACATAATTAGTTTGACCCAATCAATTAATTCTGGCTCGGAAATTGTAAATATGGTTATGAATTATTATCCAACTTCTCGTAGAGATGAAGACGTGATAACTAATATAAATAATATCGCTTTTGGAGAGGGTGTTTATTTGGAGGATATGGATATAACTTACGAAAAAATGGATGGTACAGATGATCCAATTAAAATTATGGCGTTAAAACCGATTGAAAAAATCGTAGTGCCTAGTGATTCAGCAGTAGTTGTAGCAGATCCCGCTCAAATTGTAGAACAAGAAAGCTTAGCTTTGAATTCTAAGATAAATTTTGTAGACGCTAACTTAGTTGTTAATGGTACTTATGATCAAATAAGAAGATTTTTGATATCATTAAATAAAATGGGGCTTCTTAATAACGTGCAATCATTTACTATATCTAAAAATGATGTCAAAGCTACGGATGGAAAAGAGGGTGTTGGAAATCCTGATTTATTAAAGGGCGAAGTTAGTATAGGATTCGGATACGCCGATTCATCTAAAGAAGATGTTTCTAGTCTATTATATTCACCCGTTTTGACTAAAAGTGATTTTAACTATTTTGATATTGAAAAAAATAAGACATTACTTGTGGATAACTATCAAAGAAGTGACGTTGGTGATACAGGTTTAGCTAATCCATTTATTCCTTAGTTAAATCAGTGAATTGAATTTATTAGTTGCATTTTTTGATTATTTAGAAAAACAAAAAAAATGGTTGATGAAAAAAAAAATTATCTAGCGCAGAAAGCAAAAGAGTTGGGATTGAAATATCTGGAAGAAACTCCTGCAGATATAGATAAAAAATGTTCCAAAATAATTCCCGAAAGAATAGCTCAGCAACACAAGATATTTTCTTTTGGTAAGGATGGCAATTCTATAAAATTAGCAATGGTCGATCCTTTGGATTTGGAAGCTCGCAATATTGTAAGTTTTTTGGCTGAAAGAAATAATCTATCTTTTGATATATATTTAACAACTCCTGAAATAATGCAGGAAATGATGAGTAAATATCAAACAGCTGAAAAGGCAGTAAAGGAAGTAATGGAATCATTTGAAAATGCTTCAAAAGATAGAGAAATAGGTGTTAAAAAGAGTCCGAAAATGTCCAAAGATGATAATATGGTCATTCAGGATGCTCCAGTTTCCAAGCTGGTACAAGTTGTTATTAATCACGCTATAGAGGGTGGATCCAGTGATATTCATATTGAGCCATTTGGTGATGAATATCGAGTGAGATTCAGAGTAGATGGAATGTTACATTCCTCCTTGGTTTTACCCAAGAGTGTCGGAATGGCAACTATATCTCATATTAAAATATTATCTAATTTAAAAATAGATGAAACTCGAAAACCTCAAGATGGAAGATTTAAAACCAAAAGAGGTAAAATAATTTCTTCTGATGATGTTGATTTTCGTGTTTCTACATTACCTGTTATAAATGGAGAGAAAGTTGTGATGAGAATTTTAACCAAAGATGATGGAGTTTTTGATTTAAAAAAATTAGGATTATTGGGAGAAAATAATAAAGTTTTAAGTGATAAAATAAAGGAAACCAGTGGGATAATTTTAATTACTGGTCCGACAGGAAGTGGTAAATCTACTACGTTGTATTCTTTCTTAAAAATTATCAATCAGGAAGAGCGTAATATTGTTACCCTAGAGGATCCGGTAGAATATTCCTTAGATGGAATTAATCAGAGTCAGATTAATCCTGCTATAGGTTATGGTTTTGCAGATGGTTTACGTTCTATTTTACGACAAGATCCTAATGTTATAATGATTGGAGAAATTCGTGATAGTGAAACTGCTGAGTTAGCAATTCATGCCGCTCTTACGGGACATTTGGTTTTTTCAACTTTACATACCAATAGTGCTATTAGCGCTATTCCAAGATTAATAGATATGGGAGTAGAGCCATTTTTACTTTCATCTTCACTTAATGCTGTGGCAGCTCAAAGATTGGTGAGAAAATTATGTGAAAGTTGCAAGAAAGAATTTAAATTGCCCAAAGCTGAATTTGATAAAGTAATGAAATCACTAAGTGGTGTTAAGCCTGAGGAAGCAAGGGAGTATGGAGTGGAATCGTTGGAACCGGATGATATAAAATTTTATAAAAATGTCGGATGCAAAGAGTGTGGAAAATCGGGCTATAAAGGACGTTTAGCTATTTATGAGTGTGTGGATATTACTAACGAAATAAGAGAAGCAATTACCGAAAAAGATGATATTTTATTAAATAAAGTTTCGCAAAAAAGAGGAATGTTAAATATGCGACAAGATGGATTACTTAAGGCTGTTATGGGGTTAACTTCTATTTCTGAGGTGGAGAGAATGACAGGTGGAAGTTTGACGGTGGGTGAATTTGAGGATGATAAGGGATAAAACAATATTTTGAGTACAAAAATATTGAATTTCAAATTCTAAATTTCAAATATCAAATAAAATCCAAATTCCCAAATTACCAAATTCTTAAATTCATGTTTTAATCAACTCTCTAATTGAATAATAGATAATTTATAAAAAATAAAAATATGGAAAATAATAATCTAAAAGGAAAGGATATTAATATTCTTATTGCAGAAGATGATGAATTTATAAGAGATATTTATAATCGTATTTTTACAATGAATGGATTTAACGTTACCTTGGCTACCAATGGTTTGGAAGCATTGGAAAAAATGGAAGATATAACTCCCGATCTTATTCTTTTGGATATAATGATGCCTTATCAAAACGGTAAAGAAGTTTTTAAGAAAATTAAGAAAAATGATAGGTTAAAAAATATTCCGGTAGTTTTTTTGACCAACGTTTCTGCACAAGATGATATGGAGCAAGAACTATTGGATCAAGCTGATAAATATTTAATCAAGGCCCATTTTACACCCAGAGAAGTGGTGGAGGAAGTTTTACCATTAATTAAAAAATAAAAAAATGAATGATATACTCCATACAGAGCAAAAATTAAAAAGTTATTTGTTGACAGTCGCTCAGCAAGGAGCTTCTGATTTGCATTTAGTTGTCGGCAGACATCCGACTATTCGTATTGATGGAAAATTAATTCCTCTTTTAGAAGAGGAAATTTTAACTCCTCCCAAAACTAAGGAATTTGCTAAAATTTTATTAAAAGAACATTACGAAAAGGAATTACTCGAAGAGGGTCAGGTAAATTTTTCTTATGATTTTGAAGGAAAAGCTAGATTTAGAACCAGTGTTTATTTTCAGCAGGGACATATGAGTGTGGCAATGCGTTTGGTGCAAACTAAAATCAGAACCCTAGAAGAACTTGATGTAGATCCTGTTTTATATGATTTTGCCAAATACACCCAAGGCCTAGTTTTAATTACTGGTCCGGTGGGGCATGGTAAATCTACTACTTTAGCTGCTATTATTGATCATATTAATCATACTCAAGATAAACATATTCTTACTATCGAGGATCCTATCGAGTATGTTTATCAACAGGATAGATGTTTGATAAATCAGCGAGAAGTAGGAGAGGACTCAAAAGATTTTAGTTCAGCTTTGCGAGGAATATTTCGAGAAGATGTAAATGTTTTATTGATTGGAGAAATGCGAGATTTAGATACAATTGCCACGGCAATGACGGCAGCAGAAACAGGACATTTGATATTTGCTACATTGCATACAAACAATAGTGCACAAACCGTGGATAGAATAGTGGATGTTTTCCCGGCTCATCAGCAAAACCAAATTAGATCTCAATTAGCTAATGTTTTATTGGGAGTAATAAGTCAAAGACTTATCCCTAGAATAGGTGGGGGACGAGTAGCAGCTATGGAGATAATGTTAAAAAATCATGCGGTGGCAAATTTGATAAGAGAAAACAGATCTTTCCAACTAGATTCAGTAATTGAGACAAGTTTGAAAGACGGAATGATTTCTCTAGACAGGTCATTGAGTCAATTGATAAAAGAGGGTATAATATCTTTAGATGATGCCTTTGCGTATACTAATAATAGAGACTATTTAAAAACAATAATAAAAAACAAATAAAATCATATGAGATTTACTTTTAAAGCAAAGGATCAAAAAGGAGAAAAGCGTAAAGGTGTAATTGATGCTGCTAGTAAAGAGCTGGCTTATCAAATTCTCCAAGAAAATAAACTAAATCCTATTTCTATTGAAAGAGATTTGGGAGAATCTGATATTAATAAATATTTTCAGAAAACATGGGAAAGGGTAGGGACTAAAGATCTGTTAATATTTTTTAGACAATTCTATGTTTTAATTGCTTCTAAAGTTCCTGTAGTTTATTCTTTGCGAGCTATTGGCGATCAAACTGAGCATAAATATTTGAGCAGTATGATAAAAGATATCGCCAACGATATAGAGGATGGCGCACCTTTTTCGGAAGCTTTAATGAAATATCCTGACACTTTTCCGCCTATTATTACTAGTGTTATTAGAGCGGGAGAGCTTTCGGGTAACTTGGATAAATCACTTAGCAATGTAGCCACTAGCATCGATAAAAATTATAGGATAACTTCTAAGATTAGAAGTGCTCTGATATACCCTGCATTTGTTTTGGCGACAGCTTTCGTAGTAGGGTTTGCCAGTGTAACTTTTATTATTCCTAAATTAACGATTATCATCAAAGATATGGAGGCTGATATGCCTTGGCATACTATATTAGTGATGAAAATAGGGGATTTTATGCAGAGCTATTGGTGGGCGGTTTTAGCGGTTATTCTTGGTTTTATTTTTAGTATTTTTTATTATATTAGAACAGATGCGGGGAAAAAAGAATGGGATAGGATAAAGCTGGACATACCTGTGATCGGAAAATTATTTCGTTATTTGTATATAACGAGATTTACTACCAACCTAGTGGTTTTGATGGAAGGTGGAGTGCCAATTGTGCAATCCTTGGTAACAGTGGGAGACGTGGTTAATAATGGTATTTATAAAAATATAATATTGCGTTGCGCTGAGGAAGTAAAGACTGGCGGAAATATTAGCACTATTCTTAGTTATTCAGATTATATTCCTCCAATTGTCTCTAAGATGGTTAACATTGGAGAAAAAACCGGTAAAATTACTGAATCTTTGGAAAGTGTAAGTAATTTTTATGAACAAGAAATGGATGATATGGTTAAAAATCTTTCTGTTTTAATTGAGCCAGTGTTAATAGTGGGATTGGGTCTGGGTGTCGCGTTTTTGGCATTTTCGATTATCCTCCCAATTTACACCGTGGTACAGAAATTCTAAATTTAAAACAAAAATAAAATTTAATAATAAAATAATGTTTAAAAATAAAAAAATGAAAGGGGGTGAAATAGAATGAAAAATATTAAAAAAGGTTTTACATTGATTGAGCTCTTGATCGTGATTGCGATTATTGGTATTTTAGCTTCTATTGTGTTGGTGAGCTTGAGTAGCGCCAGAGAAAAGGCTAAAATTTCTAGTTTTAAATCACAAATTCACTCAATGCAAGCAGCAGCTGTTTTGGCTTGTGACAGTGCAGTTTTGACATCAACTGCGCCTGGCTTACCTGCAACAAGTAGTTATGTTGCAGCGTATACAATTGTTGCTGGAGATGCGACTACAGTATGTGGTCCAATGGGAAGTGGGCAGTTTTCAATTACAGCTCCATCGACAGGATTAGCTACTGCTTGTTCTGCAGCTATTACTCCGACAGGAGTTGTGTTTACTGGTTGTTAATTTTAAGTTTTTCTACTTGCCGAAATTTTTCGGCAAGTTATAAAGATGAAAAATAAATATAATCATTAAATACTAAATTTTATTTATTACATATTTTTTTAGATGTTATTTTAATTAATTTGTTATTTTTTAAAAAATAAGATATGAAAAAGGGTTTTACTTTAATTGAGCTTTTGATTGTGATTGCAATTATTGGTATTTTGGCTTCTATTGTGTTGGTGAGTTTGAACAGTGCTAGAACAAAAGCACGCGACGCTGATTTCAAAAGTTTAGTTTCTTCAGTTAATTCTTCAATTATGATGTGTTGTTTTAATGAGGGAGTAATACAGACTACGGTAGGTGAAGCTATTTGTAACCCGACAGATTCAGATGCTAATTATCCTGATGCATCTAAGCTAGGAGCTATAACTGTCAATTTACCCTCGGGAGGAGATTGTTTGGGAGCGGATAATACTTATGAAGTAATTATTACTCCTGGTGCAAGTAATACTGGTAATTGTTTGGACGCAACAGTAAATCAAACTGGCATTGTTGGTTTTACAGGTTGCTAATTTTTTTAAATAATATTATGACACTACTTATTTTCTTTATTGCGGGTTTGATTATTGGGAGTTTTTTGAATGTGATTATTTATCGCTTAAGGATATTGGATGATATAATGGGGAGATCCAATTGCCCGCATTGCCGTAATCAAATTCGTTGGTATGATAATATTCCTCTTTTAAGCTTTGCTTTACTTGGGGCGAAATGTCGAGATTGTGAAGGAAAAATATCTTGGCAATATCCAGTGGTAGAATTTTTTACCGGAGTAATTTTTCTCTTGGTGGGTAGATATTTTCTAGTAGCTGATAATTTTGAAAGTTTTTGGGAGACTGGATTTTATTTAATTATCTTTTCTTTATTCATAGTCCTGTTAGTTTATGATTGGCAATACTTAGAAGTACCAATTTTAATTTTTTGGATTATTTTGACAGTAATGGTAATTAATTTTGCTTTTGTTTCTTATGGTGAACTTAAAGCGGGCGTAGACATTAAATCTCTAGGTATTATCTACAATTTGGTAGGAGGATTTGTGGCTTGGTTGTTCTTTTTTGGTTTGGTGTTTTTTTCCAAAGAAAGGTGGATGGGTTGGGGAGATGTGTATGTTGGTTTACTAGTAGGATTATTACTTTCTTGGCCCAATATTCTATTGGGATTATTATTCTCCTTTACTATTGGAGCGGTTTATTCTATAGCTATAATTACGATGAAAAAAGGAAATATGAAAACACAGATTCCATTTATTCCATTTTTAGTTACGGGAGCATTTTTAGCAATTTTTATAATCAAAGAATTTCCCCTTGTCCTTGATTATATTATTTTTTAGTTAACGCATTAACGAATTATGAAATAGAAAAGCTATAAAAGTATTTTATTTATTTGTGCGATGTGGTATAATCAATTTGATACAAGATTTTCTTCAAAATAAAAAATATGTTCAAAACAAAAAACAAAAAAGGCGTAACCCTAATTGAATTAGTGGTGATAATTGCAATTATTGGGATAATGAGTGCGATATCTATTGTATCACTTACTACTGCCAAGAGAAATTCTGAACTTGAATCATCTGCAGAGGAATTAGTGGCGGTTATTAGAGAATTGCAAAATTATTCTTTGAGTGGAAAGCTTAATGACGCGGATAGTCCTAATTGTAAGAATTATAGATTTTCTTCCGTTTCAAGTACTGGTAATTATTATATTTATAATGGTGCCGCTCCCGGAGAATGTTCTATTAATAATGTTAATACGCTAAAAAATGGAGTAAAATTTAGTGGTGTGGCTGATATTAGATTTACTGCTCCTCATGGCGTAAAGTCAGGTGGTAGCACATCTATAACCTTAGTAAAAGGAACTACTTTTTATTATTTATGTGTGGGTACCAATGGAATTATAAATAAAAAAGCTTCTGCATTTGCAGATACCGTAAGCTGTACTAATTAATTTTTTACTTAAATGGATAAAATAAAAAGCAAAAAAAATAAAGGATTTTCAATAGGAGAAGTAATGCTAGCTGTTTTTATTATGTCACTTGGGATCTTGGCAACTTTGCAATTATTTTTAGTGTCAGCTCGAGATATTATGGATGAAAGAGATAGTATTATTGCTTCTATGTTGGCCCAAGAGGGTGTAGAATTAATTAGAAGTATCAGAGATGATAATTGGGCACAAAGGACTTGTCCAGTACAATCAAGCTGTCCTAGTGGATGGGAAGATACTTTTGCCAATTTGCCAAATTCTGACAATGTTAATTGTAGAGTAGATATAAATTCTTCAGCAGTTAGTGCTGCTACTGATTGTGGGGGTGTTAGTAAGATATTAAATTTGGATGGTAGTAATAGGTATGTCCATAGCGCCGGAATAGCAACTAAATTCAGAAGGAGGATTTCTTTTGATTATTCTAATGCGGGTGATTCAACAATATTAGATGCAATAAGTTTTGTTTCTTGGGACAATAGGGAACCAGAAGATATTACTAACTGTACAATTGAAAATAAATGTATTTTTTCTAGGGTAATTTTGAGAAATTGGGGAACAGGATCGTAAGTAATTAAGAATTGAAAATTAATAATTAAAAAATAAGAATTAAAATTAATTTAGTTAATAACAATGGTTAAATTTATCAGAAAAACAAATAAAAAAAATAAATTGCCAATTAAGCGAGGTTTTACTTTGATAGAAGTTATTGTCGCAATGTTTATTTTTGTTTTGATTATGACTAGTGCTACTGCTATTTTTGCTAGAATTTTTAAATCATATAAGGAAATAAAAAATATCAATGAAAATGTAAAAAATGCTCAATTTGCAATGAATTTAATGAGTAAAACTTTTAGAACTAGTTCTATTAAATATCCAGGTAGTGATTTTTCATCAACTGATACATTGGTTGTTTATGATTATTCTCAATCAATTTGCATAAGATATCGATTTTCAGGTAATGAGTTGAGAAAATCAACTTCTGTCGCTGTAGAAAGTGATTGCGATGATACACCATCTCCTGCGTTTAGCACAGCTATACCCATAACTATCGGCACAGTTAATGGATTTTTTTCGGGCGAGGTAAGTAGTGGATTTGATAGTGTTGATACTCCAGATACTAGTGGAAATGTTGGAAAAGTAACTATTATGATGAATATAGTCAGTGGATCAGGAAGTGAATCAAAAAGTGCTAGACTACAAACAACCGTGGCTTTACGTGATTATGATAAGTCCAATGTGGGTATTGATAAAAACAGATAATTTTACCATAGTTAAATTTAAATATAAGATATGCTAAAGAAAAAAATAAAAATTTATAATTATAATAAAAGCGGATCAGTGCTAGTTTTTACTTTATTTGTAATGGTGATATCTTTAATTATTGGAATAGGATTAATCTCTTCGGTAACAACTACTAGAAAAAGTACCCTATCAACAGCTAAATCAGTTAACTCTTTTCAGGTAGCTGATAGTGGTATCGAGTATGCTTTTGATCTTATAAATAAATATGTCAAAGATACTAGTAATGTTCTGGATCCTGTTGGTGGCGTAAAAATGAATTCAGTTTTTGATATATCGGGAGAATGTCAGAGTCCCGAGGGCACTATTTTAAAAACAATGGGAACAACTGGATCATGTGTTATATCTTTTTATGACGATCA
>Ga0066602_10002706_pt1 | contig 10268 bp, 8 predicted proteins | sample Higcelweek5metaG_FD_59481 | JGI IMG/M metagenome (GOLD analysis project Ga0066602, IMG submission 59481) | Freshwater pond sediment microbial communities from the University of Edinburgh, under environmental carbon perturbations - High... | ecosystem: Environmental > Aquatic > Freshwater > Pond...
AAGGCGGGCGTCATGGTCATGCCCGGTGCCACGGCATTGCAGCGCACCCCGCGCCTTCCATGGCTGGCGGCCACCGAACGGGTCATCTGGATCAGGGCCGCCTTGGATGCGCTATAGGCCGCCTGGATGATGTGACCCTGCAGGGCCAGATTGGAAACGGTATTGACGATATTGCCCCGGCTGGCCACCAGATGCGGCAAGGCCGCGCGCGTAGCCAGGAAGCTGCCCCGGCAATTCACCATGAAGGTGCGATCCCAGACCCAGGTGGGGATCTGTTCCAGGTCGGTATCCAGCGGGGCAATGTCGGGCGACAGGGCAGCCGCATTGTTGTGCAGCACGTCCAGCCGGCCGAAATGGGCGACACAGTCGCCCACCATACGGGTAATGGCTTCCTCCTCCGCCAGATCCACGGTGATGGCGATGGCATGATGGCCGCCATCGCGCAGCGCCTGGGCGGCAGCTTCCGCCCGGTCGGTCAGAAGATCGGCAATGGCAATGGCCGCCCCCCTGGCCGCCATGATGGAAGCGGTGGCAAAACCGATGCCACCGGCACCGCCGGTGATCAGCGCAACTTTTCCTTCCAAGGATAATGACCGGGTCATTTTCCCTCCCTGTGCGATTGTTGGTTGCTGTTGCAAGAGTTGCTAACCTGGGGCCGCCCGGATCGGAAGACGGCACATTTTTGTTTCCTGACGGAACGGATCGATGATGGTGGAGAAGTTGGAAACGCTGCTGAATCAAGTCGCTGCCGAGGTGTCCGGTGCGTCGGCAGAGGCGTTGCAGGCGCTGGCCGAACACATGATGACGGGCGGCACCGACCGTCACGGGCCGGTGCGCGATATCTTCGCCACCCTGGGCGACCGCTGGAGTACCCTGATCCTGCTGGTGCTGCGCACCGGCGAATATCGCCACGCCCTGCTGCGGCGGATCATGGATGTGCTGGGGCATGAGGAGGGCGTGTCACAGCGCATGCTGACGCTGAAATTGCGCGGGCTGGAGCGCAATGGGCTGGTGCGCCGGGCCGTGACCGACGATGTACCGCCCCATGTCAGCTACGCCCTGACGCCGCTGGCCCAGAACCTGCTGGCGCATGTCTGGGGGCTGATCGGCTGGATCATCGATAACCGGGCCACCATTGAGGCGGCCCGGCAGGATTATGATCTGCGCCAGGAGGATGCTTGGTGAAACCCGTGCCCGCTCAATGCCGGGTGCTGCCCGTGGCGGCCACAGGCTGAAACAGTCGTGCTAGCTCCATGCGGGGCGGCACGGCTGTTTTCCCGACCGGACATGGCGGCTTTTCAGCAGCAATGCGGGCCAGTTCGCCCACCACCCAGCGGATGGCAGGGTGCTTGTCCATCGACCGGTGCCATTGGGCCGCCACACGCACCGGCGGAATATCCAGCGGCAGTTCCATCACTTTCAACGGCAGATACTGGGCCATGCGGGTGGCCAGACGGCGCTGAACCGTGGCGATCCGTTCCGTTCCCACCACCAGGAAGGGGCATGACAGGAAGCTGGCGGTGGCAACCTCCACCCGGCGCTGGATGGATTGGCTGCGCATGAACAATTCTTCAAATGCCGGCAGGCGTGACCGCCCGAACCGGGTCGCCACATGACCAAGCTGGAAATAAAGATCGCGTGTCATGCCACCAGCCAGCAACGGATTGTTGGTGCAGCCGACCACCACATAATCATCCTGGAACAGGAATTGGGTGGGATGGTGGGCCATCAGTGAACAATCGATGGAAATCAACAGGTCGATGGTGCCACGCTCCAACGCCTCGTGGATATTCTCGCCCAGGGGCAGGATTTCGAAAGAGATGTGGGGGGCGGTGATGGCCAGTTGCTTCAGCACATGGCTGAGCAGCACCTCAGTCGAATAATCCGATGCCATGATGGTGATGGTGCGGTCGCAGGTCTCAGGCGTAAATTCAGGCGGCAGGGCGATCTTCGCCTCGATCTGGCGCAGCACTTCCTGCACCGGGGTGATCAGTTCTTCGGCACGGGGGGTCAGCACCATATGGCGCCCGCGCATCACCAGCAGATCATCCTTGAAATATTCCCGCAGCCGACCCAGCGCACTGCTGGTGGCGGATTGGCTGAGATAGATGCGGTCGGCAGCGGCAGACACACTGCGTTCTTCCAGCAAGGCATTGAGCGCCACCAGAAGATTAAGATCAAGTCGTTGAAAACGCACGGCATTTCTCCCAGTACTGACTTTATTTTGTGCCGCCTTTCCGGCTTTGCGCCGGTGGGCAGGTTCCCTGCCCCACTTTCCACGGCCAGCGGTTTGCCGGCCAAGCTGCATGGTCAAAAAACCATGCGCAAACAGCGATTGACAGGATTGCACACGAGTGCAATGAACTTGTCAAGCGTCTTGCACACGTGTGCAGATGCAACAGGGAGAGACAACAGCATGATATTCGAGATCGCCAGACTGACCATCGACGAAGCCAACGCCGCAGCTTTTGAAGCGGCGGTGGCGCAGGCGGTTCCGCTGTTCCGGCAGGCGGAAGGTTGCCACCACATGGCGCTGGAACGCATCATCGAACATCCGGGCCAGTATCATCTGGTCGTCGTCTGGGAAAGCGTGATGCATCATATGGAACTGTTTCGCCAGTCGCCGGACTTTCAGCAGTGGCGGCAACTGGTTGGTGGCTTTTTCACCACCCCGCCCGTGGTTATCCACACCCATCGGCTGGCGGATTTCTTCTGACCATCCGGGGGGCCGCGGGTATGGTGAACGCGATTGATGTGGCGCGGCTGGCCGGGGTATCCCGGTCTGCCGTGTCGCGCACCTTCACACCGGGCACCAGCGTGGCCCCGGAGACGCGCGCCAAGGTGGAGGCAGCGGCCGCCCTGCTGGGTTATCGCCCCAACCTGATCGCCCGGTCGCTGATCACCCGCAAATCCGGCATTGTCGGGCTGGCGGTGGGCTATATGGCCAACCAGTTCTACCCTTCCCTGGTGGAAGCGCTGGGCACGGCCCTGGCCGGCATCGGCAAACGCCCGCTGCTGTTCCCGGTGGCCGCCACGGGTGACAATGACCCGGATATCGCAGAGGTGCTGCGCTATCAGGTGGACGCCCTGATCCTGGCGTCCGCCACCCTGTCATCCGGGCTGGCGGGGGAATGCCGGCAGCGCGGCATTCCGGTGGTGCTGATCAATCGCGTCACCCAGGACGGGGCCTGCAACAGCGTGACCGGTGACAACCTGCGGGGCGGGTCGGCCATTGGCCAGCTGTTCTGCCGCAAGGGATACCGGCACCCCGCCTTCATGGCGGGGCTGGAAGATAGTTCCACCAGTCGGGAACGCGAGGCGGGCTTCACCGCCGCGCTGGCCGAAGGCGGCCAGGCGCTGGCGGCCCGTGCCGTCGGTCATTATGATTTTGCCCAAGCCCAGGCGGCCATGCGTCAGTTGCTGATGGCCAGGCACAGACCCGATGCGGTGTTCTGCGCCAACGACCATATGGCGATCGCTGCCCATATCACCGCCCAACAGGAATTCGGCCTGACGGTGGGGCGCGACATCGCCATTGTCGGCTTCGATGATGTGGGCATGGCCGGCTGGCCCTGCTTCTCTCTCACCACCTATTCACAACCGATCGGCGCGATGGTGCAGGCCGCCATCAGTCTGGTGGCGGATGGTGCGGCGGAAGCCGGTACGGCCCCACGCCACATCATTGTGCCCGGTCACCTGATCGAACGGAACAGTACCGGCGGATGAATAAGGAAATCCCCCTCCAGTCACGGGCGACCGGAGGGGGGCGTGAAAAAGCAGGATGCGGATCAGGAAAGCGCCAACTTCCGCGACCGCATCAGGAACAGGCTGGCGACCACCGCCCCCATTATCGCCGCCACCGACAGGGCGGCAAAAGCCGGGAACAGGCCTGACAGGTTTTTAGCGAAGAAGGTGACAACCAGCGGGCAGATGAACTGGCCCAGGGCAAAGGCGCTCTGCCACAATCCGGCCCCCCGGCCACGCACCTCAAACGCCAGCTGGCTGATCGCCCAGACCAGCAGGGTGGGCAGCAGCATGCCGGCCCCCAGCTGGTTAATGAAACAGCCGACGAGGAACAGGGTGGAGCCACCCGCCACCCCCATCACCATGAAGCCAATGGAGAGCATGAACAGTTCCACCGCCAGCAGCAGCACAGGGCGGCGCCCACCGATGCGGGAATAGATGAAGGTGCCCAACGGCACACCCAGGCTGGCGATGGAGGTGAGGAAGCCGATCTCTGCCGGGTTGGACAAGCCCAGTTCGCTCAGGCCGACACTGGCCTGGATCTGCACCGTATAGAAGAAAACCGAGCTATAGATGGTGACCAGCAGAACCGGCAGGAAACGCGCCCAGGGAAAGCCTTTCCAGCTGGCATTATGGGGGGCGTGATCAGCCTGTTCTGTCGGATCGCCCCCCTTCGGCTCCCAGGTGAACAGCATCACCAGCACCATCATGCCCAGGGCGGAGAGGTAAATCCAGAAGGGGGTGCGCCAGCCAAAGGCGCCGAGCTGACCACCCAGGTTGAAGAATATCAGGGCGGAGATAGAGGCGGTTGCCGTCTGTGCCGCCAACCAGCGGTCCCGGCTTTCGCCCTTGAAGTAATCGCCCAGCATGGTGGTTGTCAGCACCATGATCAGCGCTTCCATGATACCGACCCCGATCCGTGACAGCAGGATCATGTTGAGGTCGGTCAGGAAGATCGGGGCGATACCCGTTATCCCATAGCCGATAAAGGACAGGATCAACAGCCGGCGCCGCCCGTAATAATCCCCCAATATCCCGGCAACGGGTGAAAACAGCGCCACGCAGAGGGCGGGCACGGTGATCACCATCGGCACCCAATATTCGAAATTAGGCACATGGCTGTATTCCGCCAGCAACCGGGGCAGGATGGGGGCCAGCAGCACAATGGCCATTGTGGACAGGGTGATGGGGATCAGCAGCGAAAAGCCGGTGGCAAAGCCCGGCTGCCGATGTGTTTCCTGGGATGGCACGTCATTTCCTCTCTGGTCTGCGGGGCAGCCTCTTTTTGTCGCGCCGATCCATTGGGAAAGACGGCGGGCCAGCCCTATTCATGCTGGATGGTAGGAACGGACAGGGCCAGAAGGCAAAATCAAACCATCAATGCCAAAGCATCGACCGCGCCAATACCAGCCATCCACCATTCCGAACGGCGGAAATTGATAGAGTGGATTTTGTCCAAATCGCTCCCTGACTTAACCTTTCCCGACCATCAGGCCGATCCGGGCAACCCGGTAATCCATCGGCCCATAAGCAAAAAATAGGGGAGGGTTTTTACATGGGTCGCGTCACCCTTTTTGCGTCCGCATCCCTGCTGGTGCTGGGATATCTGACACCCGCCACCTGGGCCCAGTCTGCCGGCAGCGATTCGGTCCCTGCGGCGGACGGTGCGCTGGAAGAAATCATCGTCACCGCGCAGCGACGCCAGGAATCCGCGCAGAAGGCGGCGCTGGCCATCGATGCGGTAACGCCCGACCAACTGGCCGCCGCCGGGGTCACCAGCGCCATGGACCTGAGCAAAATATCCCCCGCCATCAGCCTGACGCCGGGCGGGGGTACCAATGCCTCCATCTTCCTGCGCGGTGTCGGCAATATCAGCAACAGCAACTGGGTCGATCCCGCCGTCACCCCCAATTATGACGGGGTGGTGCTGGGCCGTGCGGGTGGGGCCTTCGCAGCAGCCTTTTATGATCTGCAGCGGGTGGAGGTGCTGAAAGGGCCGCAGGGCATCCTTTACGGTCGCAACGCCACCGGCGGCACCTTCAACATCCTTCCCAATCAGCCGGAACTGGGGGCCTATCGCACCGGCATCAACCTGTCCTATGGCAATTATGATGCGATCGACGCATCCGTTTATGCCAATGTGCCGGTCAGCGATAACAGCGCCCTGCGTATCGCGGCGATGCACCAGTCCCATGACGGTTATAACCGCGATGGCAGCGATGATGCCGACCGGCAGGGTATCCGGGCCCAGTATCTGTATGACAATGGAGAGGGGCTGTCGGTACGGCTTGCCGCCGATTACACCCATCTGGGCGGGGTGGGGGCGGGTGAATCCTATCTCGGCTCCTTCACCGCCTCGGGCGCCAACAGTTTCACCTTCACCGCCGCACCGGAAAGCATCACCGTCGGCGAAGGCATGAACACCGCCGCCGCCAATGCCTATCGCCAGACCAATCTGGGCGCGCCGGGCTTTGGCTTTCTTGACAGCATGCAAAGCCAGCAGTCGCTGGATTATGATTATTGGGGCACACATGCGGAATTGAAGCTGGATACCGGCCTGGGGGAATTGACCGTCATTCCAGCCTATCGCAAGGCTAAGGGAAACACCCGCTGGTATGGCCCATCCTTCAATACCGGCATGAATGACGATAATATCGACCAGTACAGCCTGGAAACCCGGCTGGCCGGGGATGCCGGGCCGTTGGATTACGTGGTCGGTGCCTTCTATTTCAATGAAAAGATCGATGCCATCGGACAGTTCAACCAGGAATTCGTCCAGCCCTTCATGGATTATACACTGAAAACGGAAAGCATCGCGGCGTTCGGGCAATTGACCTACAATGTCAGCGACGATTTCCGGTTGGTCGGGGGTCTGCGTTACACCCATGACCAGAAGAAGATCGACGGCCTGGCCAGCACCTATGTGACCATGTGCGGCGGCGCCCCATCGACACCCCCGCCGGCCTCCTTCGCGATTGGCTGCCAATTGTCGGACGCGCTGCCGCGCTTCCCGGACGCCACCGACCCGCGCACCACCTTCGACTGGCTGGTGGCCAATAACTGGATCGCCGCCAGCAGCACCTATTCGACCGACACCACCCAGGTCTATCCGTTGACCACCGGCAAGGGGGTTATCGTGAAAACCCATGTGCCAATCCAGCGGACGCTGGATTTCGGTCGCGCCACCTGGAAACTGTCCGGCGAGCTGGATGTCAGCCCGGCCAGCCTGCTTTATGCGACAGTGGAGACAGGATATCGCGCCGGCGGGCTGCAAATGGCGGAAGGTGACCCCACATATGACCCGGAATTCATCACCGCCTATTCCATCGGTTCCAAGAACCGGTTCCTGGATAACCGCCTGCAGGTGAACCTGGAGGCGTTCTGGTGGGAATATCGCAATCAGCAGATCACCTATTTCACGGTGGAACCGATATCCAGCACCTTGATCAGTTCCACCCAGAATGTCGGTCGTTCCCGCATCCGGGGGCTTGATGCGGATATCCTGGCCAAGGTCACCTCGGACACCACATTGAATGCCCAGGTGCAATATCTGGATACCGTCTACAAGGATCTCACCCTTTATTCGGCATCACCCTTCAACAATATCAACTGCCCCTCCACGGCAACCGGCGGCACCTTGAACGACGGAACGCCGATCTATGCCTATAACTGTTCCGGCCAGCGGCTGCTCTATTCCCCGAAATGGTCGATCAATTTGGGGGCTGAACAGGTGTGGTCATTGAACCAGGATCTGGAACTGGTGGCGGCGCTGCGTACCTCCTGGCGATCCGAACAGAATGCCGCGTTCGAATTCCTGGATTTCGAACGCATCGGTGCCTATTGGGCGACAGATTTCCAGTTGACCGTGCAGCCGGGCGATGGGGGCTGGTCCGTCACTGGCTATGTGAACAATATTGAAGGCGATCGTCATATCGCCCGCCCGCAAAGCTCCCCCATCGGCTTTGCCTCGGCCAGCTATACAGCCCCCCGCACCTATGGCATCCGCCTGACCTCTTCCTTCTGATTTCCGGTGCCCGGACCGTTCGGCGGTCCGGGCTTTTTTCGTATGGAAAGGTTTTCCCCATGCTGCGCAAGCGGTTCGAAGAATATCTCAACCGTTTCAATGCGGAGGACGCAACCGCCTTTGATGATTTCCTACACCCGGACGTGAAGATACTGAATGGCGGCCTGGAACTGGTTGGTGTTGAGGGGATGAAGTCACATTACCGCGACAGGATATGGCCCTTCTTCAAAGAAACACTCAACCTGCTTCGCTTTATCGGCGATGATTCCATCGTCGCTGTGCAACTCTGGACAAACTTCAGGGCCAGAGTCGACCATAGCGAAACAATCTTCGGCCCGGTCAAACAGGGGGACCAGTTCGATTACCGGGGCTTGATCATGTATGATGTTGTGGACGGACGCTTCCGTTCCATCACAGTCGCCTATAACAGCTTCATCGGCACAACCGCAGCAGGCGTCATCACCAATATCGGTATCGTCCATTGATGCCACGAAGCGCCCTTTCAGGATGATAGCGCCTGCCGGAACGTCGGCTGAAGCGCCACACGTTCCGCCCAGCCGGGCGCGTGGGCCACCGCATCGCCGATCAGGATCAGACACGGGGCGGGATTGCCCGGTTCGGCCACACTGGGCAAGTCGCGGATCGTGGCGAATTGGGCCGTAGCGTCCGGTCGGCTGGCATTGGCCACCAGAACCGACGGTGTATCAGGTGACAGGCCGGCAGCCACCAGATGCTCGGCAATCTCCCCCAGCCGATCGCGCCCCATATAGATGGCCAGCGTTGTCGACGGGTCCGCCAGGGCTACCCAATCGATGGCCTGGGTTTCACCCGCGCTGCGGCAATGGGCGGTGACAAGGCGCAGGGACCGGGCGACCCCGCGATGGGTCAGGGGCAGGCCCAACTGCGCTGCCGCCCCCATCACGGCGCTGATACCGGGGATCACGGCGACGGAAACGCCATGGCTGCGCAGAAACTCCGCCTCTTCCCCTGCCCGCCCGAAGATGAAAGGGTCGCCCCCTTTCAGGCGGACAACCCGCAGGCCCTTCTTCGCGCAGGCCGCCATCAGGCGGTTGGTGAATTCCTGCGGCACGGAACGGCAGCCGGCGCGCTTGCCAACTGATATCAACCTCGTTTCCCGGCGGGCGAGTGCCAGGATGCTGTCCGGCACCAGCGCATCATGCAGTATGATATCGGCCCCGCCGATGGCGCGGGCGGCGTGCAGGGTCAACAGGCCAGGATCGCCGGGGCCAGCCCCCACCAGCGTGACCGATCCGGCGGCATCGCGGCCCCCACCGGCAGCGTAACGGGACAATTCGGCCATGATCGCATCCACCGCCGCCGGTTCCTCCAGCGCCATCAGGCGCTCAGCCAGCGGACCGGATAGAACATCGTCCCAGAAACGCTGACGATCGCGGGTGGTGGCAAGGGTGTCTCGCACCGTGGCGCGCACCCGCCGTGCGGCGCGGGCCAGGCCGGCATAGCCGGTGGGGATGGCCGTTTCCAGCCGCTGGCGGATATTGCGGGCCAGCGCCGGGGCGCCACCGCCAGTGGATACTGCCACCACCACGGGCGACCGGTCCAGAATGGCCGGTACGGTGAAATCACATTGTTCAGGCACATCCACCACATTCACCGGCACATTGCGGGGAAAGGCAGCACAGCGGATGCGGTCGGTCAGTTCCGGGTCGCCCGACCCATCAATGGCGATGACCACCCCATCCAGCAGGCCAGGATGGAAACGGGTTTCCCGTCGACGGATGGTGCCCGCTGCCAGCAGGTCCAGCATTTCGTCACCCACCTCCGCCGCCAGCAGCAGGATATCGGCCCCGGCACGGGCCAGCAGCCGGGCCTTGGATGCCGCCACCTCCCCGCCACCGGCCAGCAATACACTGCGGCCCCGCAGATCCAGGAAGATGGGGAAATAGGGCATGGCTTCAGCCCGGTCAGGCTGCGACGACAGGGGCGGCATGGCGCAGGATCTCCTTGATCTCGGGAATGCAGGAACCGCAGCCGGTGCCGGCAGATAACAGCTTGCCCACCGCTTCCACACTGACGGCGCGGCCATCGGCGGCGGCGGCGGCGATGGCCGCCCGCCCGACGTTGTAACAGGAACAGACGATGGGGCCGGCATCGGCCCCGGCCTCACGCGATCGGCCCGCCAGCAGCATGGCGCGGTCGGCGGCGGACAGGATGGGCTGGGCAAACAGCCGGGACAGCCAGTCGCGCGCCACCTGGGGCCGTTCCGGCCCGATGAACAGGCAGGCGACCAGCCGCCCCTGATCCAGCCAAGCATGGCGGGTGATGGCGCGGGCGGCATCCTGAAATTCCAGATGCTCGCAATCAGTCAATCCCGGCAGCACGGGGGGTGCATCACCCGCCAGTTCATGGATGCGGCAATCCCCCGCCTCCTGCCGCACCCAATAGGGCACATCATCCAACGCCAGGGGGCGGGCGGTGAAAAGCAGCCCGGCCCATTGGGTGCGCCAAGGCTCCACCCTTA
>Ga0066602_10002707_pt1 | contig 10267 bp, 12 predicted proteins | sample Higcelweek5metaG_FD_59481 | JGI IMG/M metagenome (GOLD analysis project Ga0066602, IMG submission 59481) | Freshwater pond sediment microbial communities from the University of Edinburgh, under environmental carbon perturbations - High... | ecosystem: Environmental > Aquatic > Freshwater > Pond...
TTATACCAATCCCCATATTCAAGCATTGTAACGAAGTTACAAGCGAATATAAGAGGAAACGCAGTCTGGATATCTCAATAATTCAATTATTGAGAAGAAGACGAGTAAGCTCTTATAATGACTCATTTATGGGTGTTTCAGTATAAGAGGAAGCGCAAGATTTTTCATTTTAGTAACGCAGTTACTGAGAAAAATCGAGCAAGCTCTTACACAGCCACCTACAAAATTCAGCTACCCGCCCTAATTAGCGGATATTTCATGCCTGGATTCCTTGACTTTGCACCCATTATGGGATATAATCCCCGCTTAGATTGTCATTTCGTATTAGGAGGACTTTAAAAATGTTTTGGTTACTCTGGTTACCTTTGTTCATTTTTGTTGGTTTGCTCGTCACCTGGGCAATCTTCGCAAGAGACGAGATTGATTTTCCATTTGCGCTGAAGCTTGCTTTATATTCCTTCCTCATCTTTGCCTTTTTTGGTGGTATGGGAACACTGATAGCAGGAGTATATAGACCAGCCGAATCGGTCACTACGAATCCCAGCAAACCGGTCTACCTTTCTCCACTTTTGGGAGAGAATGATACATCCGGTAAATATCTTGTCAGTCTTGGTGGAAGCCAAAATCAGAGTTACAGTTTCTACTACTTCGACCCAAATACCGGAGTAAAAAGACAAGAAACATACCACTCAGATAGCGCTCCGATCATCTACGATAGTCCAGAAGAACCGTATTATCTTAGATTCATTGTCAATTGCCCAAAAAACAATTTCTGGGTCATAGGCTGTAGTCCGGAAGAAAGATCAATAGAGCTGCATCTTCCCCAAGACTCGATCGTCAATTAACACAAAACCCGCCCTTACCGGCGGGTTTTTCTTGCCAATTTTCCTTCATCAATCTTCCACTCGCTCATATCAAAATGTTTTAATCTCAATGATTTTCCTTCGTCGAGCGCTTCCCAAAGAACTTGAGGCCATTTACCTTCGGACTTGTACTCTATCATTGACGCCACCAGATCAAAGTGCTGCGACACAATATCTTTGGCCTGGTCAATTCTTTTTTCTTTAAACTTCTCTTCCCTATCTTCCAATCTAGTTTGTTCTTGGTCGTGTTTATATGGCACTTTTACTTCTTCAACTTTAATACCCAACTCTCTGGCCACCACTAAAGGAAAATAGACTGCACTACAGTATTTATCTATCCCAAATTTATAAATATCTTTAACTTGATCAGCCGCCTCTTCCGTATATTCAAAATCCATTTTGATAAATAGATCCAAAGGATTTACTTTTCTCCCATATCTTGTTTCCAAAGGCTTATTGGCAATAAATCTTGTGCCATTTAAGATGTCTTCCGGTCTATTTCCCACAGTAATTCCCGCCTCATCTTGCATTCCATGAATTAAACTATCTTGAATCGCCTCTCCCATCTGTTGGTAATATGGCAATGATTTCAAAGACTCCCGTCGCATAGTCACTATTCCTGCTCCATCTTCAAATAATGGCTTAATAAAATCATCTATAAATGGTGTTAAATCTTTTTCCGCTTCTCCCTGAAATACTACTTCGGCTCCCGGAAACTGATCCACTGCTTCTTTCATCCCAAATCGTCTGGCATCTCCATAGCCCTTGATCTCTTCTGTATATATTCTCAAATTGTCCTCATTTACAGTTGTCTCAGCCAATTTTTGTCCTAGTTTAACTAAAAATGGATCATTTGCATCCGTCTTGTGCGAGATTAAAAAGATACATTTATATCCTTCTTTAAGTTCTTTCAGTAAGTTTTTTATGGCCAAATCTCCTCTTTGGGTATCACTTTCATCGACTCCATATCGGGAGAAGAACACGTTTCCAGTCATAACCGTTTTTGCCCTTCTACCAAGGGTCTCCCAAGACTTTTCACTCTCGGACCTTTTTGCTTCATTGCCGTTTAACCGACCTTGCGTTTCCATGTTTTGAGAATCCATAATTAACTTTACCACACAGCTTTGACATTCTAAGATATATAGGATAGAATATCCCCTACAGTACGTTCAAAATTCAAATATTTCAGGAGAAATCATGAAAACTGATCCCGACGTTCTAAGAAAAGTCTTGGGCGTTATCTCTGCGCCAAAAGACCACTATCAGCCGTTCGATGATAATGGCAAAATCATCAAGGACTTTGATGAGTTTATCCTTATCGAACCAAAACAAATCATGATCCATAAGGTAATAGCCAAAAGCATCCTCGGTATTTTCAAAACCAAAGTCTTCAAAGAGGTTGCCCGCCTTTCACTCCCCGAACATAATGGCGATCCCTGGATAATCCGTAAGGGAGTGTACTTAGACGATCACGATATTCTCCCCATCAAACTTCTCGTTACCTGTATCGAAAGCCAGTCTGGAATACAAATCAAATATGACTAAAACCTCAAACCCTCGCTCGTCGAGGGTTTTTCTGTATTCAGTCCGCCTATGGAGGATAATTAAATATTGGCCAAGTTTTCAAAAAGAGAAACCACCGTCAAGGGTCCCACACCGCCGGGAACTGGAGTAACCATCAGGGCTTTATCAAAAGCCTCCTTGGCAAAATCTCCCTTAGGGTATCCCAAATCAATTCCCACAAAACCTTCTCTGACCATGTCTTCTTTTATCAATGCTTCTACCCCCGTCGATCCGATTACCACTTCACTCTTTTTTATTTCCTCCAAATTGTCGCCTTTGTCCAGTCCGCTCACTATGTATCCCAGCTTTTGTAATCTCGGCACTAATCTTTTTCCCACCCTTCCCAAAGCCCCGACCACTACAATCGACTGTTCTTCATCCACATTAAATATTTCCAAAACTCGCTCAACAGCTCCAACAACCGCCGGAATGAACCTAGAATTCGGGTTTAATCCGTCAATATCCTTCTCCGGATTTATTGAACACAATATTTGTTCAGTCTCATCATTTGTTGCCCCCAGTATCGGTAATTGAATCAAGATGCTGTCGATCGTTTCGTCAGTATTGGCATCAGTCAAAGTCTCCATCAACTCTTCCTTATCTTTGGCAAAAGCAACTGTCACCAAAACTCCCAGTCTCTCCCCCATCTCTCTTTTCAAACGTACATAGGTACTCTCTTCCGTGTGTCCGTCACACTGCAAAATCAAAAGACTTTTTCCCAAAAGTTTTTCGGATTCCTCCAAAAATACGGCTACTTTTTCGGCTTCTTTTTTTCCGTCTAAAATTAATTTGGGCATGGATACTTTCTACATATTTCTAATACTTCTTGCTTAACAACAGCTGTACTTTCACCCCCAAAAACTCTCAAAATTAATTTTGCAATCTGTCGTATTTCATCTTCTCCCATTCCTCTTGTTGTTACTGCCGGTGTTCCGAGGCGCAGCCCTGAAGGTCTCATGGCACTGCCTTTGTCACCGGGGACTGTATTTGCATTAACAACAATCCCCGCTTCTTCCAATTTCACTGCCATCTCTTTTCCTTTTTCCGTTTCTACTTCCACCAACATCAAATGATTCTCGGTGCCATATACTTTCAATCCGCCTGCTCGAAGTTCACTAGCCAAGATCTTCGCATTCTTCAAAACCTGCTCGGCATAAACTCCAAATTCATGACTTTCCGCTTCTTCAAAAGCGACAGCCATTCCGGCAATTGTGTTCATGTGCGGTCCACCTTGAAGTCCGGGAAAAACAGCCTTGTCTATTTTCTGATCGAGTGTCTCATCCTTTTCCAAACCATTGTTGGTCACACCAATAAAGGCACCTCTCGGGCCTCGTAGTGATTTGTGAGTAGTGCTGGTGACGATATGGGCATAATCGGCCGGATTCTCAAGAACTCCCGCGGCTACCAAACCGGCAATGTGACTGATATCGGCAATGAGGAATGCACCCACGCTATCGGCAATCTCAGCCATCTTTTTCCAGTCAATATTCCAAGGGTAGGCCGTAGTTCCGGCGAAGATTACTTTGGGCAGCTCTTTCTTGACCATTTCGTCTACTGCTTCATAATCAATTTTGCCTTCACTATCAACACCGTACTGGATACTCTTAAACCACCTTCCCGTAATACTCACTCTATGTCCATGGGTCAAGTGTCCCCCAGAGCTAAGCTCCATACCGCAGATCTTATCTCCCGGCTCTACTAAGGCCAACAGAACTGCCAAATTGGCCGGACTACCGGAATATGGCTGAACATTCATGTGTTCCAGTTTAAAAAGTTTCTTTCCCCGTTCTATTGCCAGATTCTCAATTTCATCCATGACTTCATTTCCCTGGTAGTATCGGCGTCCGGGATATCCTTCCGCATATTTATTCGTCAATATTGACCCAACAGCTTCACGCACTTCCTTACTGGCATAATTTTCCGAAGGAATCAAAGAAATCGTCTCGCTTTGCCTTATGGCTTCTTTTTCGATCAAATTTGTAACATCTATATTCATCTTTTAATTTTAACCTAAATTTATCTTTCTATATAACTGTTATTTATCTCCTATAGTATTGACTTTTTATGCCTATTTGTGCTATCATGCCCAAGTTAAGTTTGTTCTTTGACATAAAAATTCAAATCTGGAGGTACTTGTTGAAAATACTCAAAATCTGTCTTTTGACACTTTTGCTTGGAATGTTGTTAGTTATTCCCGTCAAATCTGTCTTCGCTCAATCTACCGAACCTCCTATTCCCCCAGTTCTAGTAAATGGAAATTTTGTACTAGACCAACTAGACTGGCTATCTCCATCTCAGGAACAGGAAATCAACGCCATTGTGTCGAAACTAGACACCGACAATCTGGCCCAAATCGCAGTAGTCACTCAAAACGACTGCGGCGAAGACTCTCAAGCATATCGGAATACTTTTTTCCGCACTTGGGGTATTGGCCACAAAGATCGCAATGATGGCCTTTTGATTCTCGTCTGTTGGTATGACGGGAATAAAGATCTTCGCAAGGTTGAACAAGAAACCGGTAATGGGATGGAAGGAACTATTCCCGATCTTCTCACTGCCAAAGTCTTCCAAGAATATTTTGTTCCGGTTTTTAGTTCAGGAAAAGATGCAGCTCAAGTTATCTCCGATGGTGATGCCGGAAAAGCTTTGGTCGAAATGGTCAAAGCCTATGATGGTATTATTCGCGGAGACACTCCAGAAGCATTAACTCAAACCGAACAACAAGATTCTCTGGTCGCAATTCTCAGCACTACATTTCTCGGTCTTAAATGTATTTGGTGGCTGCTAATCCTCATTATTATCCTCATCATCATCCTGTCCAAAACTGGGATCACAGGTGGGGGTGGTGGCTATTATTACGGAGGAAGTTCGTCAAGCAGTAGTTCATCTGATGACTCCAGTAGTTTTGGAGGAGGTTCTTCATCTGGTGGCGGATCTTCTGGTAGTTTCTAATCAACCACATTCAAATCAAAGGAGATAATAAATGAAATCTGTAATCCTAGTATTAATAGTACTTGGAATGCTTGTTTGTGTTGTCGGTGGAATTTTCGTAGGTGTCTATAATGGCATCGTTACCTCAGGAAACGCCGTCGAAAACAAATGGGCCGATGTTCAATCTGCTTACCAACGTCGTCTTGACTTGGTCAACCAAACCTTGCCAGCTGTCATTGGTGGAGCTGCTCAAGAACTCGCTGTCTTCAAAACCCTTCGCGATCAAGCAGCCGGCTTGGCCAGTGCTTTCAATGGTAACTCTGGTATCCCAACAGGAGCCGAAGCCGAAGAACTCACTGCCAAAACAGCCGCCTTTGATCAAGCGTGGATCAACGCGATGTCATATGTCGCCGATAACCCGGAAATCAAATCAAACGAGTTATTTTCCGACTTTATGATCCAAGTTGAAGGTTCAGAAAACCGAATTAATGTGGCCCGCAAGGACTACAATCTTTTGGTTTCCGAATATCGCAACAAAGTCATGACCTTCCCCGGAAGTACCATCGCTAGCATCTTCAACTTTGATAAAGACAAATATCCTTTCTTCAAAGCCAGCGAGGCCGCACAAGACGCCCCAACAGTCACTTTCCCAACTTTGCAGCCTTAGATTTAGTTTAAACAATCCCTCGATATATTCGAGGGATTTTTTTATATCAAACCAAAACTCTTCATCATCGCCAAAGAATCCGCCAACACCTTTTCTTTACTTTGTGAAGCATCGATCACTCTCCAAAAATCCGGATACATTATCGAAAGGTCTAGATAAGCATCTCTTGCTCTCCTATGAAAATCCAGTTCCTTCATATCGTATCGATCAATATCGCTACATCCTGTTTTACGTGCTATAGCAAGTTCTGGTAACAGGTCATAGTGCAACACCAAATCCGGCATCAGTCCTTTGGTCGCGATTTTACTTACAGCCATAATTATTTCTCTATCAATTCCTTCTCCACCACCCTGATAGGTAAAAGTCGTAAACCAATATCTATCCAAAAATACTCCTTTGGCTGGAACAATCCCCTCAATAATCGGAATGACTTTAGTATTTATCAGATTTGCTCTTGAAGCACTATATCCAAGCATCGATGCCAGAGGATCAATCTCCCAGTCTTTATGCATCTGCACGGCATCTCTCATCGCTTCTCCAAAATCAGTTCCTCCGGGTTCTCTGAAAAACTTCCAATCATGTAACTCTTTCATTATGCCGTCAACTGCCGTCGTCTTCCCCACACCACTTCCCCCTTCGGCGACTACAAACGGTCTTTTGTGTTCTATCATTTGCTGTCCTTCAAATTAATAATGCAATTTAGTAATGCAAAGTTTTCTTTATTTCTTCCGGCAACTCCGCCTCTGGGTCTCCGATGTATTTTCGATACTCAGCCAAAACTTCTTCCTCTGTTGTTCCAATTATCCTAGGACTTGCATCTAAAACATGTGATGTTTTTTCAACCACTTCACCTTCACCGCCAACATATTGTTTGTGAAACGCACTATCAAAAATTCTATCTACCATGCAATAACTTAGACTAGTTTTAAAGCTTTGTCTAGACCGATTTTAAAACTTAAATCCCAATAAACTGCCAATCATCAAAATAACCGCCAATGCCATAAACACAAAAGTTATCCATGCAACAATCCTATTCAATTTATGTGACCTAAACTCCCCCACAATCCTTTTGTCCCCTGCCAGTTTAATAATGATAAAGATCAAAGGTACGGCCACTACTCCGTTGACAATTGCCGCATAGTACAGCGCTTGCATGGTATTAATTCCCAACAGATTCATCAAAAGTCCTACGATCGTTGAAATCGCCAAAATTGTATAGAACCCCCTGGCCTTAGAAAATTTTTTCGACAATCCCTCTTTAATTCCCAACGCATCCGACATCGCATACCCAACAGAACCCGCGAGAACCGGGATCGACTGCAAACCGATACCTATAATCCCAATGGCAAAAAGTAAATATGCAAACTCCCCCGCCAAAGGCTTTAAAGCCAACGCCGCTTGCGCAGGTGTCTCGATACTAAAAATTCCATTTTTGTTTAGTGTCGCCGCAGTAGTCAAAATAATAAAAAATGTCATCACATTGGAAAAAACCATTCCTATTTTTGTGTCGATCCCCATACCTCGGACCTCTTTCCGAGTAACGACTGGCTTGATATCAAAGTCTTTTATTTTTTTCTCCGCGATCTCCTCCTCTACTTCCTCGGAGGCTTGCCAGAAAAATAGATACGGAGAAATCGTGGTTCCCAAAAAACCCACCAAAGTTAAAAGATATCCCATGTTAAATTCTATGTGAGGAATCAAAGTAGACATCGCAATTTCCTCCCAATTTTGTTTCACCAAAAAGGCCGTCACCACATAAACCAAAAGGGATAATCCGAGCCACTTTAAAACTTGTGAGTATCTTTTGTACGACACCAGTATCTCCAATAAAATCACAAATATAGCGACTATAAAAATCCAAAAATAGAAGGGCAGTCCCAAAAGCATCTGGAGTGATGCCGCCATAATCCCCAGATCCGCGCCAATATTGATAGTGTTTGCAATAGCCAAAAGAATTACCGCAAACCACATCAAACTTTTTGAGTGATATTTTTTGATCACGGCCGCCAACCCTCTCCCCGTCACCATTCCGATTCGTCCGCACATCTCTTGGATCGCCACCATTGCCGGAATTAAAAATAACGACATCCAGCTCATCTTGTAACCGTACTGCGCACCCGCGATAGAGTATGTCGCAACGCCAGACGGATCATCATCGGCTGCTCCGGTGATAAACCCGGGTCCGATTCTTTTTATAAATCCGTATATCTTGTTCCAAACAGCCATGTATTCATCATAAAGCAAAAAGGCGCTATCGTGAATACAAAAAAGACCCTCATTTAGAGGGTCTCACTGAATCAACTTCTATTTCTTTGCAAGTTTGAATATGTCGACAATTCCTTTAAGGATTAGGAAAAGTCCTACACCAAAAAAACAGAACTGGATAAAAATCGGAAGTGTCACATACCTTGCAGCTGGCAACCCGTTGAGTGATTTGTAACTACAGTTAATCATACTGTTAGTAGTTACAACATTTGCTCCGATGAAATCGATACTGATCGACCCATCTTTACTCGGATTTTGCCCGATTAAGAATTCAGATCCAGTAGTTCTACATGATAGTTCTACAGGCAAATTAAAAGAAATTGTGCTGCCATTAAATGCCACGAACTTCCCTTCGGTTCTCACCCAAGCAGATCCAAGACCAGGACTACGAAATAGATCAGACAATGGCGATGAGAGAAATACGATAAAAACTACGAGATACAAAGCAACACGCAAATATTTCACAATATCCTCCTCTAAATTTTTAAATTACCCTGACTCAAACTGACCATATTGTAATATAATATAGGCTCTTTGTCAAGCCTACAGGCACGAAAAATACTCTTGACAGCCACCACACACCCTCCTCTACAATAGGCCATGGACAGAAAAGAAGCATATCCCTCGATCGAGTTACCCAAGCACCAATCCAGAGTTTCTCTGATCCTCCATTCTGCCGCCCCGATAGACTCCAGTGAGCTTACTCCCGAGCAAAAAGCTCTTCTTAATCAAGCAACAGTAATCGTTGGTTCTACTGCTCGCACTTGTTACTCCTCAGAAGTCCAAACCCCCCTGGATTACACTCAGAAATCCGAAAAATATCGAGCCGTTTCCGACAATGTCGTCGTCAGCACCAAAGAAGCCGGCCACAACACCACTCGTCAGCACGCCAGCTATACTTTCGCTTTGGAGAATGTTTCACGCCTAGCGATTAATTTTCTTCACTCGCAGCCGTACTACAACTCCGAGGAAATGTCTCAGCGCTACGTTAACCTGGCGGACGTTGAAGCGATCACCCCCGACACCGGCAATGAAGATCTAAACAAACTTCTTAAAGAATCTGCCGCATCTTTAAGCGATGCCTACAATCATCTCCAAGAGATTCTAATTCCTACAACCAGAAAATTTCTTTTGGAACGTTTTCCCGGCCGCGACAATGAAACTTGGAAATCAAAAGTCGACTCCGAAGCCGGCAAAAAAGCTCAAGAAATCGCCCGCTATGTGCTCCCTATCGGTATGCCCACCAATCTACTTTTCACCGTCAATGAACTCACTCTCAAACGTCTTTATCACCTCTCGCAAAATTTTCCGGTAACCGATGAACTCTCCGATGTTATTCAAGGAATGGTAGATGTTGCTGTCTCTACAGATCCTTCTTTGGTCCAGGAACTTGGCAAACCGCTTCCCCTTCTTTCGCGTCCTTTTTTCGAATCCAAAAACATTAATAATCATCTAGAAAAACCGGCCTTAGTTGACAATCTCTCGCCTATTTCTCCTTTCATTATCCGTGCCGTCCGCCACGTCCTGGGTGTTTCACCCGAACAATTGTCCGATCAAGAAGCTCTCACTCTTTCTCTTGATCCAAACTTCAACCCCCTTCTGGCAGCGGTAGACGGTGATAGTGTTTTAGATCATCTCTCCCAAAGCCTTAATCAAGCCAACATCTCTGTCGATGTTTCCTTAAGCCACACCGCCAATTATCAACTTCATCGTCACCGCGCCCTAAATCACACCACGCCTTTAACCATTCCAATTCCGGAAAACGAAGAGGACTTTGTTATTCCCGCTATTTTGGAAGCCAACCCCGAAGCGCTCGAGTATTATCTGGAAACTCTGGCCCTTCACAGTAAAACTCTAAAAACCCTTCAAGATCAAGGAGTTTCTCTCGAGCATCTTCAGTATCTCCTACCCAATGCGGTTCGTATCAATAAATCGGTTTCCGGACCATTTGGGGCTTGGTATCATTTTCTAAAAACCA
>Ga0066602_10002713_pt1 | contig 10254 bp, 8 predicted proteins | sample Higcelweek5metaG_FD_59481 | JGI IMG/M metagenome (GOLD analysis project Ga0066602, IMG submission 59481) | Freshwater pond sediment microbial communities from the University of Edinburgh, under environmental carbon perturbations - High... | ecosystem: Environmental > Aquatic > Freshwater > Pond...
TGCTCTGCTCCGACAAGGCGAGCTTCTGCCAGGGCGGCATCTACCCGGTCGACGGCGGCCAGTCCAAGCACTACTTCAACATCGACGGCTTCTGAGCCCATGAAGCTCACCGACTATCTCGCCTCCTTCCTCGCCGAACACGGCGTTCGCCACGCCTTCGGCCTGACCGGCGGAGCCGTCGTCCACATCTTCGACTCGTTGGAGCGAGATCCGCGCCTGCGCGTCGTCTTCCACCACCACGAGCAGGCCGCCGCATTCGCCGCCGAGGCGGCCTCTTCGTTCACCGGCACGCCTGCTGTCTGTGTCGTCACCACCGGACCGGGCGGCACCAACGCCGTCACCGGCCTGTTGGGCGCTTGGCTGAACTCCATCCCGTGCCTCTTCATTTCCGGCCAGGCCCGCACCGAGCACCTCTCGCAGGGCACACGCGTCCGCCAACGCGGCACGCAGGAATTCGACATCGTCCGCGTGGTTTCACCGATGGTGAAAGCGGCCGTCACCCTCCGCCGGGCGACCGATATCCGCAGCGAACTCGAGCACCTCTGGCATCTCGCGACTACCGGTCGCCCGGGCCCGGTCTGGCTCGACCTGCCGCTCAACCTCCAGTGGGCCGAGGTCGACCCCGCCGCGCTGCCGGGCTGGTCCGAGCCAGTCTCCACTTCTTCACCACTCGACCATACCGCCGCGTGGGCGAAGCTCCGCCAGCTCGCCGGCACCGCGCGCGCGCCGCTCGTGCTGCTGGGCAATGGCGTGCGCCTGGCAGGTGCCACCGCGGCGTTCGAGCGCTTCCGCACGCGCCACCACCTGCCCGTGGTCACCACCTGGAGCAGCGCCGACCTCGTTCCCTACGCCGCGCCGCATCATCTCGGCCGCATCGGCATGGCCGGCCAGCGCGGCGCCAACATGGCGGTCAACAACTGCGACATCCTTCTCGCCATCGGCACGCATCTGCCGGTGCCCGTCACGGGCAACAGTCGCGCGCAGTTCGCCCACCGCGCGCAGCTGGTCGTGGTCGACATCGACGGCGACGAGCTCGCCAACCTCGAGTTGCCCCGCGCCGCCGCATTCCAGCTCGACGCCGGCGCTTTCCTCGCCACCGCCGACTCCGAGTTGCCCGCCAGCACGTTTTCCGCCGCCGCGCAGTGGCCCGAGTACTGCCGCGGCTACAAGGCGGCCAATGACCACTTCTACCACTGGGAAGGCACCGATGGTCCGCTTTCTCACTACCGCTACATGAAGGCGCTCTCGCGCTCGCTCCGCGCCGACGACCATCTCGTGATCGACGGTGGCGGCACTAGCAACTTCATCGCCTTCCAGTCCTTCGAGAACCGCGCGGGCCAGCGCATGATCCTCTCCTCCGGGCTCTGCGCAATGGGATCCGGCCTGCCCGAGGCGATCGGCGTCGCCTGCGCGCAACAGAGCGGTCGCACCATTCTCATCTGCGGCGACGGTTCGTTCCAGTTCAACATCCAGGAGTTGCAGACCGTCTGTCACCACCGGCTTCCGTTGAAGATCTTCATCGCCGCCAACAATGGCTATCTCTCCATCCGCGGTACCCAGACCGCTTTTCTCGAAGGTCGCCACTACGGCTCCGGGTTCGACGGAGGCCTGAGTCTGCCCAACTTCGCTCGCGTGGCGGCGGCCTACGATCTGCCCGTCTTCGAGATCCGCGGCCCGGCCGACCTCCAATCCACTCTCGACGCCGTCCTTGCAGACTCCGGCCCGGCCGTGACCGTCGTCCATGTCGACGACCGCGAGGAGATCAACCCGCGCCAGCAGTTCTCGGCGTTCGAGGGCGGCTTCCGCGCCGCGCCGCTCGACGACATGGCCCCGCCACTACCCCGTGATCTATACCAACGCCTGACGTTCCCCTCATGAACAACGAACTGCCCTCCGGCCAGGACGCCGGCGCCTTCGACTCCCGAAAACGCGACCGCTTCTACTGGTCGAGCCTGGACTACCTCATCTCCAAGCATCAGCTCACCCCCGAGCGGCTGCTGCGCAACTTCCAGGCCTTCGCCATGAGACGCGACTTCCCGCGTCTGCTATCCCACTACGAGCTGTTCAAGCGCACGCTTCACCTACCAGGCCTCGTCGTCGACTTGGGCGTGTTCAACGGCCAGAGCTTCTTCTTCTGGGCCAAGCTGCTCGAGATCTTCTGCCCCTTCGATCGCTCCAAGCGCGTCGTCGGTTTCAACCACGCAGGCTGGAGGGAGAACGTCGGGCCCGACGACAAGCTCGTCGAAAACCGAGGCGACTTCGAGGCCTCCCCCGAGCTTCTCGCCGCACTAGTCAAACTGCAGTCCTCCGATGGCGTGTTCGCCGGCGTCGAGCGCATGGAACTGCTCGAGGGCGAGCTGCAGCAGACGCTCCCGCCGTTCCTCGAACGCAATCCCGGCCTCAAGATCAGCCTCCTCCACTGCGATCTCGACCTCTTCGCCCCGACCCGTTTCGCCCTTGAACAGCTCTACGACAGCTTGGTGCCCGGCGGCATCGTGATCTTCGACGAATACGGCCTGCCTCCGTGGGAAGGTGAGACCCGCGCCGTCGACCAGTTCTTCCGCGAACGCGGACTCACGCTCCACATCGAGAAACACGAGTTCACCCAGACTCCCAACGCCTACCTCGTCAAACCGTAGCCGCCATGAAACGCGCCGTCATCGTCATCGACAACGCCGTCGAGGATACTGAGTTCGCCTATCCCTACTACCGCCTGCAGGAAGCCGGGTTTGCCGTCGAGGTGGCCACCGCCGGCAAGAAGTCCGTCGCCGGCAAGCATGGCCTGCCCATCGCCGCCACTGCCGACGCCAACACCATCGTTCCGGCCGACTTCGACTTGCTAGTCATTCCTGGCGGATACGAGTCGCCCGACCGCGTGCGGCAGAACTCCAACATTCTCGCCTTCGTCCGCGCCTTCGATCAGGCGGGCAAAATCATCGCCTCCGTCTGCCACGGCCCGTGGGTCCTCGTCTCCGCCGGCATCTGCCGCGGGCGCCGGATGACCTGCTACAAGGGCTGCAAGGACGACCTCCTCAACGCCGGTGCCGAGTGGATCGACACCCCGGTCGTCGTCGACCGCCACGTCGTCACCGCCCAGCACTTCCGCGACAACCCCGAGTGGATGAAGCAGACGCTCGCCGCCTACTCGGCCGCCCGTTGACCCGCCCGTTGCCCATGCCCGGCGTCCTCCATCGGCTCGATCCGACCACAGCGGATTTCGACCTGCTTTACCAGCGAGCCGTCCAGCTCCACCAGTCCTACGACTACACCGACTGGAAGGGCATCGTCGTACGCAAACCCTGGGGTTTCGAATACGAGTGGTACGCGCACCGGGCCATGGGCATCTGGTTTCTGCAGATCCGGCCCGGCGCCTCGACGTCCTTCCACTGCCACCCGCGCAAGGGCACCTCGCTGCTCCTGCTGCAAGGCCGGCTCGCAGTGCGCAGCGTCCACGGCTCGGTCGAGCTGAGCGCGGGCGACGCCGTCTTCATCGCCGCCGCGGCCTTCCACCAGTCCACATCCACCGGCACCGGCGCCGCCCTGCTCCTCGAAATCGAGTCGCCCCCCATCAAAGAGGACCTCGTGCGCGTCGAGGATAAATACGGCCGCGCCGGCTTCGGCTACGAGGGCGACGACGCCTTCAGCCGAGAGCACGAACGCAACCTCTACCGCCCGCTTCTGGAACACCTCGACGGCGACACCTACCGGCTGGACGACCTCACGCTCATCCACGCCCGAAGCCTGCGCGACCAGCCGCCGCCGGCGTCCGCTGCGGCCAAGCGCTTCGCTGTGTGCCTCGACCGCTCCATCCGCCGCGCCAGCCGCAACCTCGAGATCGGCGAGATATTCTCCCTCCCCTCCACCGCCGAACCACTGACCGGCGAATACCTCTTCTTCTAGCCATGCCGCTCGTCGACCACCGCGCCCTCGCCATCTCCGCCACCGCGTTGCTCCGCCACGCCGGCATGACCGATGCCGACGCCACATTGCTCGCCGACAGTCTGGTCGAGACCAGTCTCATGGGGATCGACTCGCACGGCATCGCGCGCCTCGGCCACTATCTCAACCGCCTACGGCGCGGTTCGCTCAAGGCCCGGCCCACCATCCGTCCCGTCGCGCAGGACGGCGGCTTGGCAATCCTCGATGGGGACGACGGCCAAGGCATCATCGTCGCCCACGCCGCGCTGGATCTCGCCCTCACGCTCGCCCGCGCCCACGGCATCGGCCTGGTCTCGATCAAGAACTCCAGCCACTGCGGCGCCATCGGCCTGTACACCCGCCGCGCCGCCCGTGCGGGCTTCATCGGAATCGCCTGCACGCACTCCGACGCCTTCGTCGCCCCGCCCGGCGGGCGCAGCGCCTTCCACGGCACCAACCCACTCTCGATCGCTGTACCCAGCCACGCCGGTGCCGTGTGCGTCGACATGGCCACGAGCCAGATCACGCTCAACTCGATCATGAACGCCCGGCGCACCGGCACACCGCTCACCACCGAGTGCCTCGACTCCGCCGGACACCCAACCCGCGATCCCCAACAGGCCGTAACCCTGCCTCCGCTCGGCGGACACAAGGGTTTCGCCCTCGGATTCCTCATAGAGATCCTCTGCGGCGCCATCGTGAACCAGTCGATGGGCCCACGCGTGTCGCGGATGTACGAGGACATCGATCGCCCGCGCAAACTCGGCGCGCTCATGATTGCGGTCGACCTCTCCCGCCTGATCGACCTCGGGCGTTTCAAGGACAACGTCCAGCAGTTCCTAGACGACCACAAGGCGCAGCATCCCGACATCGCGTTCTACCCCGGCGAGCCCGAAGACCGGAAGAAACAGGAGCGTCTCCAAGCCGGCATCCCGCTCGACGAACCGCTCCGCGTCGAAATCGACGCGCTTCTCGCCACCGCCGGCCTACCGCCATTGCCCACGCCATGAAGATCAGCATCACCCTCGCGAACTACAACCACGGGCGCTACCTCGACACCTACTTCGGAGGCATCCTGCGGCAGACCTATGCGGACTGGGAACTGATCGTCACCGACGACGGGTCCACCGACAACAGCCGCGAGATCATCCGCCGCTACGCGGCGCGCGACGCACGCATCAAGGTCTTCGAGTTCCCCGAAAACCGCGGCAGTCTCCCCGCCTTCTACAACAGCTACGGCCACACCACCGGCGAGCTCGTCTACGCCACTGCCTCCGACGACTACCTGCTCGACCCGACCTTCCTCGCCCAGGCCGCCGCCGCCTTCGCAGAGCACCCCTCCCTCGGCGTGTTTTTCGGCGTCGAGGAGATCCGCAACTCTGAGACGGGGCAAACCCATCGGCACGACGGCCGCGCGCCGAACCACGGCTATATTCCGCCGGAACGCTGTATTCGGGCATTCCTCGCAAACGAGTTGATCGTTCAAAGCTGCGCTGCAGTCGTGCGCAAAGCCTGCATCGACGACCTGGGCGGCTTCCCCTCCGAACTCGGCGCCAGCTGCGACTACTACCTCAATCACGCCGTTGCCGCACGCTATGGAGCATATTACTGCCGCGAGGTTTTCGCCTGTGCACGCGTGGACCCGCGCCGCGGCAACCTGAGCATGCAGATGTCGCTGCGCCAGTTGCTCCATAATCTTTCGGAAATCGTCCGACGCCTTGACGCCAACCAGGCCCTCGCTGCCGTGCCACGGGCGGAGATCGCGGCCTGGCTCAAAGTCGGCGTACGAGGCTCGATTTCCATCGTCTACGACTGCGTCGACCTCTTCCGCAAATTGCGCGATCTGCAAACCCACAGTCAGAAACTCCCCCATCTGAGTCCTGCGTTGCGCACCACCTACCTCCAGATTGTCGATGCCATCGCGGTTGCGGAACAGGCCATCGCCGCCGAAGCGTACGAGGAGATCGCAATCTTCGATGCCCAAATCCGCGCCGTTCTACCCGGATACCGCACGGAACTGGAGGACTCATCCTACGGCGCTCTCCTGCGCTTCATCGACCTACGACCGGATCTGCGAATCCGCATCGCCACCAGCCTAAGTCTGCATGAGGACGCGATCCGCCGCTACCCCACGATCATCGTCTACGGCATGGGTTCCCACACCACGATACTTCTCGACGAGTGGAGGGCGCGCGGTCTGCCGCCCGTCACAGCCATTACCAGCACCGATGCCTTCGGTGGCGGAACCCACAACGGTATTCCAGTCGTGCCACTCGAGACGGCCGACCGTGCGGACACGCTGCTCATTCTCTCTTCGCTCTCCTACGAAGGGGTCATGTTCCAAGCCGTACAGCGACGGGCGCCACAAGCCCATATTCTGAGCTTCTGGGATCCTCGCCTCTCCAATCTATGATCGCCGGCAAAGTCATCGAGGTCTGCTCCACCTACAACCACGGGCGTTTCTTGCCGGCGATGATCGACGCCGCGTTCTCCGCCGAGCGTCCGCCCGACTGGCTCGTCGTGACCGACGATGCCTCCACGGACAATTCCCGTGAAATCCTCTCCCGCGCCGCCGCGGCCAACCCGCGCCTGCTCGTCCGCTTCAACGATCACAACCGTGGCGCTCTCGCCAACGTCGAGGCCATGCTGGCCGAGATCGACTGCGACTACGTCGTTCTACGCTCTGCCGACGACCGCGACGGCCGCCAACTCGTCGCCCACGCCGTCACTCAGCTCGACGCCCATCCCGACGCCGCCTTCTACGGCGCCGACGCGGCCTACTATGTCGACGACTCTGGCTCGTTGGTCCCGGAGCCGGCCGGACTCCCCGGTCCCGCACGCTTCGTCACCCCTGATCGTTTCACCGGAGATTTCGGCGGCAACATGATCCATGGCGCTGCCGTCGTCTTCCGGCTCGGCGCGCTGCGCGCGATCGGCGGCTTCCCCGCCGTGCTCGCCTGGCACAGCGACTGGTTCACCATCCTCCGCTTGGCCTTCACCCACGGATTCGTCTACGAGCCGATCACCGGTGCCGAAATATACCTCGATTCGGGTTCCTACAATTCCACCGGCACGCGCAGCCTTGAGCGCGCCACAGCCGTCTACCGTGCGATGCTGGAGATTCTGCGACGCGAACCGGTTCTGCGCACCCGTTTCCGCGAGCATGCCGTCTTCGACCTGATGGGGGACCGTTTCCGCACCTTCGTAGCGACCTTCGAAAACGGCGCATTCGCGGACCTCTGCGACCGCTGGACCGCACCGGAGATCGTCGCCGCGCGCCGGCTGATCGGTATCCACGCTGTCGTCCGCGACGCGCTCCGCCGCCACCGCGCCGCCATCACCGCCGCCTCGGTCCTCTACGTGTATGGTGCCGGCCGGCACACCGAGATCATGCTCGAGTGTCTGACCGAACTCGGCCTGCGCCGGCCGGACGCCGTCATCGTCACCAATCCCGAAGGAACGAAACCCCTCCAGGGTCTGCCGCTCATCGCCCTCTCCACCTGCCCCCGGATCGACAACGTCATATTGCTGATCTCCTCCAAGTCCTACGAGGAGGAGATGCGCCGCCTGGCCGCTCAAGCGCTGCCCCACGCCCGAATCCTCACTGTCTGGAGCCGCTGCCGATCCTGACCCATCCCGCACCGGTTGGGTAAGCGGCGCATCTCAGTGCGAAGCGAACAGCCAAGCACGCCGCGCCGCCATGTTATCCTCGGCCTCGGCGCGGCGGCGCCACTCCGCCGCCTCCGCAGGATCGCCCCACCGTTGGTGGATCAGCGCGCTGAAGAAGCAGCGGTGGTGCGAGGGGTACGTCCGGGCATAGATGCCGGGAGACTTCGCATCACGGCGCCGTTTTTCGCTCAACAGCTCCGGTTGCGGCGGCTCGCACAGCGCCTTCGCACACAGTGCGGTCAGCCGCACTGACAGATCGTCAGGAAGAGGCGTCGCCACATTCGGCGCCCAGACCTCCGCCGCTTCCACCGGGGCTCGGCGCACACACGCCAGCACCACAAACGATGCGGTCTCCAACAGCGACGGTTCGGCCTGTGCGAGTTGCGCCAGCGCCGCCGCGGGCGAGTCCATCCACAGTTTGCCATAGGCAGCGATCGCTCCCGCACTCGGCAGCCGCTCCGCCACACATCGCGCTATTTGCCGCAGCCACCACTCGGGCCCGCCCGGCGGCACGCTGGCGCCCTCGCCACTCTCCAGGCCGGGCAGCCAGGCCCTTAGGATATCCAGCAACGCCGGGACGAGCGCACTCCGATCTCGCTCGCTCAACACCCGCACCACGTCGTCGGCCACCGCCCAATCTCCGGCCGTCGCCGCCAACACCAGCCGCAACGACAACGCCGCCGCAGGCAACTGCTCCACCGGCCCCGTCGCGGCCATGATCTCGCACGCCGCAGCGAAAGCATCGCCAGTTCTCCGCTCGCGGTAGCCATCACAAACGCCATGCCAGAGGCGCCTCGCAAGATTCGACGAGGCGTGCTGCACGCCCCAGCGCCGAGCCTTATCGACCCACCCCGGCAGGATACCCTCCAATCCCACGGTCAACTCGGCCGCTTCGGTAGCACCCTCAAGGCCCGCCAAACGCGCAAACACCGATTCCCCCATGCCCGCCGAGGGGAAATAGTCCAATCCCAGCTCGGGGGCCAGCCGCGCCGCGAGTTCCGCCACGCGAGCGTGCCGTGGGTCAGCCCGCAGCTCACGATCCCGCTGGACCAACTGCGCCGCGCGCCCGCCGCCGTCGGCTGGCACGCGCTCCGGATCGATCACGACCGCAGCCCAATCGCCCATCGACAGCGCCGGCACGGGCACCGCCTCGACCTCGGCTTTGGGAGACTGCCTCAAAACCTTCTGCAAGATTCCGAACGACGGACGCAGTCGATCCGGGCCTTCCATGAGAGGCAGCACGCATGCCTCATTGCCGCCCAGCAACCAGCGCCGCATGGCGGACCCGGGCGTCCCCAGCAGAATCGCATCGGCGCCGCGCTCGGCCGCCGACCGGCTTGCAGCTCCCGAAAACACCGGATCGGCCGAGCATACAAGCACCCGATCCCGGGAGTTCGCGCCGCTCTTCTCCGGCACGGCGCTCGCCAAGGCGAATTGCCGGATCGGTTCGAGGGGCAGCAGCGCTTCGAAATCCGCGCTCGACTCCACCACCAAACTACGGCCGGGCGACCGCCGCGTCTCCAAACTATTCCACGCCGGCAGCCACACCACCGCACCCTCGCTCCATGCGGTCCTCAGATGCGGATTCCTCGTTTCGTCCGGCATCAGGTCGCTGAGCCAATGACAGGGGCTCCACGCCCGCAGCGCTGCCAGGGTGGCTTCAGTCCAAACGGCCGCCGTCCCGGGCAGCACCGCCCACTGGCCGTTCGTCTCCGTTTTCCACGGCGGAGGGACCGGCGGGACGTCCACGCACAATACCAGCCACAAATCCACCACCATCGCACCAGGCCCCGTCGGCATCGCCTCATCGCTGCGCCACACCACCTGCGCTCGATCCAACTGCCCCAACAGCAAACGCGCCGCCAGCGGCAGACCAGCGCGTCCCTGCGGGCACCAAAGTGCGAAACGAAACGACATGCCAGCAGCGTCGCATTTCCGCCGCGCCATGCAACCCCACTCCGCGCACCGCGCTCCACATGAAGCGCCCTTGCACTCGCCGCCGCCGCCCCGATTATCTCCAGCGTCATGCCGCCCCCGGTCGCCACCGTCGTCATCGCCGCGCGCAACGCCGCCCCGACCATCGCCCGCGCCATCGCTTCCGCCCTCCAGCCCGAGGTGGCCGAGATCCTCGTCGTCGACGACTTCTCGTCCGACAACACCGCCACGATCGCGCGCTGCGCCGGCGATGCGCGTCTGCGCATCATCTCACCGTCCCGCCACCAATCGCTCGGCCTCGTGCGCCAGACCGCGCTCGACCAGCTTCGTACGCCGTACGCCGTAAACCTCGATGCCGACGACGAATTACTGCCCGGCCGCGTCGCCCGCCTCGTCGCAGCGATGGAGAAAACCGGCGCCGCTCTCTCCGCCGATGCCCTTGAACTTTGCGACGGCGCCACCGGCTCACGTATCCGCGAGATCCCGATACCATCCTTCCTCCTCCCCACCGGATCGGCCGTGCGCAACTTCGAGCGCAACTATCTCCCGGGCGTCGGCCAGATCGCGTACCGCTCCGCTTTCGCACGCCGCGTCGGTTATGACCCGGAGCTGCACGGCGTCGAGGACACCGATTTCTTCCTCCGCTCCGTCGCTGCCGGAGCGCTCATCTCCTGTGTGCCAGAGATCGGCTACCGGATGTACTCCTACCCCGGCAGCGTTTCCCGCAACCTC
>Ga0066602_10002720_pt1 | contig 10230 bp, 17 predicted proteins | sample Higcelweek5metaG_FD_59481 | JGI IMG/M metagenome (GOLD analysis project Ga0066602, IMG submission 59481) | Freshwater pond sediment microbial communities from the University of Edinburgh, under environmental carbon perturbations - High... | ecosystem: Environmental > Aquatic > Freshwater > Pond...
CTAGTTTCAGGTACTAGCGCCTTCACGGGCATGGAAGTTCAAGTCTTCTTCCGGGGAAAACTTACAGTATAAGTACTTACGGTCAAAAAAGCCTACTCGAAAACGAGCGGCATATCACGCAAAACTGTAAAGTGAACACGCAAAGTGACACTTTATAAAAAGGCAGGTAGATATGCGCTCGAAAGGCACCCGCTCCCCGTTTATTCTCTATAAAAAGTCACTCGCTGACGGTTCATCTATCTGGTACGCACGGTACTGGAATCCCGAAAAAGAAACCTACACACTCACCAAAAGCACCGGGATACTTGTCCAGGGTGTCCGCGAACGGAAAGCGGAAGCAGCGACAAAAGCCCGCGCGATGCTCAAGGATATTTCTTTCGCGCCTTCCGTTCCGAAAGATTTATTCCTTGACTACCTATCCGCATTCTGGACACCAGAAAGCGCCTATGCCCAACAGCATAAACAGGACGAAGGAAAACCGCTCTCTCTTAATTACATAAAATTGAACCATGCCGATATTGAACGCCATTTGCGCCCGTTCCCCCCGTTCGCTGATATTACCGTTTCACAACTAACCCGCGCTCTTATTAGTGACTGGAAACTATGGGCCGCAAAAAGGGGCCTGTCCGCGCGAAGGGTAAATTCAATTATTCAAACAATGCGGGTCCCGGTCCGCTATGCTCTCGACCGGGAAGAAATCGACAAAGACCCCTTTTTGAAAATCAAAGAAGCAAAGGTTGTGAGCAGGGAAAAAGGAATATTGACGCCGGCCGAAATTGCAAAACTTATAACAGTTCAGGACGCGGACCCACGGGTAACGTTCGCGGTATTGCTCGCTTTCTTGACCGGAATGCGCCGGGGTGAAATTCGCGGGCTACGCTGGGGAGACATTGACGAAGCTCGCGGAATAATTCATATCAGAAATAATTACATCGACGGCGAAGGGGACAAGGAACCGAAAGCAGGATCGGCGCGGCAAGTATTGTTACCGACAGACACCCTTACCGCTCTCGAGGCGGTCCGCGCGGCTTGCTCGAATCATGGGTCAGAAAACTATGTACTTTTCGGCCTCGCTTCCCCGGATGCTCCCTGTTCGATCTCAACGCTGAGAAAAGGATTCATCAGAATGCTTGAAGGCATTGGAATATCGGTACAGGAACAGAGGAAAAGGAATCTTACGCTGCACGGCGCCCGCCATACGTTCGTGACCATCGCTCGCGCATCCGGTATTTCCGACATAATGGTTCAGGCCCTCGCAGGGCATAAAACCAGTGAAATGATGGATAATTACTCGCACGGCGGACAGGTGATTGACTTCATTGAAGCCCGGAAGAAGCTCGAGGCAAAGAAAACACCGGAAAAAGAAGCAAAAAATGCTATAACCGGAGTCGATTCGCTATAATCAGACTTGACAGGCTTCATATATAGCGTTATGGTAGGCGTATGAGGACATACGCCGCTACCAATAGCGCCGTCACTGTCCGGCGGGTGACTCCGCGCGAAGCGTCCAACCTCCTCGGAGGACCTGGACGCTTTGTCATATCCAAAGGCCTCGGCGATATTGCGAAAGAGCAATATCGCCGAGGCCTTTTTCATTTTTCGAACGACTTAGGGGGATTAAATGTTTACAGAAAACCGTCAGCTCACACTCCGGGAAGCGGCGCAAATCATGCACGTTTCCGAAATCACCGCCCGACGCTGGCACCTCGCTGGCATCCTTCCTTCCCGTCGATTCACCGAACGAATTGTTCGTATTGATGAAGGCGAGCTGCGCGCTTTCATGGAAAGCCGATCCACAGCTAAGGCAGGGGCGTAATTATGACCGCGCAAAATACAGATCGCGCGGCCGTGCTTTTCAAGGATGCCGAACCCTACCTGAAAGAACTATTACAAAACGCTCCTCAATTTGGAACCGCGGGCCTGACTCTTATTTTCCATGAAGGCGAAATAACCCGCGTTGACGTTGCCGCCTCAGTGCAGCGCAAGCCGCGCGCAACGGGTGGTCGCTAGTGAAAACCTTACCGACCGTCGAGACGACGGAACGACCTTGGGCGAGTGATAAAACATTCACGCTTTACCGCGCAACCCTCGACGCACTTCACCTTCAAAATAATTTTGCATTCGTCGCTGAATTCGCGCGACGCCTTAACGCAGAATCAGGATACAAGCTGCATCCAATCGCGAGCGAAGTGCTCGCAGGACCGTCACCTTACAGGACGTATGCTATCGCGCAAGCAAGCGAAAGCCTGACGCCCGCCGGAGTGTCACATGATGACTACGCGTGCTACTTCAACGAAATTGAGCGGAGGTTGTCATGTCCGATATTTTGAGCGTTGAAAACATCGCGAAGCTCGAGCGGTATCGCATCCTCGAAGCCGATATCACCCGAAAGCCTTTCGACCGGTTCGTCGAAATGCTCGAAATCGACGCCGATCTTTTCGTCGGTACAAATCAAATATCACAATGGGCGCCGACGGAGGCAGGTCAAGCGGAAGCGTTCGCTGAAGCGTTCGCCGATTGGTTCCGGTGGACCCCTTCGCATGGATGGTTGTTTTTCAATCGCCTTACAGGTTCCTTTCAAGAAACCTTTGCGGAATCACTCGCCAAAACTGGCGTCCGCCGTCTTGCGTATCATCGCCAAGATATGCGCGGAGCCGCCGATTATAAATCGGCCGAGCAATTCGCCCGGGCGTGTCAATCAAATCGATCACTCGAGGCCGTTCTATCTATCGCCCGAGATCTTTCCGGCATTCGCGCCGATGATGCCGATTTCGACGCCAATCCCGAATTACTTAATTGTCAGGGCGTAACAATTGACCTTTCAGGACAAAACCCTGAGCGGCCGACGACGCCCGCCGACGCATTCACACGCTCAACCGGCACTCGTCCCGTTGAGGGTGAGACACCAGTGTTCGACGGGTTCCTTGCCGAAATTACACTTGCACGGGCCGACCTCGCCGCGTGGCTTCTCCGATGGTTCGCATATTGCTTGACCGGTAATACCGCCGCGCCATTTTTCGTCAACTTTTGGGGCGGGGGTAGGAACGGGAAAGGCGCGCTGCTTCGCCTTATGCGATACATTGCAGGTTCCTACGGGATTACCGTCTCGACACGCGTCGTCCTCGATACGGGAAGTCTAAGCGGTCCACGTCCCGATCTTGTCGCACTGAACGGGCCGCGCCTCGGTGAAGTCGCGGAGATACCGCCCGGCCTCCTCGCAATTGGACCGGTTAAGCAGATCACCGGCGGAGACCCGATGACGGCAGACCGAAAGCATCGCGACCCGATCGAGTTCGTCCCTCAAATAAAACTCACGCTTGTGAGTAATCACCGGCTCGAGGTGCGACACGTCGATATTGCAACCGCCCGGCGATTCCGACTTGTACCGTTTCAATTCACCGTTCCAGAAGGCCGCGAGGATCCAAAACTCGAGGACCGATTGAAAGCCGAGGCACCACAAATCCTCGCCCGGCTTATACGGGAAGCAAGCATCTATCTTCAAACGCCCGGCCCGCGTGGTTTCCCTGAATGTCCGACGATAGAAACCGCGAGCGCGGATTATCTCGCAGGAGAAGACCTTGTCGGCCGGTTTCTTGAGGAGCGAACGGTTAAAACTGGACACGCCGCCGCCGGTTCGTTATATCGCGCTTTCGTCGAATGGACCGAGGCTGAGGGGCTCACTCGCCCACCGTCGCCCCGGACGTTCGCCGAAGAACTCGCAGGACGCGGAATTGAAAAGAAACGATCGGCAAGCGGTAATTTTTACCAAGGCGTTTCGTTCCTGCCTGACGATCCAGTATAGGGAGGTGTAGGAATGATGCATTTTCTTATTTTTGCACATGGCGCGCGCGTAGAGAATAAATATAAAAGTGTATACATGCCTACACTGGCTATATTTACCGGCATCTTATGAAGCTGGAAGCTATATCGACCGTCGAGATGACGGACAGGAGTTGATTATGGAAAAGAGCACAGCGTACAGGGAACGGGAAATCAGGATCGCTGTTATCGACAGGAAAGTAGCGGACTTTCTCGAGGAAAGCCGCGAACTCTTGCGGCTCAATGCAGAGGAGAGGCGCGACACAATGGACCCTTTCAAAATGCTCAAGAAGCGAATCGAATCCAACAGGATCATGGCCGAGAAAATTATTTGCTGATTTTGCCCCTCTCGCATGAGTTGGGGTTATTACCGTCGCGAGACGGGAATGGAGTAGAACATGGATATACTTTTTGATGGAGTGATCGGCGCCGAGATTACAGCAGCCGACTTTTCAAGGAAGCTCGAGAGCGCGAAGGGCGCGTCGATTACGATCGAGGTGAATTCGCCCGGCGGAAGTGTCACGGAGGGTCTCGCGATTTACAACGCCCTTAAAAAATATCCGGGGCGGAAAACCGCGCACGTCGTCGGGATCGCCGCGAGCATGATGTCGGCCATTATCATGTCATGCGACGAGATTATCGTCGAGGCCGCCTCGTCAATGATGATCCATTTTCCTTCGATGACTTCAGGCGGAACCGCCGACGATCACAAAAAGGCAGCTCAGGTGCTTGAGGGATTCGCTGAAATCCTCGTCGGTATCTATGCGGAACGCTCAAAAAAATCACGAGAGGCAATACGCGACTTGCTCAGGGCCGAGACATGGTATTTCGGAGCTGAGGCCGTCGCCGCTGGATTTGCCGACTCTTGCACGGGATCGACCGCGACCGCTCGAGCTTTCGGGATCGCTCAGGCCCGCGCCAATTTCGCCGCGCGAGCATACAAACCCTCCGACACGCTCGACCAGATAGCCGCTTGCGTCGCTGTATTCAAGACCACGGTGCCCCAGGGTGACACCGTGGCACTCGAGGCACAGGCCCGCCGATTGTGCGGAACTGATCGTCATTATCAGACCGTCCGGCATTTCCTTTCCGATAGCGAGATCGTCGCGACATTGACGCCCGTATCAAAATCAGCCGCGCCGCAGTTGTCTACCGGAACTCTTGAGAAACGCGCTCGCGCCGCGTGCGGCTCGGATAAGCACTATCGGGCACTGCACCACTATATGAGCGACGCCGAGATACTCGCCGCCGGTAGGGTATAACCAGTTTTCAAGCTCGCCCCGTATGGGGTGAGTACGTTTCTTTTATTGACCGGCGATGAGTCGGCCTGACAGGAGCCACTATGAGCGTTTTTTTCAGATTCAAGGACGGGTATATCGGGACAGTGAGCGAAAAGGTTTCCAAGGTTTTGGAAGCGAAAGGCGAAGGCGTCGTGCAGAGTCCGAAACCGGGCGTTGATATGGCCACATTCGTGGCCGCAAACAATCGCGGGAAAGGCGGAAGCATCGATTTTACCGGCAAAACTGACGAGGGGGCCCTTTAATGACACCCTCAAAAAAAATACGCGACCGTATCACAAGCATCGAAAAACGTGAGCTTCCCGGCGCAGTTGAATCTCTCGAGAAAGCCGAGCGTGTCTATGCCACTGCCCTTGCTGATGGCGACGACGTCGCTGCGAAGAAATCGAACGCCGAGATGATCGCCGCGCGCGACCTTATCGACGGATATGAGCGTGCCCTCTTTCAGTTGGACGCGCAGTGGTACGCCGCCGCGAGTACTGAATACGATGACGCAACGAAGAAGATCGCCGACGAGCTCGAGGCAAATTTCGTAAGCGTATCGAAGGACCTTGCTGGTAACTTTGAGGAGACGCGAAAGTTCCTCGAGAAAGCCCTCGATCGAGGCACCGCGAAAACCCTCGCCGACGAGCTTTTTCAGAGGTCCACGGATATTATCTGGTCGAGGTTATCCGATATACGCGTCGAGCGCTGTATCGCTATCGGCAATCGTCCGATCGAGCCAACGAAACGCCTGACTCTCGCAGAAGCAAAGGCTGAGCGCGAACGGCTCAGCCAGTACGACCACGACATTAGTATTGGCCGGTATTAAGAGACAAGGGGCAGGCCGTGGATTTATTCGGGAAGCATCTCCCGCGTTTAACCACGACCCGCCTCACTCGCCTTGGCGCATGCCGGGGCACCTTCATAATAGGACAAATAATATGATTTTAAGCACAGCTTGTATTTCTGGTTTCCGCGTCAAAATTAACTCGAAGGAAATCTATGTTGCCCCGGGCGGCTCGATTGATCACCTACCGGAAGATATCATCGCCGATCTCATCGCAAGTGGACTGGCAGGGGAACCCGAAGCAGAAATAGAGGAGGCCGAATAATGTACTATGTTGCAATACTCGACCATTTCTCAAACACCATCGAAGGGCTCGAATCATATAGCGACCGTAACGCCGCTATCGAGCGGGCTCGTTCGTTCGAACTTGATATCATGTGCCGTAACGACAAGCACCCTAGGACCTGCTATGGCGGTACAGTCAGCCCATCGGTCCCTAGTACGAAGGCATGGGTTTATCCATCGGGGGATTTCAGGGTTATTTTGTATGGTCCCAGCGAAACGGTTGTTGTCGATAGAACCCTATCAAGCGCCCAGGAATGGGAAACATTCTACAGAAGCATGTGTCTTGAAGCACAGACGCGGGGTGCCGGGTATCACGCAACAACGTCACGGATCTCGACGCCTCAAAACAACTTTAACCAGTGGAGTTTTTAACCAAAGAGGAGCGAGGCGGTGCTTATACAAGGCCGCCTCTAGGGTCCTCCCAGCACTTCAAAGCTGGCGGGTGGGCATCGCGATGGCCGCTTTCGCACACTGACAGGGAAAAACGGTTTAGCTTAACAAGCTTACCGCTTAACACTTAACGCTTTTATTTTATGAGGGTAGACAAATGAAATTAATATCTACGACTGAACTTGCAGAACTCGCAGGCGTTTCAAAGTCTGCGATTTCACAAGCAAAGTCAAACGGGCGTATTCGGCCAATGGAAAACGGGAAATACGATATCGAAAACACTGTTATTCTCCGTTTTATCAGTGAAGCAAAAGAGAATAAAAAAAACTGGAGTTTTGATCATACGCTATTACCAACGACAAAGCGCGACACGGGCGAAACATCACAGATGGACGTGTTCGCAACTTTCGAAGGGAAAGAACAAATCGTAATTTCCCACGCATACACCTCTGATGATCTCGAGCTCGATCCGGTGGTTTATCCGGTTCCTGTCGCTGTCCGAATCGAGTATTCGAAGAATGTCCGCGTATTCACCTTGGACGGAATCGAACTCCCGTCCCGCATTGAAGTGACCGGGAGCGCAAAAGAACGTACAAGCATGATGCACGCTATCGTGTGAAGGGAGAGTAAAATGAATAATGTATCTCTGGTTCAGTTAAGTTTTGCCGTCCTAAAACTCAACGGGAAACTCGAGGACTGGCAGATCCTCGAGATCGTGAGGAAAAACCGACTCATGAGAACCTCTCGCGGACGCACAGTGTTTGTAGACCTCAATGCATTGAAACAGTTTGTTCCACGGAGAGATATGCCAGTATGAATCCTGTAGGTTGTCGCGTGAATTCAAAGGGCTACCGCGAGCCGGGAAATCCTGACGGGCGTCTTGGTAAACCCGCAACACCCCCGGCGACCTCGACGGCATCGGGACGAGTGATCCTTTGGATTTTCGAAAGATTTCCGGGGATAGCCGAAACGTCTACAGAGCGACAGGTTAACGATATGCTGCGGGAACTCGAGCGAATTATCTGAAAGGGTCCATACAGGCCTTTCAGAAAAAGACCTGTAAGGTTTTTTTAGAGCGTCAATTTTCTGAAAAATCTTGTTTGCTGTATAGAATATAGTTAACTGATAGGTAGATTGTAATTACACTATACATGCATTGTAATAACAATACGACATAAAAATACACATAACTATTTTTTTTCTTGACCGTTACCAAACTTGACTCTAATCTACCGATGAGGAGATAGAGGAATGCCGGGAACATACGATCATCTGCCAGTGACAATGACAGTCGAAGACATAGGGCACGAATTACAACTCGGCCAGCGATCCGTCTTACGACTCATTAAATCAGGAGAAATAAGCGCCTTGTGGCTATCGTCGCGCTGTGTGCGAGTAACCAGAGAATCATTTATTTCTTTTCTTCGAGGAGAGCGACCAGCGAAACCTGAGCATCCGCTACTTCGCGGAAATCCTCAAGAGGAAAGCCTGAATGCGGAATTTAACTAAGAATATTTAGTGTTTACATGAAAAATAATTTGGTCTTTGTTGTTGACATATACGTATATACGTATTAAACTCGCATTATGAATGATGACCAAGAAATAAAGTTGACGGTGTTACTTCCTAAAAGTCTCCGGCAACGATTTAAGGAACTCTGTGCAGCTCATAACACAGAGATGTCGAAAGAGGTGCGCGGATTCATCGAGGAATGGATCAAAAAAAAGGAGGAAAAAAAGCGTAGTAAATGAAAAAACCGGCCGGAAGCTCTTGCACAGCGACCGACCGGCAGGACGGAGAACATAGTTCTCCGATATCACCATATCATAAGGACGGAGAACATGGAAAGCATCGAAACACCAAGCGACCTTGCGAATAAGGCTCGATGGAAAATTAATTTTATCGCCGACCGGGTAAAGACACTCGAAATTGGTCAATGGACTGCTATAGAAAACCTTGATTCCGACAATGAACAAACAAAAACAGAGGCAGTGACTAGCCTTGCAGGAATCCATGCTTTTTTAGGGGATATCTGGAACCAACTCGACGAGGTCTATGATATTTTAGCCACAATGGATTTGTGCATTTCCGAACCAACGGAGGCTGTAAGATGACTCTATCATTGATCCAATACGGCCGCCCTGAGAAACAATTCGTCGTCGTAAACGATTACGGCATCAGAAGAATTGTCCACTATTCTGATAAACTTGATTCATTTGCAAAACGAATGCAAGTTCCGGGATGGATTTTAGTAGCAATCGCTTATCGGGAAGATCTTGAAATCCCGGAACTTAGGCACAACCCCTATGATGGATTTTACCTGTGCGAAACAGGTCATTTCGGGTGGATATATACAAACATGGGTGATTCTCCCGAAAATGTGGTAGAACGTTTTAAAACCGGCGATAATTTTCGATGCTCACGGAAACTACTAATGGACCATACTTATTGGAATTATCATGCACGAGGACAATACAAAATACTTGCACCTGAATTGCTGCAAGATGCAAAAGACCGACGCCCTGAGTATTTCGCAAGAAAGGCGATTAATTTATCAGAAACCACGGAGGCGGCTTATGAGTAACCATGCTTTAAAAGACGCCTCGCTCCGCAAAATCAAGGTTATCACAGGGCCGTGGCTATCAATTCACGAGCTCGTCGAGGACATGGAACCTGACGACGCATGGCTTCCCCTCTCGGCCGGAATGCTTGGGAATAATCTTATCGTGCTTTTCAGATACCGCCCAAGAAACTCGTTTAAGATGGTGCTTTTTAACGGGACAGACACATGCGAATCCCTCGGGACCATTGACATTGAACCGGACAGTGCCTTTGCACTTTATAATTCACTCACGGAAGAAATTCATCCTTACGAGGATTCATTTATTACTGAACGAGCGGGCGCAACGCCGACGGCCTCGAGAAAAACGCCGAAACCCGAGCCCGCGAGAGACGAGCACACGTGGGCTCAATGGACAGAGGCCGACTTCCGGGAATGGGCCAAGCCGCTCACGGACAAGGGTTTCCGACTCGCGGCCGGAAGACAGTATTATAGCAATGATGATTCCGGATATTGCCATAACGCTATTCTGGTCGATTCCTGCGGAAGACATTATTCAATTACGGATTATTCGGATTCGGCTCTTTCCCCTCGTTGGGTGCGTACTCAATGCGCTCGAGGTGATTATTGGCGGGGTTGTTATCAATTCCTTTCATTCATCGAAACCTTCCCTGGCTGTCGTCCTAACAAGTCGGAAATGAAGGCTTTGAATCTCGACGAAGACGGAAAACAAATCTAAGGAACCCGCCGGGTGCACATTGGCCCGGCGGATTTTTTTTTAGCACTAGTTAAAACAACTAATGCGGCGAGTGAACACGAAAGTAAACAAGTATTCAATTTTTCGGTATTTACTGTTTTGATACTGAGTGATATAATAAAATATATAGAGTCATATAAAAGTGTTATAGGGAAAAGAAATAAACCGCTTCATTCCCTTTCATTTTTAATGTATTGCTATACTGTGATATGTCGTTAAATGTCTTATAGTAAGTTTCAGGTACTAGCGCCTTCACGGGCATGGAAGTTCAAGTCTTCTTCCGGGGAAAAAA
>Ga0066602_10002725_pt1 | contig 10216 bp, 9 predicted proteins | sample Higcelweek5metaG_FD_59481 | JGI IMG/M metagenome (GOLD analysis project Ga0066602, IMG submission 59481) | Freshwater pond sediment microbial communities from the University of Edinburgh, under environmental carbon perturbations - High... | ecosystem: Environmental > Aquatic > Freshwater > Pond...
AGATCGCGGGCGGCAAATGGCGCGGCATCATGGCGGAGGAGCCGGCGGATAGCCTGTGGCGCAAATACCGCCTGTCGCCCGTGATCCTGCCGGCGGCGACCCTGACCCTGCCGCAGCATGCGCAGCCACCGGTCCCGTCGCCGCCGGCAGGCGCAGTCATGGAGATCGTGCGAGAGGCGGAGGCGGTCAGCCGGATGGAGGCCGCCGCCGATGCCGCCTGGATCCTGGTGCCCGACCTGGGCCGGGGGCAAGGGGCCATGGCGGTGGACCCCGTAACAGCCCCAGCGCGCGATGGGGGCGGGCCGGCGCTGATCTATGAGTTGGAACTGCCGCCCGGTGTCTGGTCCCTGTCGCTGGACCTGATCCCCACCTTTCCCGTAGATGGCGGGGAGGTGATGCGGCTGGGCCTGTCGGTCGATGGGGCCGCGGCGGTGCCGGTGGAGGTGGTGCGGGTGACCGGCGATGGCGGCTGGGTGCAGGGCGTGCTGGACGGGCGGGTGCGGCAGGCGACGGGGGTCGTCCTACAGGGTGGCCGACATGTGCTGCGGCTGGAGATGCGGGATGCCGGGCCGGTGCTGGACGCCCTGATTCTGCGGCCCGTCGCAGCGGGGCCGTGACAGGCTCCGTAATTATCTTTCCGAAATAGCGGTTACCGCCACCGGATGGCAGGGTGGCGGCACCGTCATGCCCGATGATTGCGCAGGGGATGGACCCCGGGACAGGTTCGGTCCATTCTGCGGCCTTCCCCAGCGCCTTTCCAGATTTCGGAGAATAAGGGCAAATGAGTGCCAGCATCGAAATCCGTTCCGTCCCGCACCCCGCACCGACGCCCGCCGATGTCCGGGCAAAGCTGATTGCCGATCCCGGTTTCGGCAAGATCTTCTCCGACCATATGGTCACGGTACGCTGGTCGTCGGAAAAGGGCTGGCACGATGCGCAGCTGCGCGCGCGGGAAGCCTTCACGCTCGATCCCGCCGCCGCCGTCCTGCACTATGCCCAGGAAATCTTCGAAGGCATGAAGGCCTATCGTGGTGCCGATGGTCAGGTTCTGCTGTTCCGCCCGCTGGAAAATGCCCGCCGGTTCCAGCGCTCTGCCGAACGTATGGCCATGCCCATCCTGCCGGAAGAGATTTTCCTGGAGGCTGTGGAGACCCTGGTGCGCGCCGATGTGGACTGGATCCCTGGCGGCGATGGCGCCAGCCTGTATCTGCGCCCCTTCATGTTTGCCGATGAAAGCTTCCTGGGCGTGAAGCCGGCTGGCAGCTACATTTTCTGCGTCATCGCCTGCCCGGTGGGTGCCTATTTTAAGGGCGGGGCGAAGCCGGTCTCCGTCTGGGCCTCGCAGGATTATACCCGCGCCGCCGCCGGTGGTACGGGTGCCGCCAAGTGCGGTGGCAATTATGCCGCCAGCCTGATTGCCCAGGCGGAGGCCATCCGCAATGGCTGTGACCAGGTCGTGTTTTTGGATGCAGCTGAAAAGCGCTGGGTCGAGGAACTGGGCGGCATGAATGTCTTCTTCGTGTTCGAGGATGGTAGCGTGCGCACGCCGGGCCTGACCGGCACCATCCTGCCCGGCATCACGCGCGACAGCATCATCACGCTGGCCCGGTCGCTGGGGACGGATGTCGTCGAAGGCCCCTATTCCTTCCAGCAATGGCAGGAAGATGCCGCATCGGGTGCCTTGCGCGAAGTTTTTGCCTGCGGCACCGCCGCCGTGGTGTCGGCCATCGGCACCGTGCGCCACAAGGGCGGCGAATTCACGATCAATGGCGCTGTTGAGGGGCCGGTGACCACCAAGCTGCGCGCCGGCCTGACGGCCATTCAGCGCGGTCAGGCCGACGACGCTCATGGCTGGCGCCACGTCGTGGCGATCTGAAACGTCTGACGGTTGCGTATCGAACGCCGGGTCCCGATGGGGCCCGGCGTTTTTGTTTGGACATCTGTAACTGCCACTCACCGGTAGTTGCGGTAGTTCAAAAATTTGCCCCCACCCCCTATCGGCCCTATCGTTCCCCTTATCGGACAGGGGAGGCGCCCCCTTGCCCGGGAAAACCCCGTATCGCAGAGGGAGGGACGCCCCGTGGGCAAGGTGAAGGCTGCGATCATCGGGTCGGGCAATATCGGCACCGATCTGATGATCAAAATGGTGAAATATCCCAAGGACATGGAGCTGGTGGCGGTGGTCGGTATCGACGCTGCGTCCGAAGGGCTGGCCATGGCGCGTGAACGCGGTGTCATGACCACGCATGAGGGGCTGGAAGGGTTGAAGGCGCTGCCTTGCTATCCGGAGATCGACATCGTCTTCGATGCCACCTCGGCCTATGCACACAAGCTGCACGATGCGGCCCTGCGCGCCGATGGCAAGAAGGTGATCGACCTGACGCCCGCCGCCATCGGCCCCTTCGTGGTGCCGCCCGTGAACCTGGATGCGCATCTGGAACAGGGGAACATGAACATGGTGACCTGCGGCGGGCAGGCGACCATCCCCATGGTGGCCGCCGTGTCCAGCGTGGCCAAGGTTCACTATGCGGAGATCGTGGCCTCGGTCGCGTCCAAATCCGCCGGCCCCGGCACGCGCGCCAATATCGATGAGTTCACGCGCACAACGGCGCGGGCCATTGAACAGGTGGGTGGTGCCACACGCGGCAAGGCCATCATCATCCTGAACCCCGCCGAACCGCCCATGATCATGCGCGACACGATCTTCACCCTGTCGGAAGGGGCGGATGAGGAGACGATCCGGGCCGCCGTGGCGGCCATGGTGGCGAAGGTTCAGGCCTATGTGCCGGGATACCGGTTGAAGCAGGAGGTGCAGTTTGAGCGCTTTGGCGACAATAACCGTCTGAAAATCCCTGGTCAGGGCGAGTTCACGGGCCTCAAGACCTCCATCTTCCTGGAGGTGGAAGGGGCGGGCGACTATCTGGCAACCTATTCCGGCAATCTGGACATCATGACGGCGGCGGCCAAGGCGACGGGCGACATGCTGGCCCGCCGCATCACAGCCCGGAGGAACGCAGCATGAGCGGCTTCAATCCCCAGACGGACAAGCTTTACATCCAGGACGTCACGCTACGCGACGGCATGCATGCCATCCGCCATATGTACGGGCTGGACCATGTGAAGGCCATTGCCCAGGCGCTGGACCGGGCCGGCGTGGACGCCATTGAGGTGGCGCATGGCGACGGGCTGTCGGGTGCCAGCTTCAACTATGGCTTCGGCGCGCATACGGATTGGGAATGGCTGGAGGCGGTGGCCTCTGTCCTGACGCGGTCGGTCCTGACCACCCTGATCCTGCCGGGTGTGGGCACGGCGGATGAACTGCGCCGCGCCTACGATCTGGGTGTGCGGTCGGTGCGGGTGGCGACGCATTGCACAGAGGCGGATGTTTCCAAGCAGCATATCGGCATCGCCCGCGACCTGGGCATGGATGTCGCCGGCTTCCTGATGATGAGCCACATGATCGAGCCGGAGCGGCTGGCGGGTCAGGCCAGGTTGATGGAAAGTTATGGCGCGCACTGCGTCTATGTCACTGACAGCGGCGGGGCGCTGGATATGGACGGGGTACGTGACCGGCTGCGCGCCTATGACAAGGTGCTGAAGCCGGAGACGCAGCGCGGCATCCATGCCCACCATAATTTATCGCTGGGCGTGGCGAATTCCATCGTGGCCGCGCAGGAAGGGGCTGTGCGCATCGATGCCAGCCTGACGGGCATGGGGGCGGGGGCTGGCAATGCGCCGCTGGAAGTGTTCATCGCGGCGGCTGACCGCAAGGGCTGGAACCATGGCTGCAACGTCAATGCCCTGATGGACGCGGCGGAGGATCTGGTGCGGCCCCTGCAGGACCGGCCCGTGCGGGTGGATCGGGAGACCTTGGCCTTGGGCTATGCCGGGGTTTACTCCAGCTTCCTGCGCCATGCCGAAAAGGCGGCCAACGAATATGGCATCGACACAAGGGCCATCCTGGTGGAACTGGGCCGTCGCCGGATGGTGGGTGGTCAGGAGGACATGATCGTCGATGTGGCGCTGGACCTGCTGAAACAGCGGGGCTGAGCGGCTACATGGATTGTAGGTCAGGTCGAGCTGCAAGGCGAGCCCTGACAGATAAGGCTTTCAATCCAATGCTGTCAGGGCGAGGCTTACGCCTCGACCTGACCTACGAACTGCGTTAACTGAACGCCTTGAAGGTGATGATGGTGAAGGTGTCCTTCACCCCGTCCAAGGTTTGGATCTGGCCTGTCACGAAATGGCCGATATCCTCCCCATCCTCCAGGAAGCATTTCATCATCAGGTCATACTGCCCGGAAACGGAATGCACTTCCGAAACCTCGGGCACGCTCTGCACCGCGAGGTCGGCCACTTCATAAGCGCGGCCGAGATCGCATTTGACCATGATGAAAATCGTCTGCATGGCTCAGCCTTCCGAGGCTTCCGCAACCTCGACCGCCAATGCCTTTGGCGGGCGGGCGGCACGCAGGATGAAGGCGGGCACATCGTCGCCGAAGCCGACGACGGGCGGGCCACGATCATCATCCTCATCCCGGCGGGGGCGGCGGTCGCGGCGGAATTCGTCGCGACGATGCTCATCCCGGCGGAACTCACCCCGACCCTCATAGCGACCCTCGCTGCGATGGTCGCCACGATTGTCGCCACGCGCTTCGGTGCGGTTGTCGGTACGTGCTTCGCTGCGGTTTTCACCACGCGGCTCGCCGCGATTTTCACCCCGGGCTTCGCCACGATTGTCGCCACGTGCTTCGCCACGATTATCACCACGTGCTTCGCCACGATTTTCAAACCGTTCGCGACCACGCTCACCGCGGGTCTCCTGGCGGCCTTCATGACGGTCGCCCCGGTTGTCGGGACGTTCGCGCTTCTGCTGGTGCGCCTCAATGGCAGCCTCGGCCATCTCCGGCTGCACATGCACGGGACGCTCCACCTTGGGTGCGCGTTCGCCCCGCTCCCGGCCACCACGGCGACCATCTTCCCGCTTCGGCGCTCCACGACCACGGCGGCGCGGATCGGCATCGAAGGACAGTTCGGCGGTTTCGATCCCCTCAACCGGGAAGCGGGGGATTTCCTTGCCGATCAGCTTTTCGATGGCCTGCACCAGCTTGCCATCTTCTGGCGTGGCGATGGTGAAGGCGCGGCCCGTCTTGCCAGCGCGGCCCGTGCGACCGATACGGTGGACGTAATCTTCGGATTGGTGCGGCGTGTCGAAATTGAACACGTGGCTGACATTGGAAATGTCGATGCCGCGCGCCGCCACGTCGGAACAGACCAGCAGGTCGATGCTGCCGGCCTTGAACGCCTCCAGCGTCTCCGTCCGCTTGGACTGCACCATGTCGCCATGCAGGGCACCGGCATTGAAACCGTGCCGGACCAGCGAGCCATGGACGACGGCGATGTCCTTCTTGCGATTGCAGAAGATGAAGGCGTTCTTCACCTCGTCACTGGACAGCACCCGGCGCAGCGCCTCACGCTTGTCCGCCTCGTTTACGACCACGAGGTGCTGGGCGACCGTGATGGCGGTGCTGGCCGGCGCGCTGACCGTCACTTCTTCGGGTGTCGTCAGGAACTTGTCGGCCAGACGCTTGATCTCCGGCGGCATGGTGGCGCTGAAGAACAGGGTCTGACGCTTGCGCGGCAACAGGCTGACAATGCGTTCGATGTCGGGGATGAACCCCATATCGAGCATGCGGTCCGCCTCGTCGATCACCAGAACCTTGATGTCGGTCAGCAGGATATTGCCGCGATCGAACAGGTCCATCATGCGGCCCGGCGTGGCGATCAGTACGTCAACGCCGCGTTCCAGCTTCTTGATCTGGTCGCCGAAGCTTTCGCCGCCGATCAGCAGCGCCATGTTCAGCTTGTGGTACTTGCCATACAGCTCGAAATTCTCTGCCACCTGGGCGGCGAGTTCGCGCGTCGGCTCCAGGATCAGCGAGCGGGGCATGCGCGCCTTGGCACGGCCACGCCCCAGGATTTCGATCATGGGAAGGGTAAAGGAAGCGGTCTTCCCCGTACCGGTCTGGGCGCAGCCCAGCACATCCCGGCCCTGCAGGACCCACGGGATGGCTTTTTCCTGGATCGGCGTCGGCGTGGTATAGCCGACTTCTTCAACAGCGCGAAGGACTTCGGACCCGAGTCCAAGTTCCGAGAACAGCATTAGGCCTTCATCATTCTGGAGGCGACGTCGAACACAAACACCGTGACGTCGGCGGTGATAATGAATTGACCGCTGGCAACCTTGCACCCCCGGCATTTGGCGAACGGGAACACAATGCATTACGGTCGCGCCTTCGATATCAATTTCGGCCTTTGAGAGCAAGGATTTCGGGCGATGACACCCCCCACGCCGCACGCAAGGCAGCCCCTCTATCTGTTGCCGGGCCTGTTGTGTGACGAAGCCCTGTGGGCGCATCAGGTTCGCAACCTGTCCGACATCGCCGATTGCATCGTCGCCGACCTGACACAGGCAGACTCGATGGGGGCGCTGGCCGAGACTGTTCTGGCCCAGGCCCCGGACCGGTTCGCGCTGGCCGGCCTGTCCATGGGCGGCTATGTGGCGTTCGAAATTCTGCGCCGCGCGCCGGAACGGGTGACGCGCCTGTGCCTGGTGGACACATCCGCCCGGCCCGACACGATGGAGCAGCGGCAGCGGCGGGAGGCGATGCTGAAGCTGGCGCGCATCGGCAAGTTCCGGGGCATGTCGCCCCGGCTGCTGGCCACGCAGGTGCATCCCGACCATGTGGCGGTGCCGGAGATTGGTGGCGTCGTCCTGACCATGACGGCGCGGGTGGGGCGTGATGCCTTCTGCCGACAGCAGGCTTCTATCCTGTCGCGGCCCGACAGCCGGCCCGGCCTTGCCGCCATCAAGGTGCCCACCCTGGTCATTGTCGGCGCCGATGATGGGCAGACGCCGCCCGACCGGTCGGAAGAGATCGCGGCGGCGGTGCCGGGGGCCAGCCTGCATGTGCTGCCGCATTGTGGGCATCTGGCGCCGCTGGAACAGCCGGAGCGGGTGACGGCGTTGATGCGGGGATGGCTGTGTAGTAGCATTATGTTTGCGCTCTCAAATCGTTGCTGACTTTCTTATTGTCGTGTTATCAAGTTAAAAATTTCTCTGCTAAGATGAATAGAGAGGTTATCGTGTTTGGATTATTTAAGACAAAAGAGCAAAAGTTTTTAGAAAAACTAGAAAGAATAATGATGACAATGGAGGCTGCTGCGCGTGCTGATAAATTAGATGTTTTATGGTACGCTACAAGAGAGCAAATAAAAATGCTCAGAAATTTACATGATATTGGTGTTTCTCAGTTAAATGCTGATAATTTTTTGCGGTCAAGAAATTTAGTAAAGTCTCTTAGTGATGAAAAAATGCATAGATTTATGAGCCAGAAGGTGTATGAATCTGAATTGATTTTTGGAATTGCTAGCCCAGATGGATTTTGACATCTAGTTTTAACCGTGATTGCTGGTTCGGCTGGATTTTTGTTGTATTTTGTGACAATGGCAATTTAAAGTTGTGCTTAGCTTTGATTGATTCGATGTAATAGAGTCGTTACTGTGCCGCCGCAATTCGGTTTGGAGGATTTGACATGAGCTTCGTCGGTATTGGCCTGTTCTTCGCCGCCAGCGTTCTGGCCGCCCTCTGCATCGCCGCCATCAAGGCCCCGGAAGGCGATGGCGGTCACGGCCACGGCCATCATGGCGGTCATGGGCATCATTAATTCATGGGCGGCCCTACACGCCGCCAATTGCTGACCCTTCCGGCGGCCGCCCTCCTGACGGCGGTGGCCGGTGTGCCGGCCATCGCCCTGCAAGGTGAACTGGCGGCCCGCCCACCGGTCACGCTGCCTTCCGCCCCGGTCACGCCGGGATTGCGCCGGTTGGGTGATCTGGGTGTCGTCTATATCCCGCCCGGCCTATCGGCGGATGGGCCGGTGCCGCTGATCCTGGCGCTGCATGGCGCGGGGCAGGGTGGGGCGGCGATGGCCGGCATGCTGACCGGTCTGGCGGATGCCCTGGGCATCGTCATCCTGGCACCGGATTCCGCCGGGCGGACCTGGGACTGGCTGAACCCGACGCGGCAGCAGAGCGGTTCACGGGTGCAGCCGGGCAGCGGCCCCGATGTCGGGCGGATCGACCGCGCGCTGGAGCGGACATTCGCCCTGTTGCCGGTGGATGCGGGGCGCGTCGCCCTGTTGGGCTTTTCCGATGGGGCGACCTTCGGTCTGGACCTGGGCATCCGCAATCCTGAGCTGTTTGCCCGCCTGTTCATCGTGGCACCCAGCACCATTCCCAAGGTTGTGCGGGGGCCGGGGGCGGAGATTTACATCACCCATGGCCGGGCCGACCGGGTCTTGCCGGAAAAGGCCACGGCGGAATACACGGTGCCCGCCTTGCGCCGCCGCGGGTTCACTGTGACCTATGAGCCGTTTGACGGTGGGCATTCGGTGCCGCTGCCGCTTTTGCGCAAGGCGCTGGCGGGCTGGTTGGGGCGCTAGGCTCGGTCCCGGAACGGTCGTGACGTGGATTTGAATGGCGGCTTGCAGATGGTACGCTGCCATTCCCCACTTCCCGCCCCCATTGGGATTGCGCCCGTATGGCCAAGAATGATCAGCGTCCAACCAACTGGCGGATCACCATTGAGCAACCCGTCGCCGGCGTGCTCCACAGCCTGCAGGCCAAGGATGAATCCCCACTTGATCCGAAATATTCCAAGCAGGGCGAAGCCCTTTCGTTTGATTTTCAGATCGGCGTGGCACCCGGACCCAAATTTTCTGGCGATCAGGTGCGCCGCGAAGGACCCGCGCGTAGATTTGTCTATATCCGCATCGGTCAACTGGCCGGCGACCCCTCCTCGCCCTGGTCACGTCGCATGAAGATCGACATCCATGACATCGGGAGCGAACTGCTGGATCAGGCGCTCCATGGGGGGATCATCGAGATCACGGTTATGGGCACGGGCAAGGATGGCACCCCCGCCTGCGCCACGGTGAAGCCGATAGGGCGGCGGCTTGTCGAGCGTTGAGACCGAACGCTTGCCCGTCCATTGGCGGTAGCGTCACCAAAGCCCTGGACCCGCTGCTTTCACTGCCGTAAACCTGTCTCCGGCTCCCGCATCTGGTGGCCCTACACAGATGTAACCCCAAGCTGTAGCGCCATGCCCGACGCCCTTGCCGAGACTTTCGCCCTGTCGCCGCTGGAGGCGGCCCAGGATGCGTTGCGCCGGGTCTGGGGCTATCCGGCCTTTCGCGGCATGCAGGCGGAGATCGTTGAGCATGTGGTGGCCGGTGGCGACGCCTTGGTCCTGATGCCGACGGGCGGGGGCAAGTCGCTTTGCTATCAGATCCCGGCCCTGGTGCGGCCCGGCGTCGCAATCGTCGTCTCCCCCCTGATCGCCCTGATGCGTGATCAGGTGGATGCGCTGCGCCAATTGGGCGTGCGGGCCGCCTATCTTAACTCCACGCTGGACTGGCGGGAGGCGCAGGAGGTGGAGCGGGCGTGTGAACGCGGCGATTTGGACCTGCTGTATGTGGCACCAGAACGGCTGGTGACGCCGCGTTTCCTGGAACTGCTGGAACGGTCGCGCATCGCCCTGTTCGCGCTGGACGAGGCGCATTGCGTCAGCCAGTGGGGACATGATTTCCGGCCCGAGTATCTCCAGCTTTCCATCCTGCATGAAAAGTTCCCGGACGTACCGCGTGTGGCCCTGACGGCGACGGCGGATACGCAGACCCGTACCGACATCGCGGCCCGCTTAGGCCTGAGCGATGCGCGCCTGTTCTTGGCCAGTTTCGACCGGCCCAACATCACCTACCGCATCCTGCCCAAGGATCAGGAGCGCCGACAGCTGCTGGATTTCCTGCGCCGCCGGCCAGAGGACGCGGGTATCATCTATTGCCTGTCGCGTGGCAAGGTGGACGCCATCGCGCAATATCTGGCCGAACAGGGCGTGGATGCGCTGCCCTATCATGCCGGCCTGGACTCAAGCACGCGGCAGGCCAATCAGGACCGGTTCATCAAGGGCGAAGGCGTGGTGATGGTGGCCACCGTCGCCTTTGGCATGGGCATCGACAAGCCGAATGTGCGGTTTGTGGTCCATATGGACCCGCCGCGATCCCTGGAAGCCTACTACCAGGAAACGGGCCGCGCGGGGCGCGACGGCTTGCCGGCGGAAGCGCTGATGCTCTACGGCTTCGCCGACGTGGTGCAG
>Ga0066602_10002726_pt1 | contig 10213 bp, 7 predicted proteins | sample Higcelweek5metaG_FD_59481 | JGI IMG/M metagenome (GOLD analysis project Ga0066602, IMG submission 59481) | Freshwater pond sediment microbial communities from the University of Edinburgh, under environmental carbon perturbations - High... | ecosystem: Environmental > Aquatic > Freshwater > Pond...
GTTGTAATTCCACCTTGATTTTTAATTGGATTTACAACTGCTCCAAAAACAGGTTTATTATCTTTTACAAGCCCAACAGATATTGAAACTTCTGGTATTTTATTAATAAAACTTTTTGTACCATCTATTGGATCAACTACCCAAATATATTCACTAGAAAGCCTTTCTATATTGTCAGAATCTTCTTCAGAAAGCCATCCAGCATTAGGAAGTAATTTTGTGAGGTGTTCTCTCAAAAATTCGTTTGTTTCCAAATCTACATTGGTAACAGGTGTTCCATCTTCTTTATAGCTAATATCTTTTTCAGAGTAAAATGCATCTCTAATAATTTCTGAAGCATCCAAAAGAATTTTTTCTATTTGTTCTATTTTAAACATTTTTAATTTTTCCTAAAATATTTTTTTATATCTAGTAGTCTATATCCATTTTTTCAATTTGAAAAATACAAGCATAAAAAGACCAATAAAACTCATGCCAATTAATGCTACAGGGTAACCATACGGTGATTTTAATTCTGGCATATATTCAAAATTCATTCCATATACACCAGCTATAAAAGTTAGGGGAATAAATATTGTTCCGATTAGAGTCAAAACTTTCATAACTTCATTCATTTTTGTATTTAGATGAGACATATATATTTCAGACATGACTGTTACCATATCTCTAAGGGTTTCTATTGTATCTGCAATTTGAAGAAGATGGTCATATATATTTCTAAAATATCCTTCTGTTTTTTTGTGAATGAGTAAAGTTTCATCTCTTGATATAGCTGTAATTGCTTCTCTTAGAGGCCATACACATTTTCTAACAAATAAGATTTCTCTTCTCAATGAATAAATTTTATTTAGAGTTATACTTGTGGGTTTATTTATTAATTCATCTTCTAATATTTCAATTTTTTCACCTAATTTTTCAATAATAATAAAGTAATTATCAATAATTACATCAAGTAAAAAATATAAAAGAAAATCAGATGAATTTTTTCTAATAACAGAATTTTCTTTTCTCAAAATATCTCTAATTGGGTTAAATACATCACCTTCTTTTCCTTCTTGAATTGAAAATACAAAGTTTTTGCCAAGTATAAAGCTAACTTGTTCATCTTCAACTTCATCATTATTTTCATTATAAGAAAGCATTTTTAAAACAAGAAATATATAACCATCATAAATTTCTGCTTTTGCTCTTTGTGTTGTGTTTAAAATATCTTCCAAGACAAGCATATTATGGTCAATAAATTTACCCAATTCTCTTATAATATCACTTCTATGGACACCTTCCATATTTACCCACATAAGATTACTATTAACCAATGTTGGAAAATATTTATCTACAGAAAATTCTTCTGTATTTAAAATATCAATTTTTTTTTCAATTAAACTATCTTTATTATAGTTAAAAATTTCTATGCCAACTTTATCAAGTTTATATCTACCTACATGAACAAGTGTTCCGGGTGGTAAACCAACTTTATCTGTACTTTTTCTGATAAATTTTTGTAAATTTGTTTTTTTCTTTTTCACTTTTTTATCAGATTTTTTTTTTATATTTTTCATAAATTTTATAAACTTAAAACTTAATATTAATAAAAAATATTGAATCGTTAAGAATTACTTTTATTTCAAATTATCTTTGTCAATTAATTATTTATTTATAGCATTGATTTTACCATTTTTTACTAATTTTGCTAAAAATGGATTTATTAATTTCATTGTTACTAAATGTAAACTTTGAATAGACTTCAATTTGTCTTATTGTTCTATTTTTAGTTGCTTGATAGAATTTATATGGTTTTGTAATAATTTTTGTTCATTTAATTAATTTTTATGATTTATAATCCAAAAATTTAAAATTATTACTAATTTTAGGATTAAAAATTAAATTTTTGAACATATTCTTGGCTTAAAAAAATAAAAAATATATATGTTCTAAAAGAGGAGGAAAAATGGCTGCTACAACAAAAGATGGTTATCGTTGGGCAACTCTAGGAGACTTAGATGCATTTTTTGGTCTGATGCTTGACAATGTAACTATTCTAGTATTGTTTTCTAGTATTCTTAGTGGTGTTTTTGGATTTCCACTGGAATTTATTTTTACAAAAATGTTGCCAGGTACAGCACTTGCTGTATTAATAGGAGACCTTGCTTATACTGCAATGGCTTTTATAATTGCCAAAAGGACAAATAATCCAAATTTTACAGCAATGCCATTAGGACTTGATGCTCCTTCGACGATAGGTATGGCATTTATAATTTTGGGTCCAGCTTATATAGCAACAGGACATAATGCAGAGCTTACTTGGTATATTGGCATGTCTTCAATGTTTTTTATTGGAGTTTTAAAAATTGTTTTCTCATTTTTTGCTCAATCAATACAAAAAGCAATACCACAATCTGGTTTACTTGGCTCTTTGGCTGGTATTGGTATAGCATTACTTTGTTTTATGCAGTTAATTGAAATTTTTAAAATGCCTATAGTTGGTTTAATTTCTATGGGTATTATTTTCTTTACAGTTATTGCAAAAATAAAACTTCCAAAAAAATTACCAGGTATATTTGTTGCTGTATTTATAGGAACAACAATATATTACATAACTGGTCATTATGGTCTTTTGGGTTTGAGTGAATTTAAGACACCAGAATTAATCTTAAGATTTGCTTTCCCTGTTCCACATTTTAGTTTTATTCAAGGTTTTAAAGATGCAATTCCTTATCTTCCAATTGCTTTACCTTTTGGTTTCCTAACAATAATTGGAGGCATAAACGTTACAGAAAGTGCAAGAATTACAGGTGACGAATTTAAAACTAGAGATGTTATCCTAGTTGATGGTTTGGCAACAATTATAGGAAGTATTTGTGGTGGAGTTGCTCAATCTACACCTTATATTGGACAACCTGCTTACAAAGCTATGGGTGCAAGAGCTGCTTATACATTGGCAACTGGTTTATTTATTGGTTTGGGTGGTATGTTGGGATATATTTCATTTGTTGTTGATTTTATTCCTGCTCCTGCTGTTGCTGGTATTATTGTATTCGTTGGTTTGGAAATTCTTTCTCAAGCATTCCATGTTTGTCCAGTAAGACACTATACTGCAATAGGTTTAGCTTTCATGCCAACATTTGCTGACTTAATATTGATTCAACTTGACAATTACAAAGGTCAATTAATGGGTGCTTTAAATAATACACCAGGCATTCCAGAAATATTGGCAAAAAATCCTATTGTATTACCACATGAAATTCTTTCCAGCATAACTGTAATTACAGTTTTAGCTCATGGCTTTATCATAACTGGTATGCTTTGGGGTGCTGTTTTAACATTTATGATTGACAGAGAATTTAATAAAGCTATTGTTACTTTGATTATAACAGCTTGTTTAACATTCTTTGGTATTATACATTCAGTCTTACCAACAGGTGGATTATATTTACCATGGAAATTGGACGCATCTGTAGAAGGTCATACTTTCCCATTCTATTTAACAGTAGCTTATTTAGTTTTTGCATTAGCTTTATTTGTATTAAAGAATATAACATCAAAAGAGCAATTAAATACTCTTTTAAATGATGAACAAGAACCAGTTCCAAGAGAACAAGTTTTAGGAATACAAGAAAGTTAATTTAAACTTATAACATAAAAAAAAGACTGTCTTAGACAGTCTTTTTTTTTACCCCTCCAAAGTCACATTAACTTGGTTTTTTACTTTCTTCAAATCTTGAAATGTAAACCAAATGAGAAAGATTTGAGAAGATAAAACAATTAGAGATAAGATAATAGATAAAATAAGAAGTATAAAATTATGATATTGGATAGAATTTAAACCAATAAAAAACATAAGTAAAAAAACTAAAAATATTCCAGAAAGGAATGAAATACCCATATAGCTAGAACTAAATGTACTTGCTATCCAAGACAATAAAACAGATGCAATTAAAACATAGATAAAATATCTAAATGTAATTGGTGTTATTACATTAAAATTATTATTGAATTGAAGTATTGTTGTAAGAGCAATAAACATATTAAAAATAATAAAAATAAATGATGATATAACAGTAAAAAGACTAGAAAGTTTTTTTGATAGCAATGAAATTGAAAAGCCTATATTTATAAATAAAAAGCTGAATAAAATTATTTGTTTAAACAAATCTACAGTAAAAAAATCTTTCATTTTAGATAAAAAAATATTGGTTTTATTATATTATTTTGTATTTTAAAGTAATTTATAATAAAAACCAATTAATATTTTTGATTTATCAGTTTATTAATCTTTTTTTGGTGTTGCCAATCTTGGGTCTGTTATTTCTACGATTGTAGAATAATCATTTTTAGGATTTGAGCCTTTAATTGCTCCAACAGTTGACATTCCAATTGCAACAATACCAACAACAGCAGTTACACTCAAACCAACCTTAAGAAATCCTGTAGCACCTGTTCTTACTGTTGATAATATTGTTCTACCTTCATTTAATAAAGGGGCAACGAATTTTCTTGAAGTGCTTACTGTTTTTGCAGTTGTCGAAACGACTTCTGCAACTTTTATAGCTTCATTAGCTGTACTTGCTGCACTTAAAACATTACTAGCAACAGAAACAGTAGTTTGTGCTGTTTGAATATTTTGGATTAAATTTTTACCTAAATATAGGGCTGTAAGAGTTGTACCAACCTCTGCAACTCCTTTGACTATACCACTTTCTGTTGCTTCTCTCAACGTATTCATCATGGAAACAAAAGGACCTTTTGCACCTTCTGAAATAGTGTTTATTTCATTATCAACATGAACTATTTCAGCTACTTTTCCATTAAAAATGCCTCTTCTTTTTGGGACTAAGTCATCAATATTACCCAAAGAACCTTTATTATCATGATCGCCATATACAACATATAATTTTCCATCATCCAAAGTTCTAAAAAAGACTTCATCTATTTTATTTTTTTTATCTGTACAAATTTTTGCATATTCCAAATCACCTGATGGAATTTCTTCTATATTTTCAGTGAAAACATGTTGACCAATTTGAAAATTTCCAGATGCATTTAATGAATTGGGAACATCACCTTTTTTTATTTCGTTTGTATTTGTTGTAACACTGTCAGATTTTATAGTAACTGTTTTAGTTGCTTCATTAGTCACTAAATTTGAAGTTTTGGGAGAATTTGCAGTAGAAAAGCCTATAATTTTTGATGCGTTTAAATTAATACCACTCATTATAAAAATACTCCTAAAAAATATCCATATTTTTTACTAAAAATCTTAATATAATTATAGTCTCAAATTTATTAATACTTTCTTAAGGATAAATAAAATTTAATCTAAATAACGAGAGTTTGATAAATTTTAAAATTTAAAACTATTGTATAATGAGGATTTATAAATTTAATCAACCAAAATTTAACCTCAAATTATATATACTTATCATAAAGTAAATGCGTTGATTGTCATTAATTAATTTATTGACTTTTAGCTTGTTTTTTATATTTATTTTTTTTACATCAAATATAAATATTCTTGTTAATACTGCATTAAAGACTTTTTTTGTCAAAAATAACATTAAATTTAAGCTAATTTTTCAAAATTACATCTTTATACCCCAAAATTTTTAATTTTTTTGGAGTTACATTTTTAGGTATTTCAAAAACAAGACTAACAGTATTTCTTGAATCTTTTGTAGATAATTGATAATATTTTGATGCTAAAAATGTTTCAATTTTTTCTGAAACATCATCACCTTTATATTTAAAAATATATGTACTCATTGCATAAAGTTTATATACTTTTTTATTTGAATCTTCTAATAAAATTTGTTTTGAGTCTTTATCAATTATAATATCGCTATTATATTTTATTTTACAGTCAATTACGATAAAATTTGAGTCTTGTTTTGAATATACTATTTCTTCTTCCAAATCTACAGAATTTTGAGGAACAATATTTATACTTTTTTCTTTTGATGTGTTTTTAATAATAACATAAACCCACCCAAAACTATTTGTTGTCAATGTAGGTTTTGGTTTTGGAGTTGGCCTAACTATAGGTTTTGGAGTTGGTCTAGCAGATGGCTTAACTGTAGGTTTTGGAGTTGGTTTTGAGGATGGCTTAACCGTAGGTTTTGGAGTTGGTGATTTAAATGGGTCAAATATAGGTGTTTTTATAGATGTAGGTTTGACTGTTGGTTTTGTTGATTGATTTAAACCATTTCTTTTTAGCTCTTCATATTTATTATAAGCATCAAGTGATTTTTGAATTTCAAACAAGCCTTCATAACTTTTTCCTAATAATTTATATGCTTCAGCATTTTGAGGATTTTTTTTAATTTCTTGGTTTAATAAATTTACAGCTTTTTCATAATCACCATTAGAATAAGCATTTGAAGCATCTTCAAATATTCCTGCTTTTATTGGTAAAGATAAAAGCAGAATAAGAAGAATAGAAATAAATTTAACGTGTGCTTTCATAATCTCTTGTCTTTGTCAAATTGAAAGGATTGTATCCATCAGCTTCCATAATCCAAACGTCAAAAGTTCCATCTCTATCAGATGTAAATGCAATTTTTCCATTTCTAAGAACAACTGGATTTGCATCAACACCAGGCATTTCGGTCAAATTTCTTTGGTCAGAACCATCTAAATTAACTCGATAAATTTCCAAATCTCCATTACGGTCTCTAGCTGTATATACAGCTTTTGAGCTAAGATTATTCATTTCAAGCTTTCTTTTTGCAGCAAAAGAATCATCAATTAATGGGCTCATTAGCAAGGAATCTTTTACATAACTTGGCATGGCAGAAAGAGAAATTGGGTTTACTGGAATATTTGTAATTCTTTTTTTACTATTACCATCAGCGTTCATTTTCCAAATTTCCCATTTATTTAATTGAGTTGTTAGATAAAGAATAGTTCCATCATCAAGAGGAGCTGGATAATCATAATAAAAATCATCTGGAGTCAAATTTACCAAAGAACCACCGTCTAAATCCATTAAAAATATTTTTGTTTTCTTTTCTCTGTCAGAAACAAATATAATATTTCCATCAATTGTTAGAGATGGTCTAAAATTATTTATATATCTATCTTTTGTAATTGGTCTAATATCTTTACCATCTTGTCGTACTGTATAAATTTGCCATGTACCAGTTCTTTTTGAAGCAAACATAATTCTTCCATTTGGCAAAATAGATGGGTCTGCTTCCAAAAATGCATCATTAGTTAATCTTATTTTAGTTTTATTATTCAAATCAGTTAGATATAAATCAGTTTGTTCACCTTGTTTTACTATATATGGAATCAAGAAAGATTTTTCTTCATCTTTTTTCACATTATTAAGACAAGAAGTCAATAAACTTGAAAACAAAAATAATAACAAAGTTATTTTGGTAAATTTTTTCATTTTTTTATACATACATAAGATAATAAATTTTATTATCAATTTTATAATAAAAAACTAATCAAGTGAACTATCTTTAATATTTTAAATTTAGTTTTTAGATAAAAATAAAATTTTTGTAATTTTACAAAACATTTTAAATAATTAATTGAATAAAATTAGTTATTTATAACGCTTGGTCAAATGTAGTCTCACCTTGACCATTGAATTTATATTTAAACTCAATTTTTTCCAAATTATCTCTTCCTCTATATCCAGACTTTGTGGTTGTATTTCTATTAGGCAAACGTTCAACAGTAATGCCTCTTCTTCCAAAATCTTCAAAATTTACTGTTGAATCTGCTTTGGCAAGATAAGGACCAAGTTTATAAATGCCACCAGAATATTCTTTATATACAGTATAGCCAATAGCTCCGTATGGAATGACAAATGAAAATGTTACTTTATTTTGTGATGCATTTGCACCTATTGAGACATCTTGAAGTAATGAAAATTCTGTTTCACCTATTCCATCATAAGCTACAACATAGTATTTATAAACTGTACCATCAGAAAAGCCAGTAGATTGACCACCACCAGTATTAACAAATTGTGCATCTTGTACTATTTCTGGACTTTGAATTTCTTTTTTTTCATAATCATAAGTATAAATATTTGTAATCATTACTTTTGCATATCTTGGTTTTTGACCATATCGATAAGTTTTTATTGCATAAACATGATCAACAATTGCATCTGTAGAAATATTATCATCACTATAAAGTTGTTTTGCATCAAAATTTACATTTGAAATATCCTTAACTCCCTCAAAATTTTTGATGCCAAGATCAACAACTTGAACTTTTGGAGTTGAACCATTACCAGCTATTTCTATTTTATTACCAATAATTTCATCCATTCTAGTTATAAATCTTAAATCACCAAAATTTCCTATATTTAGTATAGAAGATGAACCAAAATCAAAACCTTCACTTACAAATTCACCTCTTAAAGAGTCTTCTTTCAAGCCTAGTCTTAAAGTTGCGGTTCCAACCGATGAAGAAACATCTTTTTCTGGAAGAGGTGTTGCTGTTGCTGTTGGAAGAGGTGTGGCTGTTGGTGAACCAATTGGAGTTGCAGTTGCTATTGGGGTTGGATTTACTGAATATTCATATTCTCCCACAAAATTTGCATCCAATTTTCTTTTATATGAATCCTTTAAGTTATTATTAAATTCATAAGATAAAATATCTGTTATTTTTATATAATCCACTAAGATTTTAGATTTATTTTCTCCATTTCTATCAGAGCCGAATAATAAAGTTCTTCTACCTATAGAGTCAATAAAATCATCTTCTGTAAAATCATAAGAAACAAGACTTTTATTATCAACAAAAAATTCCACTTTCTTATCATTACGTAAAAATGTAAATTCATATTCTTTATCTTGTTCTATAGAGTTAAAAGGTATATTTTTTGTTATTGATTTTTTTTCATTTTGAGTAAATAATATAAATTCTTTATTATCATTATTATCAGTGTATAAGTTTAATGAATAATGAACTTTTTTATCAGTAGAATTATCATCAAATATTTCAAATACAGTTATTTTTTTATCTTGAATTGGTAATTCATCAAAAGACATTTTAAATTTCATTTCAAAAGGGATTGAAACAAGATATGGTGTAATTGGAGCTTTTAGATAACCATTTTTAATATGAAGCTTTCCATAAGTTTGACTAGCATTTGTTGCAATTGGAGGTGTTGGAGTAGGTGTAAAAATAGGAGTAGGAGTAATACTAGATATTGGTATTATAGAAGCAGATACTGTCTGAATGGGTGTAGGTGAAGTCTGCAATGTACTTGGATTTGTTTCTGGTGAAACTGAAGTTGTTGGTACATTTGGAGTTACACCAGTACAACCAACTGTGAATAAAACAGCTAAAATCAAAAATTTATAATTTTTTTTGTTCTTTTTCATAATTATTTTTCTATCTCTATTATTCTAGGAACTAATGGATCAATTCTAAAATTTATCTCAAATTCTTTTTTTGTACCCATATCAAAATTAACTACTGTACGATTGGTATAAAGTTTTCCTTTTGGAGATTTCAATTCTATTTTTACATAATATTCACTAATTTCTTTGTCATTTATATCTTTGTCATTATTCCAGATTATATAATAAATATTTTTACTTGTTTCAAAGATATAACCATCTTTATATAAAGGTAAATTGGGTATTTGCCCTTTATATACAGCATTTTTTAGTTTAGTTGCTATCATTTCATAAGTATAATAAGCATCTTTTTTTATGTTTATAGTATTATAATTTCTTATTAATCCAGAGGAATTTATAAAATTTAAAGATTCTGTAAAATCATTATCAACCAACTTTGGAAGATAAATTTTATCAAAACCTAAAGAAGTTCCATAAACAAATCTTTTTAAAATATCATAAGATTGATCTTCTTCTGTTTGTTTTATATTTTCAATTGTTTCACCACCAAAAGTTCCAGTAGATAAAATAATTTCTTTATTTGTCAATTTTTTAAATTCAAGTAAATCTTTTATTGCATTATAATAATTGCCAAGTAATTTATAATCTGTATATCCAAATATTGAGCTTGTGTCAGTATTATCAACACCTTTGGCAAATGAATAAATTTCAAAAACAAAACCATCTGAATATTTTGCAAGTCCCATATTTATAAAACTTAGAAATTCATCCATAGTTTTTTCATAATTTCCACCAGAAATTTCACCTTGAATAATTGAACCAGCATAAACTTTTGCATTTGGTGATTGTTCTTTTATGACTCTATTGGTTTGACTTAAAAAAGTCAT
>Ga0066602_10002727_pt1 | contig 10206 bp, 4 predicted proteins | sample Higcelweek5metaG_FD_59481 | JGI IMG/M metagenome (GOLD analysis project Ga0066602, IMG submission 59481) | Freshwater pond sediment microbial communities from the University of Edinburgh, under environmental carbon perturbations - High... | ecosystem: Environmental > Aquatic > Freshwater > Pond...
TGGTTGAGCTTGAAATTGGCTTAACAGGAGTTTACTTTCTCACCATATCGACGCCCCTGGAAACACGTAGCTTTAAAGCCACCGGGGCAAAAGCCATGGGGAGCTTAAACATAGCCACACAACTTGGCGCACCTATACCACTAAAAAGCGGACAGGTTTATACCCTCGCCGGTTCAGGAACCGAAAAAGGCGACAATGTGAAAGTCTCGGTTTTCAAAGAAGGGTATATTGCACAGCCTGTTGAAATGATTGCTAACGAAAACAAAACCCTTGTTTTCCCGCTCAAAGCACAAACAGCACCCGAGGTTCAAACCCTCGCTGCAACAAACATAGTAAGCAATTCGGCAACACTTAACGGCAATGTAATAACAGATGGCAATAACCCCATTACCGAGCGCGGCTTTTACTGGAGTTCCACTAATAAAAACCCAGGCGAAGGCGATAACAAAATTGTAGTTGAAGGAACAAAGGGAAGTTATAGTGCGGAACTAAGCGGGCTTGAACATGCTACCTATTATGTGCGTGCTTATGCTACCAATATTCAGGGTACAGCGTATGGCAATGTAGTACAGTTTATAACAAGTCAGTCACAAACAGTTCCCGCGGTAACAACTACAAGCATTTCCAGCATTACCCAAACTACAGCAACAAGTGGTGGCAACGTTACTATTGATGGTGGATCTGCCATTACCGCCCGAGGGGTATGCTGGAACACCACCAGCAATCCAACAATTGCAGATAATAAATCCGCTACAGGTACTGGTACTGGAACATTTACTTCGGACATTACTGGGCTTACAGCTAATACAACCTATTATGTTAGAGCCTATGCTACTAATAGCAAGGGAACAGGTTATGGGAATGTGGTACAGTTTAAAACAAGGCAGGAGTTAACTCTTCCCACAATAACTACAGATAACGCTTCAAATATTACACAAACCAATGCTACTGGTGGAGGTAACGTTACTTCCGATGGCGGTGCTTTTGTTATCGCTCGTGGCATTTGTTGGAATACTACTGGCAGCCCAACAATTTTTAATAACAAAACAACAGAAGGTTTAGGTACTGGAACATTTACATCAAACATTACAGGGCTTATAGCCAATACCACCTACTGTGTACGTGCTTATGCAACCAATAGCCAGGGTACAGCCTATGGTGAACAAAAAAGCTTTACAACATCAGGATTCATTTCACTTTGCAACGCCCTCGATAATTGCAATCTTTCTTTCACACATAGTGGTAATGCCGAATGGTTTCCACAAACAGCAGTAAGTTATTTTGGCGGTTCTTCAGCACAAAGCGGACAAATAAGCCACAACCAGGAAAGCACGCTGAATACAATTGTAACAGGACCAGGTGCTATAAGTTTTTATTGGAAAGTTTCATCTGAAAGCGACTACGACAAACTGAAGTTTTACATTGGAAATACCTTAAAAGATAGTATTTCGGGTAATGTTGATTGGCAATTAAAAGAATTCATAATCCCTGAGGGAAATCACACAATAACATGGAATTATGTAAAGGATCAGTATGCGAGTAATGGAGAAGATTGTGGTAGAATAGATAAAATAGTTTTAACCATAGGGGATTCAACAAAGCCAACCTTGCCAACAGTTACAACTGCAACTAATAAAAAAAATACAAATATTGGTTCAACTAGTGCAAGCTTTGGTGGCGAAGTAACATTCTCGGGATTTGCAAGTGTTACTGCCCGTGGCGTTTGCTGGAACACAGCTGGAAATCCTACAATAGCTGACAACATAATAAGCAACGGTTCTGGAATCGGAGCATTTACATCGATCATAACGGGGCTTACTGTAAATACCACCTACTATGTACGGGCTTACGCCACCAACCGCAAGGGCATAGCTTACGGGCAGCAAGTAGAGTTCATAACAAATAACAACAACGATGGCAAAGATATTCAAACCGCAATAGTCGATGTTACCAACCCCGCCACCGGCAAAACATGGATGGACCGCAACCTTGGTGCCAGCCGTCCCGCCACCAGCCGTCCCGATAGTTTAGCCCATGGCGACCTATACCAGTGGGGCCGTGCTGCAGACGGTCACCAAAAAAGAAATTCCCTACGTACCTCAATGATTAGTTATACTGATGTCCCAGAGCATGGCTATTATATATCAAGCAATGAATATTCAGATGGTAATTGGGTTATCCCGAGGAACAACAATTTTTGGCAAGGAGTTAATGGAGTAAACAACCCTTGCCCAAGAGGATATCGATTACCTACGCAAGCCGAATGGGATGCCGAACGCCTTAGCTGGGTCAGCAACAATGAGGACGGGGCTTTTAATTCACCCTTGAAGTTAACTCCAGCTAATGACCGCCAATCTGGGGGCACTGGCTCTTTTGGCTCATATTGGTCTAGCACTGCTGAATCAACTACCTCCAAACACCTGTTCTTCAATAATAGCAGTGCAAACACGGCTAACAAGTATCGGTACTACGGATTATCTGTTCGTTGCATTAAGGATTCTGAAACTTCAGTTTCAACACCATCACTTAGCACTACATACATAACCAACATTACTCAAACTACTGCTACAAGTGGAGGAGATATTGTATCCGATGGAGGAGCAACCGTTAATTTACGAGGTGTTTGTTGGAATACTACCGGAAATCCATCCATATTAGATAACAAGACATCAGATGGTCCCAAATCCGGTAGATGGGTGAGTGCTATTGTAGGTCTTCAGCCCAATACTACCTACTATGTACGTGCATATGCCACTAACAATGTGGGTACTGCCTATGGAGAGCAAATATCTTTTACAACCTTAGATAAAGGTGAGGAATGGGGGCAACGTGACACCCAAACCGCAGTGGTTGATGTTATTAACCCCGCTTCTGGAATCACATGGATGGACCGCAACCTGGGTGCAAGCCGTGCAGCCACCAGCAGTACTGATGCCGAAGCTTATGGTGATCTATATCAGTGGGGTAGAGCCGCCGATGGCCACCAAAAACGCAATTCGCCTATAAACTCAATCTTGAGCAACACCGATACTCCCGGACATGGAAATTTCATATATAGTTCTGGTTGGGATTGGCGTAGCCCGAAAAACACCAACCTATGGCAAGGTGTAAATGGCTTTAACAACCCCTGTCCAGTCGGATATCGTTTACCTACAGCAGAAGAATGGGAATTTGAGCGACTCAGTTGGGACAGCCAAAATGTGGCTGGTGCCTTTGCTTCGCCCTTGAAGTTGCCCCTTGCTGGTGGCCGTTACTTCAATGGGTCGCTGCTAACCGAGGTTGGCAGAACAGGCTATTATTGGTCGGATGCTTCACTAGGGTCTGAACGGAATCTTGAGATCTCCAGTGGCTATGCTACCATTGGCTCTTTCGATCGGAAGGACGGGCTCTCTGTTCGCTGCCTTAAGCATACTGAAACTATACCAACAGTTATCACAACTAACACAACCCACATAACCAAAGCCACAGCCATTAGTGGTGGTAATGTTACCGCCTATGGAGGGTTTATCGTTACAGCCCGAGGTGTATGCTGGAACACAACCGGCAACCCAACCATTGCCGACAGCAAAACAATAAATGGTACAGGAGCAGGTACATTTACATCGAGCATAACAGGGCTTAAGGATAACACTACCTACTACGTACGAGCTTACGCAACAAATAGTAAGGGAACTGCATATGGAGACGAAAAAAGCTTTATTGCATCAGAACCGATGCCACTTTGCGAAGCGCTAGAAAATTGCAATCTGACTTTTACCCATAGTGGCAATGCCGATTGGTTTTCACTAACGACAGAAAGTTATTATGGTGAATCTGCAGCACAAAGCGGACAAATAAGCAATAATCAGCAAAGCACGCTGGAGACAACTGTAACAGGCCCGGGTAATCTAAGCTTTTATTGGAAAGTTTCATCTGTAAGTGGTAGCGACAAACTGAATTTTTACATTGGAACTACCCAAAAAGATAAAATCTCAGGCATTATTGACTGGCAATTAGTAGAATATGTAATACCCGAGGGTAACCACACTTTAAAATGGTGTTATGAGAAAGATTATTATGGTAGTTACGGAGAAGATTGTGGCTGGCTTGATAAAATAGTATTTAAAACTATTGAACAAACCTTACCTACGATGACAACAACAAATATCACTAACATTAATCCAACCACTGCCACTGGTGGCGGAAATATTACTTCCGATGGCTTTGCTGCCATTACCACTCGAGGCATTTGCTGGAATACCTCAGGTAACCCAACCATTGCCAACAACAAAACAACTAACGGCTCAGGTGCCGGATCATTTACTTCGGGCATATCAGGGCTTTCTGAAAATACAACTTACTTCGTACGAGCTTACGCTACAAACAGCAAAGGCACAGCATACGGTCCACAAGTAAGTTTCAAAACACGTTCACGGCAAGAAGCTTCTTTTACCGATCCACGAGATGGCAATACTTATCTTACAGTAAGCATAGGTAACCAAATTTGGATGGCAGAAAATTTAAAGTATTTACCAAATGTTGTAGGACCAACTGTTTGGTCTGATGAAGTACCTTATTTTTATGTCTATGATTACTATGGGAATAATGTAGCCGAAGCTAAAGCTACTGACAATTATGCTACTTATGGCGTTTTATACAATTGGCCGGCAGCAATGGCCGGTTCTTCAAGCAGCAAAACTAACCCCAGCAATATTCAAGGAGCATGCCCCTCTGGTTGGCATATGCCAAGCGATGCTGAATGGGTTCAATTAATAACATATCTTGGTGGCGATAGTATCGCCGGAGACAAATTAAAAGAATCAGCATCAAAGCTATGGTATGGTCAAAATGAAGGAGCTACTAATGAAACCGGTTTCTCTGCTCTCCCAGGAGGTGAGCGCAGATTAGATGAAACTTTCATACATATTGGGTCATATGGAAAATGGTGGAGCACAACAACATCACAAGCTGCTCCTTCAGTTGTATGGAATAGGTTCATGGTCACAGGTAGTAGCAATGTTGAAAGATTAGACATGAATAAATACTATGGCTACTCTGTTCGATGTATTAAAAATGATGAAACAAAGGCATCGCTACCTAGAATTACAACAATAAGCACCACCAATATTAGTCAAACCTCCGTAACTAGTGGCGGCAATGTAACTTCCGACGGAGGTTCTTCGGTTACCGAACGTGGCATTTGCTGGAACACCACAGGAACCCCAACTATTACAGATAACAAATCCTCTACAGGTACAGGCACCGGAACATTTACATCAAACATTACGGGGCTTACTGCTAATACAGCCTATTATGTTCGAGCCTATGCTACTAATACCAAGGGAACAGGTTATGGGAATTTGGTTCAGCTTAAAACAAGCCAGGGACTAACTGTTCCCTCAGTAACTACAACTAAAACTTCAAATATTACTCAAACCACCGCCACTAGTGGCGGCGAAATTACTTCCGATGGGGGGTCTTCTGTTACTGCTCGTGGCGTTTGCTGGAACACCACTGGCAACCCGACCATTGACGATAGCAAAACTACTAATGGTTCAGGTGCCGGAACATTTACATCAAACATTACTGGGCTTACAGCCAATACTACTTACTATATACGAGCCTACGCTATCAACAGCAAGGGTACAAGCTATGGAGATGTGGTTCAGTTTAAAACAAGTCAGGAACTAACTGTTCCCTCAATAACTACCACAAACGCATCAAATATTACTCAAACCACTGCTACTAGTGGAGGTAACGTTACTTCCGATGGCGGTGCAAACGTTGCCGCACGTGGCGTTTGCTGGAATACCACTGGCGATCCAACTGTATTCGATAAAATAACAAGCAACGGCACAGGTGTCGGAACCTATACAACGAATATGACAGGACTAACGGCGAATACAACTTATTATGTACGAGCCTACGCTGCAAATAGTCAATGAACGGCCTATGGAGAACAAGTCATATTCAAAACCCTCAATGAAGATGAGGAGTGGTGGCAAAGAGACACCCTAACAGTCGTAGTTGATGTGTATAATCCAGCTACCGGTAAGACCTGGATGGACCGCAACCTGGGTGCCAGCCATGCCGCCACCAGCCTCACCGACGAAGAAGCCTACGGCGACCTGTACCAGTGGGGCCGTGCTGCCGATGGCCACCAAAAACGCAACTCGCCAACTACTTCAATACTTAGCAACAGCGATAACCCGGGGCATGGAAACTTTATTATAAAAAGCTATTCTAGTTCAAATTACGACTGGCGCAGCCCGCAAAACGACAACCTTTGGCAAGGGGTAAACGGCACCAACAACCCCTGCCCAAGTGGCTACCACCTGCCCACCGAAGCAGAATGGATTAACGAACGCAAAAGCTGGAGCAGCAGCAATGCTGCCGGAGCCTTTGCCTCGTCTCTTAAATTGTCAATGGGAGGCTATCGTTACTATGGCAATGGCTTATTCTATTACCTTGGCTCAACCGGCTACTATTGGTCAAGCACTGTTGATGGTGTCAGCTCTCGATATCTGTTCTTTAATAGTAGCTTTGCCGTTACCATCAAAGACTATCGGACAGACGGTTGCTCTGTTCGTTGCATTAAGGATTAGCCCAAAGCGAAGACGAAGGGTTGACACTTTGAGTGTGGCGAGTAGAAAATCAAAAAAATGTAGCAGATTTAATTTCAGCTCGCCGAAAAAGCTCTGTATTTTAAATCATAAGTATTCGGAAGAGCTACCGAACAACATTTAGCTCACAAATAAGATTAATGAAAAATTGATAGTAATTAAAATAAAAAAAAATGAAAGTATTTAGTTTGCCTTTGGTGTTATTATCGGTAGTATTATTGTTAAATGCATGTAAAAAAGATGATGACTCAATTGTAGTGAATACACTTGAAGTAACGAACATTGGAAGCCACTTGGCAACCCTGAATGGTGAAGTGGTATCAAATGAAACCCCCGTTACCGAGCGCGGTTTTTTCTGGAGTGAGACCAACCCAGATCCCGATAAAACAGATAATCTATTTATACTTGCCGACTCCAGCACTGATTTTAGTACTGAACTAACTGGCCTTGAATCAGAAACAAAATATTATGTGCGAGCATATGCTTCAGATACAAAAGATATATTTTATGGGAAGACAGTAGAATTTACCACAAAAGCAATAACAACCGAATACATCACCAACATTACTCAAACCACGGCTACAGGAGGTGGTGACATTGTTTCCGATGGAGGGGCAACTATTACAGCCCGTGGCGTTTGCTGGAACACTACAGGTACCCCGACCATTGCCGACAGTAAAACAAATGATAGTACAGGCATCGGAACATTTACTTCGAACATAACAGGTCTTATTGCAAAAACTACCTATTACTTACGTGCGTATTTTACAAATAGCAATGGTACATCTTATGGAAATCAAATTATTTTCAAAACATACGATGTTGGTGAGGTATGGTGGCAAAAAGACACCCAAACAGCTGTGATACCCATTACTAGCCCTAAAACAGGAAAAATCTGGATGGACCGCAACTTGGGTGCAAGCCGAGCCGCAACAAGCAGTAAGGACGAACAAGCCTTTGGCGACCTCTACCAGTGGGGGCGTGATGCTGATGGTCATCAGAAACGCAATTCCTCTACTACCGAAACCTTAAGCACAAGCAACAGTCCGGGACATGGAGAATTTATCATATCTAGCAGGAATTGGCGCAGCCCAAAGAATGGCGATCTCTGGCAAGGCGTATATGGAATCAACAACCCTTGTCCGCATGGTTATCGGATACCGACCATAGCCGAATTAGAAGATGAACTTGACACCGATAGTTTTAGCAGTATCACAGCCTTCGAAACCCCACTAAAATTAGTTTCAGCAGACAGTCGCAATATTTTGGGTAGTATTGGATCTCATGGTTATCGTGGCAACTATTGGTCAAGTACCATAAATGGTGGTGATTCAAAGTACTGGTGGTTTAATGATAACTCTTCCTCCGGTTTCTTAGGCAATATTGGCATGCGGGCAGAAGGTCTCTCTGTACGTTGCATTAAGGATTAACCCAAAGTGAAGTCGAAGGGTTAACACTTAAATTCCCTGTCCTGTTTATCCGGTTGAATAGAGCATTCAACTTGCGCAGGACAGGGAATTATAACACCGCCACCTATAAAAAATGCTACGCATTTCTTAGAAATTTTAGTGCAATTATTGATTTGGATAATTTACAGAAATAAGTAATAAACGGGATTTTCACCTGATTTAGAAATGGAAAATATCAATAAAATGAAGCAATGAACTTAAAATCTTTCAACCTCTTTACCATCCTTTTGTGCCTGTTTACTCAACTTGCCTGTACTCAAAACACCATTACAGGTACATTTTCCCAACTTGCAAATCAGCCTGTTCGCCTCGAGGGTTTTAATGGATTTGGCACTTATGCAATTGCCAGTACAACGTGCGATGACAAAGGCAACTTCAGCCTGAAATATTCACCATCAGATATTGGCATGGGCTTACTTGTATCTAAAGATGAAAAGCCTTTCATTCTTGTGCTTAGTGGCGAAAACATCAACATAAAAGGCGAAGCTCTGGCTTTCCCTGAAAGCATAAAAGTGCTCGAAGGAAAAGAAAACCTGCTTTTCGGACAATATGCCTCGGAGCAGCCCCGTCGCGAACAGGCCCTGAGTGCATGGAACTACCTCGAAAAAATTTACTCGTTAGACTCGCTGTTTGCAATACAACAAACCCCTAAAAAAGCCATTGAACAAGAGATGCAACGAATACACAACGAAGACCAGGCCTTCCTTGCTGCCATCGACCAGAAAAGCTACGTGAGTTGGTTTTTGCCGGTGCGCAAAATGGTAAGCAATGTGCAGGCCATTGCCCAGTACCGTACCAGCGAAATACCTGCCACCATTGCGGCTTTCCGTGCTATGGATTACACCGACACCAAACTGTACAAAAGCGGTTTGCTGCGCGATGCCATAGAGAGCCATTTCTGGCTTATCGAAAACAGCGGACGTTCGCTTGACTCGGTATATGTAGAGATGAACATTTCGATCGACCGCATGATTGAAAACCTTGCAGCCGATGAACAAAAGCTGAATGAGATAACGGACTACCTTTTTAGGATTTTAGAACAGCGCAGCTTATTCGGGGCAAGTGAGCATCTGGCTATTAAATTACTTAATGAAACCGCCTGCACTATCAATAATAATCTGGCGTCACAGCTCGAAAGCTACCGCGCCATGAAAAAGGGAAACATTGCGCCTGATATCAATTTTGTTAAAGATTGTTTTGCCCCTGCCTATACCATTACAAAACCGCAAAAGTTATCTGATATAAAAGCAAAGCACACGGTGTTGATATTCGGAGCCAGTTGGTGCCCGAAATGTGGCGAAGAGTTGTCCAAAATAGCTAAGCTTTACCCAAATTGGAAGGCACAGGGCGTTGAAGTGGTTTTTGTTTCCTTGGACGATGACCCGCAAACTTTCAAAAACTTTGTCGGTAACTTTCCCTTCATCAGCCAATGCGATTACCTAAAATGGGAAAGCCCGGCAATAAAAGCCTACTACGTATTTGGCACACCCACCATTTACCTGCTCGACGAAAAGCGGGAAATACTGCTACGCCCCAACTCGGTAGCCCAAATGGATTCGTGGGTCGATTGGTTTTTGGTGCAGGGGAACAAATAACGGACTTGCGTGCTACGTCTCATATAGGGATATGAATAGTCTGAGCCTTAGTGTTTAGGGGATAGTTGATGTCAGATAGTTACAAAATAAGTCACCGGCATTGCATCTTGCTAATTTCATCCGTATATATCTATTTTAAGTTGCTGTTTATCTGTTGGATCTAAATTCGTTTCTTTGAACATCAATGCCTCCGCGTATGGAACTCGCAAACATTATACATATCCTTGTTGTGGCTGTCAGCCATGCTCGATTCACGCAAGCTAGCCAATACAATTAACCCCGAAATCATTGAGATGTGTCTGGATTTATATCTACTTTCACAATATTTGTTATATTTAAATTCAGAATGCAAAAGGCGATGAAAATCAATACTAAATTTAAATTCTTCAACAGTAATAATGGTTTTGACAATGTAACGATTGCTTTGTTTGCAATTTTTGTTCTGAGTTTACCTTTTTCAGAGTCTTTTATCAGCATTTCGTCTGGGCTGATTTTGTTGGTTCAGCTTGCTTTATCCTTCTTTAGGCGGAATGCGTTCAG
>Ga0066602_10002736_pt1 | contig 10171 bp, 10 predicted proteins | sample Higcelweek5metaG_FD_59481 | JGI IMG/M metagenome (GOLD analysis project Ga0066602, IMG submission 59481) | Freshwater pond sediment microbial communities from the University of Edinburgh, under environmental carbon perturbations - High... | ecosystem: Environmental > Aquatic > Freshwater > Pond...
GAGGTTTACAGTGTCCCCCGAGAAGCGGATCAGAAGACGCGCATCATCAATGAAAGGCTGGGCGATCCGAACGAACTGCCCGGCGTTGAAAAGACGAAGGCGAACATTGCCGGGCACATGACCGCCGCCCTGCGTGGCCATATCCGGGAGGCGGAACAGGAATTTGCCCGCCGGAGCGGCGATCTGTATCTGCGTAAGCGCGATTTGGTTCGGCAACAGCGGCTGATCCGGGAACGGCTGAAGGCGCAACAGGAACAGCGCAGCCTGCGCGAGAATGCGGAGAGGGCGGCCCGGCTGCCCAAAGGACTGCGAGGTCTATGGGACCGCCTGATCGGTCACTATGGCAAGGTCAAGCGGCTGAACGAACGCGAAGCCTATCAAGCCTATCTGCGGGACCAAGCGGAGAAGCAGGACCTGATTCAAGCCCAACTGGCGGAACGCCGGAATCTCCAACAGGAAATCAAGGCGGCGCGCGATGCGCATGCCGCCGAAATCCGGGGCCTTTACAGGGATGTTTCCGAGTATGTCCGCATGCAGGCTGAACAGCAACCTGCCATACGGGAGCAATTCCAGGCGGCAACCCGGACGACCAAACCGCCGATCAAACGGTCTTTCGGTCGGGCAGCGGAAAACACGCGGGATACAGGGCGGACAAGGCGGATGGGAGGCGGCTGATTCAAGGCGTTCAGCAGCCGGACATTTATCCGGACATCATGACGGACGCCGGAAAGCGTGATTTAAGGAAAAAATTATGATATACATAGGGTTATGAGCATAGAAGACACGGACATTGAAGCGGCTGTTGATCGGGGAGAGGCAATCGGCTTGATGGAGCCTATGATCGTCTCTGAAAGCTCACGGCATCGGTCTGCGCTGGCTGACCTCGCCCTTGAATTGACAGCCGAGTCAGCCGCCTTCAAGAACAGTTTACCACCCGGTGTTCTGGCCGCGTTGGCGGACCTTGTGCGAGCGATGAATTGCTACTACAGCAACCTCATCGAAGGGCACGACACGCATCCGGTCGATATAGAACGGGCGCTGAAGAATGATTACAGCACGGACGCCCGCAAGCGCGACCTCCAGCTTGAAGCAAGGGCGCACATCACCGTCCAGCGTCTTATCGATAGTGGTGAACTGGCGGTACAGGCGACGACGGCTGAAAGCGTCCAGGAGATACATCGCCGGTTCTGTGCGTTGCTGCCGGATGACATGCTTTGGGTCGAGGACCCTGATTCCGGTGAGCGGCATCGTGTTGTACCGGGGGAATTCCGGCAGCGCGACGTTCGGGTTGGTCGGCATGTTGCTGTCAGCCCCGGCGCTGTTCCCCGTTTCATGGGACGTTTCGGTCGGGCTTATGCCCGGCTTGGACGCGTGGATGCAATATTAGCCGCCGCTGCCGCACACCATCGCCTTCTCTGGATTCACCCCTTCCTGGATGGCAATGGCCGCGTTGCGCGCCTGATGGCCCATGCGATGCTGTTGCAGGCGCTTGATACCGGCGCGGTCTGGTCTGTAGCGCGGGGGCTGGCGCGCAACGAAACCCGATACAAAGCGGCACTCGCCGCCTGTGATCTGGAGCGCAGAAACGACCTGGATGGGCGCGGACATTTGAGCGAGGAGGAGCTTGCTGAGTTCACGCGCTTCTTTCTTGAAATCTGCCTCGACCAAGTCCGCTTCATGCGGCAGTTGGTCGAGCCGAACATTTTGAGGACGCGCATCCTGCTGTGGATCGAGGAAGAGATAAAGCTGGGTAACCTGCCGCCTAAGTCCGGAACAATCCTGGAAGCCGTGCTTTATCGCGGTGAATTGCCGCGTGCAGATGTCGCTTCGATTGTCGGTGCGACAGACCGGCACGCCCGGCGCATTACCTCTGCTCTTATCAAGGCGGAAGTCCTGACCGCCGATGGCGACCGCGCACCGCTGCGTCTGGCATTTCCGGCCCGATTGGCATCACGATGGATGCCAGGATTGTTTCCTGATAAGCCTCACTCGGGCTGATATTCCTTAATTATTCCCATCCCCCCGGTGAACATCTACCGTCCCTCCTGGTTGCCGGTCGTCCGGCTCCATCCGGCCACAACACCGCGCATTCTGGGGGCGGGCACGGCACAGGCAAGCCGTAAAGGCTCCTCCACGTCATCGCTCGTTCCGGTCTCGGGTGTCCCTTTGGGACACTGATCCGAGATGCATGTCCGTTTCAACCCGCCCCTGTCCTTGCGTCTGGCGATCTCCGATGTGGCCGGAATGGCTCCGGCTGCCCAACGGCGACAGAGGAGTCCGTCATGTGCAAATTGTTCACCAGGGTAGAGTTGATCGGCCTGAATACCAGCGTATTGCAAGCCTTGTTCCATCAGGTCAGTCAAGACCTGATCCAAACCCGGTCGGAAAGCTGGCAGCGGCGCAACGCCCTTGCCAGCCTGGAGAATATCCGCGCCGAATTGCGCGAACGCGCGCTGAGGCAAGCCCTACGGTGGCAGCCCTGAGCCGTCACCCATGGAAGGGCGCAGCCGCGCCCCTCCATGGGCATTATCCCGGAATGGCCGGATTACTTCGGGGCTACGCGGGTCTTTGCCAGTTCGGGTGGGACCACCGTGCCGTTTTCAAACCACCATGCGCCATCCTTCGACTGATAAATGCGGCGTCCATCGGGCAGCCGCCACGCGCGGGCCTGGATCGCTTTAAGGTCGGCTTCCGCACCGGCCCGTTCACGCTGAGCGTCCGCCAAGGCGTGACCCGACGCTTGTTCGGCTGCGTCCAGCTTCTGTGCGACACGGTCGCGGAGTTTCTGCATGCCTTCATCCTTGTCGCGGCCACACAGCTTTATCATCATGGCCATGACAACACGAACGGGGTCCTCGTTGGGATAACTGACTGCGCTCGCCAGCAAATCGCGGTTGGCTGTGTCCTTATCCCGCTGATACCAGCGACTGACGCAGTTCGACCGAACGGTTGCGTCGTCCGTCTGCTGGAACGACTGCGCGACGGCGTCGATGACCCGCCCGAGATAGTCGGTCTGCTGCGACGCGGACAGGGCAGCAAGTTCCTTTCCGGTGGCGGCGTAGGACGGAAATGTGATGCTCAAGGCAACACATGCGAGGGCGGCACACGATAGCAGGGAGCGCATTTGAACCTCCTGTTTGGTCTTGAAAATCAAGCGGGTGTGGGTAGGGCAACCTTCGGCATGACTGTGCCGGTCGTGGCATCGAGCTCTGCCGCGTTTGGTCGTGTGACGGTGGGTGCTGGGGCTTCCGGTCCGGCTGCCTGCTGCGGCCTTTCAATGCGGACGTTCTCCGCCGCATTCTTCACCGTCGCTGGAAGATCACGCTCCAGTTCACTCTCGAAATCTTCGAGTTGCTCTTGACTGGTATTGCCCGGCGTCATGTCCTGGAAGCGGCGGCGGGCTTCGGCAAGGCGCTCCCTGTACCGCTCGATTTCTTCTTCACGGCGACGCGCTTCCTCGTGCTGCCGGTTGCCCTGATCGTATTCTTCCCGTGAGGGTGAGCCTTCGGCCCATTGGATGCCGGTAGCCTCAGTGTCCGACAACCGCGCACCGTCCTCAGTGTAGGCATGGCCGTTTTGATCCCGATAAACCCGGCGACCGTCCGGCAATACCGTCGCACGTTCGCGGATGCGTTCCAGATTTTCGACAGCTTCGCGCGTTTTCTGCTTCGCCTCGGTTAGGGCGATTTCGGAAGCCCGGTCAAGAGTTTCCAGCCGCAGCGCAATGCGGTCGAACGTCTCCCGCCAGACCATGGAAGCGAGTTCCATGGCCTCCAGAACATCAAGAAAGGCGTCATCTTTGGTGGTGTCATCCTCGGGCTTGACGTTCGAGCGCATCCGCCCGGTGTTGCGGCCCGCTATGTCATCATTGAATTCCTCATGGTCGCGCAGGCGACGGCGTCGCCAGTGCTCCTCAAGGGTTCCTTTTTGATACAGCGAATCCAGCGCACCAAGGCAGGATGAGTCAATCCAACAACAATACCGAAAACACATCCATAAATTGTAAATTCAGAGAAAATTAAGGAAATACCCTTAAAATATCTATGTAGACAAAGGATGCGGAACCCATGTCATACGACGACCTAAAAGGAACCTTTCTGCTACATTCCCCGCACTCTAATTTATCATCGGGCTTTTATTCAATATGGATAACGGGCAGATTATTGACATTCTGCCATCCCGTAGCCGTAAGATTGGCTATGCACGGGTCTCAACCGAGGATCAAAACCTCGACCTCCAACGGCACGCCTTGGCCGAGGCTGGGTGTGAAGCGATCTACGAAGATTTGGGCATTTCTGGCGTAATTCGGCGGCGACCAAACCTGGATTTGGCGCTTGCGGCGCTTAACTCCGGTGATGTGCTGGTTGTATGGAGGCTGGACCGCCTGGGCCGGTCGTTGATCCATCTGGTTCAAACTATCCAGGCGTTAGGTGAACGGGGTGTCGGTTTCCTATCGCTTAATGACAGCGTTGATACTACATCGCCCGCAGGGCGGCTGGTACTGCACATCTCAGCTGCCTTCGCGGAGTTTGAGCGTGACCTGATTTCTGAACGCACCCGTTCAGGTATGCGGGCACGAAAGGCGCGTGGAGAACCCATGGGACGGCATCGCAAACTGACGGGGGACCAAATATCAATGGCCCGACAACTCCTTAAGCAGCCGGGGATGACCAAAACCTCTGTGGCGCAACACCTAAAGGTCTGCCGTGCAACGCTACTACGGGCGTTGAATGCAGTAGTAGATGAATAGGGCAATAGTTAGGCTTCTCTCGTCTCTCGCCTTCCAACAGGAACAGCAACGAGCTACCATGCGCCCGAGGCGGCCATCGTTAGTGATGGGAAAATAGGAAGGAAGTGGCATGAAATCTTTTCCTGCTCTTAGTCTTATTGGCTTTGTGTGCAGCGTACTGCCAGCGCAATATGCGTCCGCCCAAGCGCAACAAAGTGAAACATGCAAAGACAGAAAAGTACCTCTATCTAGAAACGATCCGCTATTAGTACCTGGTAATCCTCAGCCTTCTTTTTCTTACAAGGATAAAACTTACGATATGGAGATTTATGGCAAAATAAAACTCATAACATCTTACACATCTGGAAAGCACTCCATATGCAGAGAATACGAGGTATATAATAAAAGTGGCGATACAATCAGGAAACTGAGATGGCCTAGCATTGGTATCAACAATTTTTACAATATACCAGACGGTGAAAGCTTTACTTATGGCATATCGACTGTTTCTGAAGTTGTATCAAAAGACGTATTTCCAACACATTTATATGCTTGGGAAAAAGCAATGGCACTGAGCAGTACTATTATGCTCTCTAGACCCATAGAATATAAACTAGAATCAGATAATAATGAGCAATACGCATTAGGAATGATAGTAGATAAGGGGGTTTCTATTGGAATTTCAGACTATAAAAATTTAGGCCCCGAAGTAGGTATGTATTTTTCAGGAAAGAACGGAAATTTTTCTGTTTCTAGTCGCTTTTATTTAAATTCCGATGATAACGTCTTAATATTTAATACTCAAATCGATGTTCAATGGCGACGCAGCTATCCACGCATATACTCCATTGGTATATCTTCTCTTTATAATTCTGAGAATCAAAATAATAAAAATAACGATGGTGGAATGTTAGCATTCTCAAAATCAGTTTTGACACAAAATGACGGCAATATTAATCTCACGACCATTATTGCTGGAACTGAGAGTTTTCAGAACAGTGAAAATCCCACTTATTCAACTTCTTTGGAAAAATCTCAAACTGTAGAAAACTCTGGCGCGGATGTATTTGTTGTCACTTATCCAATTCAGATTTCAGTGGACGATTGGTCTGCATGTTTCATGGTTCCCATTTATAGTCCGATCCCTATCTCGTTATCAGGTAACGAGCACTGCAAGTAAGAGGAGTAACCTATGGAAGCGGAAGAATTCGGACTTTCTAAAGTCATAAAGGAGAATATGATTGGATTTATATTCGACAAGGCGCTATCTTTTGCTTCAGGTATAGTTGGTGCTATAATTGCCGTCGCAATACCAGATACATATGAAATTATCACAACACAATACGAACCCATTTCAAGCTACATAAAACATTATGAATTTACGTGTATTACTATATTTTTATTTACTGTCGCAATGTGGTCTGTATTGCTAAAATTTCATCGTACGTCAACAATTCCTTACATCATGGGATTTATTGCAATATTCATATCTTGGCTTCTTAGGGAAGATTTTATTCCATATGGTGAAATAAATCAAAATGTAGATACGTTAGATGTGCAGTTTTATCTATATTTTTTCAGTATTTTAATAATAATGGAAGCTTTGTTTATACATTTTTTGAGACTATCGTGGAAAGTGCTAATCATTTTGCGACACATTTATCGCTAAATGCCCCTTACAAGGCTCGCTTGTTCATTTGTATTTAAATTTCTGAGGTGGACTCATCACAATAGGGCACTCAAAGTCCACGTCACAATGTTGGACAGGTCTTTCATCCCCGAATTCTCTCGGTTTATGAAGAAAAATACTATAGAAAACACCGCCCAAAGTAGCGGCAAGAAAAGCATAACTTATATATCTAATGTTCATTTTTCCCGCCAAAATTATCTTTTTAGCCATAAATAATTTATTGGTTAAACATCGTCTGATATCATGTCAATAATTATTGACTTTATTCCGTACGTTACCACGTTATTTTTGAAAAGCGTCAAAAATATTTCATCAAAAAACCTAAAATCTGGCTTAAGGGCCGCCATTAGCCGGCCCTCACTACGTTATTCTGCATTTTAGTATGATTCAGATAATCGGCGGCACGCTGGGCATGGGCGGCGGCGGTAAATATCGCCCGCTTGTCGTCCTTCAGCACCTTCAGCCAGGACCCGATATAGGCGGCATGATCCTCCCGCACCTCCGGCGTGATGCCCAACTCTGTCGACAGGAACGCAGAACCCAATTCAGCAACCAGTTCCTCGGCGGCATATCCTTCATCGCCCCAGCGCTTGCGGCCAAGGTCGCGGTCCAGGCGGGAAGGATGCCGGGTCCAGTGCGTCATTTCATGGGCCAGCGTGGCGTAATAGCTTTCAGCATCCCGGAAGGTGACGAAGTCCGGCATCTGCACATAGTCGGGCTGAATGGCGTAGTAGGCCCGGTTGCCGCCATGGCGGATGTCCGCACCCGTCGCGGCAAAGAACTGCTCGGCGTGGTCGATCCGGGAAACGGGATCGAGCGTCGGGGCTGCCGTCGCCCGGTATTGGTCGGGCAAGCCGTCGATCTGCTCGCCGTTGAACACGGTGTAGCCCTTCATGAAGGGGATTTCCCGCTCCGTCTCCTCCCCGGCCTCGGTGGTTTCCGTCCGGGTCACGGTGTTGGCGAACACGACCAGGGAACCCGTTTCACCTTTGCGGACCTGTCCGCCGATTTCCTGAGCCTGCTTGTAGGTCATCCATATCGGGCAGGTGAACCCTTTTGCCATGGCGTCGCTCCACAGCATGATGACGTTGATACCCTTGTAAGGAACGCCGTTATGACGGAGCGGCTTGGTGATCCGCCCGGCGGCGTGTTCCGCGTTCCAGGGTTTGAACCAAGGCCGCACCCCCTGTTCCAGGTCGGCGATAATGCGGTTGGTGATGCGGGTGTAGATATCGGCTTTCTCGTTGGTGGACATTTCTTGTTTCCCTTTCCTCATGTTCGGGTTGCGCATGCAACCCGGAGCGAGGCCCGCGCCGGTGAGCGGGGAGTCCGGGGTCAAGACCGGACGGCGGGGAGGGGTATCACCCGGCCTGTACGACCATCGGGAGGAAGGTTGGGGATGCCCCGCCGTCCGCCCGCATGGCGGGGAAGTCTTGACGCCGGCGGGGGCGCAGCCCCTATCTGTTACGAACTGAACAATGGCGCAGCCTGCCGTCTGCGACCGCAGGGCGCGCGCGAGGGATCGTCACCCGCATGGGCCGAGACGCCCCCGGCGGCTCGGTGCGCCCTGGCGCATAGAGCCCGGTCCCAGACCGGGACGCGCCAGAGAACGGAATTCTCGCCAGTTATGATTTTTCATGATAAACTGATTTTGTAATTGAAATTCATAGATTGGTTTTATTTTTCATGACTGAAGCGTCAAAGGATCATTTTTCAGGGCCGGTTACGGCTTTTCAGGACCGGGCACTGCCTGAACGGGCGGTCCTGGCTGGCTATGCCGCGCTGATCGACACTTTCCGCCTGGCTGTCCCGCCGCCGCGCACGCTGGCCGCCATCGGCCAGCACCACAAGCTCTATGAGCGGGATGGATGGCGTCTGTTCACCCCCCGGCATGCCCCCGCCGCCAGCCTTGAAGGACACCTGACCTTCGCCCTCAAATATGAGGGGCTGGACCTTCTCGTCCTCAAGGCGCTGTTCACGACAGTCGATCCCGGCCCCATAGAAGCGATGGTGAAAGCCACGCCGACCGGCAACTATGCACGGCGCGTCTGGTTCCTGTATGAGTGGCTGATCGGCGAACAACTTGACCTGCCCGACGCGGATGCGGGCGCTTATGTCGAGGTGGTCGATCCCAAGCAGCAATGGGGTGGGGCCGCCGTCACCTCCTCCCGGCATCGGATCAAGAACAACCTGCCGGGGACGCCTGCCTTCTGCCCTCTGGTGTTCACGACGGACAAACTGCGTACCTTCCATGCGCTCAATCTCGCCGAACAGGCTCGCGCCGCCGTGGCGGACGTGCCGGCAGACCTGTTGGCACGGACCGCCGCCTTCCTGCTGCTGAAAGACTCAAAGTCGAGCTTCGCCATTGAAAAGGAGTTCCCGGCCCAGGACCGTATCCAGCGCTGGGGCAAGGCCATCGGGGAAGCGGGGCGGCGGCCCATTGATCTGGACGAACTGTTGCGGCTGCAACGGATCGTCATCGGTGACGCCCGGTTCGTCCGGCTGGGCCTGCGGATGGAAGGTGGCTTCGTCGGGGAGCATGAGCGCGACACCGGCATGCCCCTGCCGGACCATATCAGCGCCCGGCACGATGACCTGTCGGCGTTGATCGAGGGGATAACGCAATTCGACCGGACGGCGGGACGCGCTCTTGATCCCGTCATCGCGGCGGCAGCGCTGGCCTTCGGCTTCGTTTATATCCACCCGTTCGAGGATGGGAATGGCAGGCTGCACCGTTACCTGATCCATCATGTCCTGACGGAGCGCGGCTTCAACCCGCCCGGCATGGTGTTCCCGGTGTCGGCGGCGATCCTGGACCGGATTGACGATTACCGCCGCACCCTGGAAAGCTACTCAGCCCGGCTGCTGCCCCATATCCGATGGGAGCCGACAGCGTCGGGCAATGTCCACGTCCTGAACGACACGGTGGATTTCTACCGCTATTTCGACGCCACACCGCATGCCGAGTTTCTGTATGAATGCGTCCAGCGGACCATTGAGGTCGATCTGCCGGCGGAAACCGCCTTTCTGAAAGGCTATGACGCCTTCCGGCGGGAAGTGGCGGATATCTTGGACATGCCGGACCGCACGGTGGATTTGTTGTTTCGGTTTCTGCGGCAGAATGGCGGCACACTCTCACAGCGGGCGAAGGATAGAGAATTTCAGGCGCTTACGGCGGAGGAAGGAAAGTTGATCGAAAATTTATATCACCGATTATTTCTTATCTAATTTAGTTTAAGGAACCTTTAGCTAAGCGCCAATCGTTAGGTCTACAATCTTCCACCCTTGATCTTGTGCAGGCTTGATCAAATCCATGGCACTGGATTTTCTGAGGGCTAGACCAAGCAGCTCACGAGGGCGAGTGACTCCGACAAAAACATTTGTAGCCGCAGTCAGTGCAACGCCGGTAAAAACCTGATTCGTCAAGCCAAATGCCCGTGGCAGAACTGTAGTAAGATCAATACATTGGTCCTTAGCAGCAGTACCCTTCCATACCTCGCTTTCCACAACAAGAATTCCATCGACAGTTTTGCCTTTAACTGAATGGATCGAACCAAGGCATAATGTCGTGTCTCCAAACTGTACCTGCTTGTTAGAACGATGTCCGGGGTCAGCCGCGCTAGACGTCTGCTCCAGGACAAAAGCACATAAATCGACGACCTTATCGGCAGCGCCTTCAGGAGCATTGCCGAACAATGGCAAGAGCTCCTGTAGAAATGCCCCCCAAGCCGCTTCTTCCCAAACCGCGCTGC
>Ga0066602_10002750_pt1 | contig 10143 bp, 12 predicted proteins | sample Higcelweek5metaG_FD_59481 | JGI IMG/M metagenome (GOLD analysis project Ga0066602, IMG submission 59481) | Freshwater pond sediment microbial communities from the University of Edinburgh, under environmental carbon perturbations - High... | ecosystem: Environmental > Aquatic > Freshwater > Pond...
AACAAGAAAATCTTGCTTTTATGGAAACTTCATACGATCAGCAACAAAAATCTTTAGACAGAATGCTTGCAGCAGGAACTATTTCGCAAAATTCATATTATTCAAAAATAGCTGCAATGGAACGAAATAAAGAAGCTGCTCAAAAAAATATTGCTCAAAAACAAGCCAAAAGAGATAAAGCAATAGCAATCTATGAAGGTATTATTAATACTGCATCAGCAGTTTTAAAAACACTTGCACAAGGAGGAGCTTTAGCAATTCCACTTTCTATAATGGTTGGAGCTATGGGTGCTTTTCAGACAGGATTAATTGCAGCCGAGCCAATTCCAAAATTTGCAAAAGGAGCATTGGTCGAAAAACCTACAATGGCAATGGTTGGGGAAGAAGGTCCTGAAGCAATATTTTCTAATAGAATGCTTACTAATAAAAATACCGGACCGGTTATTAGCGATTTGCTTAAAATTCAATCTGGTAAAATGAACATTCCACAGCCACGACTGGCAAATTTCTCAGCCATGAAAGAGGTTGCTGGAAGAGGTATGGCTGTTAATAATAATTTTGTCAATAATTTTAAAACAGAAAAGTTGGAATCAAAAATTGACGAATTAACAAATGAAAATCAGCAAATTAAAAAATCAATGCAGGAAATGGTTACAATCTGGAAAAATCCAAACACCAGGATAAAAGCAAACATTTCGATGGATGATTTTAAAAGAATAGAATCAGACAACGAATTTATTACTGATTTTTCTAAAATTTAGCTTTTGTTTTAACAATCTGCTCGTTTGCTTTCTTATTTATGAGCTGGATATATTTATTGGTCATCTCCAACGAACTATGTCCGGCTTGCTCTTTTACTGAAATAGGAGAAATTCCTGCTTCGAGCATATCCATTATTCCACTGTCTTTTAATGAGTAAAACTGATAATAAGCAGGCAACTTTAATGCTTTTCGCAGTTTTGCCCATTCTTTACCTAAAAATCGCGTATCTTTAAGCATTTTACCTGATTTAAATGATGTTGAAAAGATGTAATATTCAGGCTTTATATTATGAATTTCTGCAGTTTTTAGTAATTCAATCAAATCATCGGGAATTGTAACAATTCTTGTTTTTCCGGTTTTGGAAATATCACCGGTAACCCGGATAATTTTATTTTCTAAATCGAAATTATGAGACTTAAGCATAAAAATCTCTTTCGGACGTAAAAGACAATTGTAACATAATAAGCAAAAAATATAAAACTTTGTTTTATTGTTGTTTAAAAGATAATTTTTAATTAACTGACGAGTTTCAAAATCAATATATTTGCGGTTTTTTTCGCGTTCTTTTTTGCTCTTAATATGTTGAAAAACATTTGTTTTGCAATATTGATTTTCGATTAACCAGTTCCAGAAGGTTTTGTAAAATCCTTTATAATTATTGAATAATCTTTCTGACGTTTTAGGCTTATTATAAAGATACTGCATTAAATCAGTAGCTTTATTTGCATCAAAATTAATAACATATAAATCTTTATTTTTGATTACATTAGTCAGATAGTCATCTAAATATTTTATATAAGATTTATAGCATCGCATAGAATCTGATCGCAGTTCTTTTTTCTTATTCTGAAGAAATAAACGCATAGCATCCGAAAGCTTTTCAAAACTTCTGGCAGCTTCCTGTTCAATAAAAGGGTTCCAGCCTTTATTTAGTTTTTCGTTGATTTCGTTAATTAGTTTTCGGGCAAATTTTAATCTCACAGACGGAGGATTAATTCTGTTCAGACGAATAGTTTTTCGCTCTAATTTGTTTGACTGAGGATTTTTGACATAATAAGAAACATACCAGTTTTTAGAGTTGCAATCGTGTAGTTTTGCAGGGATAAAATCGATAAAACTTGTTGACATTTTTTTTTCTCCTATATTTTTCTTGATTTTTTAAATCTTTGAAATACATAGGAGTAAGTTAATACTCTTAAGTTTTCCTGATACTGTTGCAATTCAGTAGCAGTCTTAAATATAAAACTCTGTAAATGCTTAATAATACTGCAAGTACAGAGTTCTGGCGGAAAGAGAGGGATTTTATTTAACTTGTTTTTTAAAATTTTGATGTTGATTATCATATATTTATAAAATTAAAAAGGATGAATAAATATGATTACAGTTGCAATACAGATGCAATAAAACAAATGCAAAACATTATTAAATAGTGTTTTGCATTGTTTTTAATTTTCAGAGAACATAAATTTATTCTTCTGTCTTTATAATCTTTACTTTATAACCATCAATTATTTCTTCTTTTTCTTTAAGTTTTTCTTCAAGAAAATTGATGATTTTATTTTTTGAGGAAATAAGTTCTTCGTTCGTTTTTTTATAATCCTGAATGTGATATCCCATACCTTCGTCATTAATCGAGTTATTCTGAATATCTTCCTCAATAAAAAAATTGAACGGAACTTTCAAAAGTTCACACATTTTGATGTAATCGGAAAGTTTACAATTCTTTCTTTTCAAAATATCATTATAGGCAACATAAGTTAATCCTATTTTTTTTGCAAAGTTTTCTTTCGTGAGTATTTGCAATTGATATTGCTCTAATTTTTTGAAATCTATATACATAGCCTTTAATTTTTATTTAGATTGTTTATAAATTGTTTATAAGTTGTAAAATAACAGCAATATTTCTTTATTATAACATAAAGTTTTCTTAATTTCGCTTAAGTAAATATACAAAATATATAAATAATAATCAACATGAAAACTGATTTATTTCTGGACAATATATCGAAGTATGAAAAATTCTATCCTGCATTTTTGCATGATAGAATTTTAGTGCAATTAATTTTAGTTGAACCTTTATTTTTAAACTAATGGAAAATTATACTGATTATCAAAACACTTTTAAAATTTTTCAAATTCCAATTGAAAATAAATTTTTAATTGCAACTCCGTATATTATTGCAATAAAATGCTCTGGAGGTAAAAACTGGATGTTCATCTTATTCTGGTTCATCCAACATCTGATAATTCTTCCTATAGCTCTAACAATCGATATAATCATTATATCAATCCGTTATTTGATAACCGGATACTACGATAACAATGAAATTTATCGTAAATCAATTTTAATATGGCTTCTATACTTCACTATAGTCAAATTGCTATGGGAACTTATTTTCGTGAAATTCATTTTCGAGACTTTAATAATTAAAGTTTTCGGAAAAGCTGCAACATGGGCAGCAATAATCACAATTATAGTTCTCAGTATTTTTCTTCTTTTCTTTCTAATTAAATCAGGATTATGGCATCAGTTTTACGCTTTTTTAGAGCAGCTTTTAATAAAATAGCTCTAATAATCAAATACATTATTTATTTAACAATAAGCTGTTTAATAATAATTACGACAATGAATTTTATTAATAAAAAATATAATCTTTCAGAATTTAATATTGATTCTTACGATAAGTTAAATCAATGGTTTTCTGAACCTACAATAATTGATTGTACTGATTTATTTGAAGGAGGTTCAATCCGCGAAATTTCACGGATAAATAAAATAATAATTCATCACGACAGTATTCCTGATGCTTATCGTTCGATGATTGTCGAAATTAATGAATATCACATCCAGGAAGGTCTTGGATCTATAGCTTACCATTTCTGGATTGACAAATATGGTACAATTTACCAGTGCCATAATATCAACGAAATTGGAAAACATTGCCTCGGACAAAATGCTGAAAGCATTGGAATATGTTTAAATGGCAATTTTGATGAACAAAGAGTAACTGAACTTCAATTTAAAGCTCTTATAAAACTTTTAGTTCAACTTACCGACCAGCTTAATATTCCTCATTCAGAAATTTACGGACATAATTTTTTCAGGGAAACAAATTGCCCTGGTAAAAATATCAATATTGACACTATTCAACGGAATGTATTTAATTATCACTTTTTAAACAATTTAATAAAATCAGATTATGAAAAAAATTAGTATTTCATTAATTATTTTAACGGTAGTTTTAACTGCCTTAATGTGTTTTAACTATAGTTGCAATGATGATGCCGACTATGTTAATAACGAAACTTTTGAAAGAGCTCAAATTATCATTACAGAGCAGTTTGATACTCTAAAACAACAACTAGACAGCGTTAAAATAAAGCTGTTAAATCTCGAAAAAACTACTGACAGAATAGATTCAGTAACAACAATTTCGAGTACTAACATAGATACAATTAAAAATGATGTCAAGGTCCTTAAAAAAGGCCAAAGCATTATTTATGATGAAGTAAAAAAATCAGGATCGGCAAGTTTCTGGAGCAGATTTTAATAATTAAAAAAAAGTAAGTAAGATGGAACCTGGACAAATGTTTTTTATAAAATACTGGAAAACGATTAATAATCAATCGTCTTACCCAGTTTTATTTGATGAACGCGAAAATGTTCTTTTCTATGTTATAGATGAAATAGGAAATGGAGAACTGCGTGTAAAAAATTTCAACGACAAGACTTCCCCCGAATTTCAGATTAACAGAAACGAACTTTTAACGATTGAGGAATATTCGCGAAAAATCAACGAAAATTCAAAGAAATTTCAACGACCTGTCAACGAAATTTCAGAAAAATTTCAAACAAAAAGCAACGAGAATTCAAATGCATTTTGTGAAAATGACAAAAGCATTTCGTCAGTATTTCCATCGACAATCAACAATCCTTCAGTAAAATATTTAGAAGCAATCAACAGAATTGCAAATAAATGCAAGCAGACTTCAAACGAAAATCTTATAAACAAAATTGATTCTTTGGTTGCTCTTGCAAATATTGCTCATGCTGAAGGTAACAAACCCGAGCTGAATAAAATATACCAGCAGTTAAAAATAAAACAACAGCAGCAACAAAAAGCACCAGTTGCAAAACAATTCCGACGACCTCCTACTCCACTTATGGAAGAAATTTCGAACCATCATATTTTATTCAGCGTACTGTTAAATAAAAACTTTATTAAAACAGCTACAAAAGGTTTTTATAAAGACATTTATGAATTACCAGAAACATGCCCTCGTGATATTGCTAAAGCATTGCTCGAATTTCGCGATAAAAAGGCAAATATCAACAATGGAATTAAACGACCTGATGGACAGATTTATAAAGTTGCTTTATTAAGCAGTTTAATTAAGAAATATAAAGCTTATGCTGAAATAAAAAAACAAAGACGAAAACTTGTTATTGTAATAATTTCATGCATAGTATTTATGGCTGGCGTTGTCTTGTTTAATACCACTAAAACTAAACCTTTGAAATTAAACACTTCGCAAATCGAAAATTATTTAAGTTCTTATGAACAAAACTATGAACCAATAATTTCTGACTGGCGACGAGATACTATAACTAATTATATAAGTGTTAACAAATTTAAAGATAGCACCGAAGTAATTGAAACTATAAAGTTATTCAACAATAAAACTGACTGGTAACATGGATAAATCAGAAAAAAAAGCTGAATACTTAGTATTTTTAATGGGCGATAATTTAGCATTAAGATTTGTAAATGCATGTATAGCTCATTGGGAAAGTGAAGAATTTATTAGTGTTAGAACAGAAACGAAAGAATTTTGGGAAATGGTAAAAGCAAACCTCAGTAAGTTTACAAATTTAATTATAAGATATTAACTATATGTCAAAAGTAATAATCTTTAGTAAGGTGTTTCCAACATATCACCCGAAAGCAGGAGAAGAAACTAATTTTATCCAGAAATTTTGGAAAGCAATATCAGTTCCATTGCCTGTATCAGAACATCACAGAAACGGAATATTCAGTGATTTTTTAGAAAATGAAGTTATGAAATTGTTTAAATACAATGAAATATATCATTCTAAATATCATACAATAAGAAAAGGCAACAGATTTAAAGTTGGAGATAAATTTAGCCCACGCGTTTGGCAATATCAACCTTATAAATCTAAGCAAGTAATTATTGCTGACGATACTGAAGTAAAACAAATTTTTGATTTTGAAATTAAAGACGGTTTAATAATCGTTGATGGAAGGGTTTTAATTTCTGATAAATATAGATTAGCAGAGAACGATGGACTCAATTATCAAGATTTTGAAGATTGGTTTAAATATCCAAATGAATTTAAAGGTCAAATTATCTGTTGGAACGATAAGGTTTCGTATGAATAACTTTTTACTTTTATTTTAAACCTATTAACATAAAATATAATGAAATTACAAGAAGCAAAAAAAATAGTCGGCTATATTTTAGATTGGCAATTTGTATGTATGGGAGTTAAAGAAAGAAATTCAATTGATGAAAAAATTGATTTATCTAAATATAGTTTAACTGATATTATTTCAGCTAATAACATAGTTAAAAGCAATAACCGAAGAAAAGAAAAATTAAAAAAATATCATAAGGAAAAAGGTCACAAAGTAAAATCATATTCTGTTAATATGATTTTAGCAGATAGACTTATTTCAGCCGTTTATACAGCTTTGAATTTTTCTCCGGATGGTGAAATGATTGCATTAATTGATGATGTTGCAGTGGGTTGCGTAAAAGCAAAATATAAATAACCGATATGGACGAAATTAAAATCCCTAACGTTTTCAGATTTTACTGGGAAGTAAAACTTGCTAAAAATACCGATTATTCGCAATATATTCCTTCAATGTTATCAACTACCAACAAAGAGGAAGAAAGAATTGTTAACGGTCAGAATTGTATTGTCGAATATCACGATATTCTGTACATTAAATTTGATTGTATTACAGATACATTTACTAAATCGAATTGGTCTTTAACTGCCGAAGATTTTAAATCAAATTTGAAAAAGAAATTTAAAATTACTAATCCTAAAGAGCAGATAGCTTTTATTCAATTCGAAATCAAAGAAACTATATGAAAGCAGATTATGACAAATATAAACAGCATTTCGATGATGCTGTTGTAAAAATTGACGATCTTAATTTCATCGAAATTTACGAAGCCGAAACAAGCTTCAGTATTAACAAAAACCGACAAACTTCGTGTTGTTTTTGCGGTTCAGGCGATAATGGTTCCGGCAGCACTCCGGCTTTTACTTATTATCCTTCTTCGAACATAGGCAAATGTTTTAGTTGTGGCGAAAGTACTTCAACAGTAGGATTTATAATGTTTTGGAAAAATCTGAAATTTAAAGAAGCAATTCATTATATTTCAAAATACTATCTCCATAACGAATTAATAAATCCTTACGAAAATATTAAGTTTCCGGAGACGAACATCAGCAAGAAAATATCAGAAAAAAGAAAAGTTTCTGAAGCTGAAAAACTGCAGGAACAAAAAGATAAACAGTCTAAATTTAAATATCTTGCTGATATTATCTCAAAAACCGCAGATAAAACCGAAGCAAAACTTTATTTATCAAAACGCGGTTTTATTTTAGATCATCTTCCCGAAAATTTCTATTTTCAGTCAGATAAGTATAAAAATTTACCATCAGGAGTTGTTTTTTTCGATACTGAAAATAAGCTTATCAATAAACGATACACAACTAACGAACTTCCAGAAGGCGTAAGTAAAAGTTTTAATTTTGGAGATCTTAAAAACTCGGTTTACGATTGTTCATTTATCGAAACTGAACCCGAAATTTATATTACTGAAGGAGTTATAAACGCATTATCAATTTATCAGGAACATAAATCTGCAATTGCTTTATTTGCGACGACTAATATGATCGACGATGTCGCAAAATTTGAAAAATATTTTCATGATAGAAATGTTGTAATTGCTTTCGATAACGACAGAGCAGGATTACAGGCTGCAATTAAAACAGGATTGTTTATTATCGAAAATTTTGCTGTCAGAAGTCTGCAGATAATAATTTTCCCGTCGAAAAAAGATGCTAACGACTTATTTCAAAAGAATTACCTTAAAGATTTTCTTAAAAATCAGTTGAATTATATTACACTCGATAAAGAGTTATTAACAACTGAATTAGAGAAGATTAAAAAAGAAATACAATATATACCGGATATTGCACAAAACAATTATCAGGTACGTAAAAAACTCGAAAACGAGAATATTGGCTATGTATATCAGGTGCAAGAGTTACGCCCGGAAGTTATTGAACAACTTCGCGGAACGGAATTACTCACTGCATCTGATTTTTTATTGTTCAAAATCGAATATCTTCAGAATTATTCGATAATTACCGAAAAATGGGTACATACACATTCTTCTGTCGAAAATGATCCGATATTCTTAATCGATAAAAAGATAATCTGGAGACCATTTGCAAACAAAAAACAGAATTTTCAGGAAATTCAGTATCTCGAAGAAGTAAAAGACTGGACATTTGGACTTGATGTTTTGAATTTCAGGACCGAAGAAATCAGAAAAGAAATGGAAATTGCCGAATTACCCGACGAAGAATCTGAAATCAAGAAAAAAGCATCTAAAAAACAGAAGAAGTTTTTTAGTTGTATAGCAATTTGTTACAATGTAAGAGATGCTTTAAATTTATATGCATCGTCAGATATTTATCCGGTTTTTTTCGAAGGAAGTCTGTTTAATTACGATTTATATCAGCAGTTTGACGAACTTGCCGATGATATTATCCAGTTCCCGACAAAATCGGTAAAAGATAAAGCAAAAGCTAAAGCAATTGCTTTGCAGCATATCGAAATTAAAACTTTCAATATTCCTGCCGACAGCTACTGTTATAATCTCAGCGATTTTCTTAAAAAGACTAAAATAGACTGGTTTAAAAGATTGCTGAATACAGCTTTACCTGTAAAATTCTGGGAATGGGAAAAGAACGATTACTGTGTAAACTCAATTAAATTGAGTAACTATCTGCATCTTAATGGATTTTTCACTCTAAAATCTCCATCCAACAAAGCAGGATATGTTTACATTATCATAGAAGGAAAAGTTGTTAAAAAAATCGATCCTGATAAAGAAAACTTTTCGAGAATGATAAAATATCATATCGACAGTTATCTTGAAAAACGCGGAGAAAATACAAAGCTTCGAAGTAAAGTGATGAAAGCTCAGGAATTGAACGAAACTAATCTTTCTGCTTTACGAGAACTGGAACTCGATATGGACAATTCAGGCAAATCGTACCAGAACTGGTTTTTTAAAGATGGTAACATGTGGACAGTAACCAGAAGCGGAATAAAAAAATATCAGCAAACTAACATTAAAAAGTTTGTATGGGATGACGAAATTCTGGATATGCCTTCAGAAATTCTTCAAAATCAGTTTGAAATAAAATTCACTGAACAATTTTTGCAACTCGAAAAAGATTTAAGCTTCGAAGTTTATGGTTCCGAAAAATGGTTCGAAATCAAAACCAAAATACTGAATATGAATAATTTTGATAAATACGATATTATTGTTCATAATCCGAAAAACTATTTTTTACAGTTCCTCTGGCTTACTTCTATGACTTACTGGGACGAAGTTGAAGAATTAGGTATTAAAATTAACCAGGAAGATTTCTGGTTTAATCTGAAAGACAAAATTTCGGATGATAAAATCAACGAAATGAAACTCCATCTGATTAATAAACTTACCTGGCTCGGATATTTCATGAGAGATTATAAGAATTTAACCGACGATTACGGTCTTGCAATTCTCGATGCTGTTGATAATAACATACGTATTAAGAAAAAAGGAAGTGCCGGTGGTGGTAAATCTATTATCACAAAAGCTATTGCACGAGTAAAAAGAACTTTGGTTTTAAAAGCCGAAAAAGAAGATTTCCCTGAAGATAAACATCGTTACGAATTATATAACGGTGAAAGAATTGTTGTCTGTGATGACATGAATCAGGCTTCAAAAATAGGAAATATGCTAACAGATTTCAGCGAAGGTATCGAAGTTAATCCAAAACACAAACGACCGACTAAAATACCGTTTTTAAAATCCCCAAAAGTTATTATTACACGTAATTATATTGATGATGAAGGAGAAAGAGTTGACAGACGTTTAGGCAGAATTTTTGTTTTCCCGTTTTTTCACGATGCAAAAAGCGGTAGATATAAAGAAAGCCGACGACCTAATGAATACTTTGGACGACAGTTGTTTGAAGAAGATACGGAATACGATAAAAAATGCCTTATCAACTTATTTGCAAATTGTTATATTGCAAATCAGGTTTTTGGAGAA
>Ga0066602_10002753_pt1 | contig 10136 bp, 8 predicted proteins | sample Higcelweek5metaG_FD_59481 | JGI IMG/M metagenome (GOLD analysis project Ga0066602, IMG submission 59481) | Freshwater pond sediment microbial communities from the University of Edinburgh, under environmental carbon perturbations - High... | ecosystem: Environmental > Aquatic > Freshwater > Pond...
CGACCTGTTCATCGGCAGCTACGGCAACGATGTGATCGATGGCGGCGAAGGCTCCGACACCGTGAATTACTCCGGTTACAATGGTGCGATCACCGTTTCGCTGAACGGCAGCACCCAGGTTCGCGCCAACGGCGCCTATGGCGAGTATCACATTCTCTCGAACATCGAGAACCTGATCCTCGGCGGCGGCAACGACGTGGTGCGCGGCGACGTCAACAACAACTCGTTCTGGGGCAATGGCGGTAACGACACGTTCCTGTGCAGCGGCGGCAAGGATTTCTACGACGGCGGCACGGGCTTCGACACCGTCGATTACACCAAGGCCGGCATCGGCATCACGGTGAAGTTCACGGCGACGAATACCGCAACAATCTCGACCAGCGGCGTCGTTTCCGACAAGCTGGTGAACATCGAAAAGATCATCGGCTCGAGCAAGGCCGACACCTTCTACGGCTCCTCCGCCGACAACACCTTCGTCGGCGGCGCTGGTGACGATCGCTTCTACTGCAGCGCCGGCACGGACAGCTATGACGGTGGCGCGGGCAACGACACCATCGACTACACCAAGGCAGGCACCGGCCTCACCTTCAAGTTCACCTCGGCAACCGCCGCAACCGTCTATTCCGGCGGCGTCGCATCCGACAAGCTGGTGAACATCGAAACCATCATCGGCTCGGACAAGGCCGACACCTTCTACGGCTCCTCCGCCAACAACACCTTCCTCGGTGGCGCCGGTGATGACCGCTTCTACTGCAGCGCCGGCACGGACAGCTACAACGGTGGCGCGGGCATCGACACCATCGACTACACCAAGGCCGGCATCGCGCTGACGATCAAGGCGACGGGCACCGACACGGCCACCGTTGCGACCAACGGCGTCGTCTCCGACAAGCTGGTCTCCATCGAGAACATCATCGGCTCGAACTATGGTGACACCATCAATGGCACGGCGGCCAACAATGTCCTGAACGGCGGTGCCGGCAACGACACGCTGATCGGTGGTGCGGGTAATGACACCCTGATCGGAGGCACCGGCAACGACCTGATCACGGGCGGCATGGGCAACGACATCCTGACGGGCGGAACGGGCCAGGACACGTTCGTGTTCGGCACCTACGAGGGCAAGGACATCATCACGGACTTCCAGGCCACCGGCACGGACTTCGATCTCCTGAAGGTTAACACCCGCCTCACAGGCATCGACAGCTTCGCCGAGTTCATGGACAGCGGCTACGTCCAGCAGAGTGGCGCGGACGTGGTTGTCTATCACGGCAAGGGCGACATGGTCACGCTCAAGGGCGTCGACCTTGCGGATCTGTCCGCCTCGAACTTCCTGTTCTTCTGATCACAGCATTGAACCAGGCAAAAGGCGGCGGGTGTGGACACACCCGCCGCCTTTGTTTTTGGCTGCCTCTTCAACCGTGTTCGGCGGCCAGCGCCCGTTGCACCGCAGGCCGTTCCAGCATGCGGGCATAGTGTTCCGCGACCTTCGGGAACTCCTCGATATCGACGCCATCGCCTTTCAGCCAGCCGGCCATGGTGAAGAGATAAGGATCGGCAATCGTGTAGCTCGACCCCATCACCCATTCGCCCTTGAGATACTCGTCTTCGATGAGCAGGAACGAAGCGCGCATGTTTTCCGCCACCTTTTCCTGCATGGCGGCAATTGCTTCGGGCGCATCCGCCCAGCGGGAGCCGCGGCGGCCATGGGCGTGGGCCACATGCACCGTCGAGGACAAATAGGCGTTGAACGACAGAACGGCCGCCGCTGCAAAGGGATCGTCCTTCGGCAGAAGGTCCACCGCGTTCGCCATGCTGGCGATGTAGAACAGGATGGCCGGATTTTCCGTCAGCACGCCGCTGGCGGTAATCAGGGCCGGCACGCGGCCTTTGGGATTGATCCCGAGATAATCGGGGTCGCGCTGTTGGCCCGCGCCCAGATTGAGCAGCTTCACCTCGTGCGGCAGGCCGGATTCCTCAAGGGCGATATGGCTCGCCGTGCCGCAGCTTCCCCTGGCGGTATAGAGTGTCAACATGGTCTTTTCCTCCCATTGCAATCGTCATCACGTAAACAGGGCGTCAGTCACACGCACATCACCAACATGCATGCCGTTCCAGTTGCGCATCGAATGCTTCGCAAAGCCGGTGAGCAGGGCGTGCACCTCGTCATCCTCGCGGAAGAAGCGGGCGAGAACCGCACCGATCATCGCCTCCGCCGCCCGGGTCGTGCCGTCCTCGCATTTCAACGCGATGCCGAGACCAAGCTCGGGAATGGCCGCACAGAACACGCCTTCGGCTCCGGTTTTCACGAAAATGCGGCCCGGCGCGATCTCCATCAGCCGGGTGCAGGCCCTTTTTGTGCCGGCGACATACCACGGCTCGGCCATGCAGGCCTCGACCAGCCGGCGTCCGGCTCGGGCGCGCTCGGGCGCCAAACCGGTGCCGGTCGCCAGCTTGGCGAAACCCTGCGCCAGCCCCTTGAGCGGCACGGCATAGGTGGGGATGGAGCAGCCATCGACACCGCAATTATCGGCACCGAGCAGGCTGCCGGTCACATCTTCCATCGCCGCACGGATCTGGCGCTGGAGTTCGTGCTCATAGGTCACATAACCCGTGGGTTCGATGCCCTGATGGCAGCAGGCGCACACGAAGCCGGCATGCTTGCCCGAACAGTTGTTGTGGAGCGCCGTCGGCTTGCCCAGCGTGCGGGCCTGATGGATGAGGGTGGCCTGATCGAAAGACCAGTGCGCGCCGCATTCCAGCGTCTCGCCATCGCGACCTGCCCTGGCCAGCATGGCGGCGGCGGTTTCCACATGGCCGTCCTCGCCATTATGCGAGGAACAGGCCAGCGCCAGTTCCCGGTTGGTAAAACCGTAGGCATCCGCCGCACCGCTTTCCACCAGCGGCAGGGCCTGGATCGCCTTGCAGGCCGAACGCGGGAAAACAGCGGCCTCCTCATCGCCCGCCGACCACACCAGCCCGCCATCGGCATCGACAACGGCAATCAGCCCCCGGTGACGGCTTTCGACGCGGTTTCCACGGGTGACTTCGACGGTGACGGGATTGGACATGGGCAACCTCAATTCGGACATGCTCGTTGCGTCTGTTAGATCACAAGACAAACGGAGATGCACCGACCCGATGCGAATTTTCAAATGGCTTTCGCTCGCCTTCCTGTTTCTCTACCTGCTGCCGGTGGGTGCGGCAGTGGGGTTGTGGCTGCTGGAGGACAGGCCGGCAAGCTGGCGGGAAGCGGACTGGTCGGCCACCGGCATTCTGCCGAAACCGGCGGACGACCGGGAGGCGACGGTCCATATCTTCTCGGCCATGTCGGGTGGATTGAAGGGGGCGATCGCCAGCCATGGCTGGATCGTGCTGAAGGACAGGGATGCCGGCCGTTACGACCGCTACGACAAGGTGGGCTGGGGCCAGCCGATCCGAAAGAACGCCTATGCGCCGGATGCCCGCTGGTATTCCAACCCGCCACGTCTCGTAAAGACCGTTCGCGGGCAGGAGGCCGAACGGCTGATTCCGAAAATCGAGGCCGCGATTGCCGCCTACCCTTACGCCCAGCCCGGCGGCTATCGCATCTGGCCGGGGCCGAACTCGAACACCTTCGTGGCGCATGTGCTGCGCGAGGTGCCGGAAATCGGCGCGGTGCTGCCACCCGATGGCGTCGGGCGCGATTATCTGCCGGGACCGGCCTTCATCAGGCTCGACCCGGACGGTCGCGATCTGCACCTGTCGCTCGGCGGCTATGCCGGGCTTTCCGTCGGCCTGCGCTCAGGCTTCGAGATCAACCTTCTCGGCCTGGCCGCAGGGTTCGATTTCTTCCGCCCGGCAGTGAAGATCCCCGGCTTCGGGCGGATCGGGATGGCGATGGAGGAAGCGGTATAGGCGATCGGGGGCCGCAAGGGCCCCCCTCCCTCAAGTTCAGAGCGTCAGGACGATCTTGCCGATGTGGTTGCTCGATTCCATCAGCTTGTGGGCGTCCACCACCTGTTCCAGCGGAACGACGGTGTGGATGACCGGGGCAACCTTGCCGCTTTCGATGAGCGGCCAGACTTCGGCGACGAGTTCATCGCGAATGCCACGCTTTTCCTCTGCCGTGCGCGGGCGCATGGTGGAGCCGGTCACCGTCAGGCGCTTGACCATGATCGGTGTGAGGTTAACGTTTTCAGCCTTGAAGCCGCCGAGAAAGGCGATGATCGACAGGCAGCCATCCTTGGCCAGCGCGGCGAGGTTCTTCTCGAAATAGGCCGCGCCGATCATGTCGAGAATGGTGTCGACGCCCTTCTTGCCGGTCTCTTCCTTGATGACCGTGACGAAATCCTCCTCACGGTAATTGATGGCACGGGCCGCACCGAGCTTGACGCAGGCCTCGCACTTTTCCTTGGAGCCGGCGGTGGTGAACACCTTGGCGCCGAAGGCATTGGCAAGCTGGATGGCCGTCGTGCCGATACCCGACGTGCCGCCATGGATAAGCACGGTTTCGCCTTCCGTCAGCCCGGCCATCTGGAAGAGGTTGGCCCAGACGGTGAAGAAGGTTTCCGGCAGGGCGGCGGCGCGCACGGCGTCATAACCCTTGGGCCACGGCAGCGCCTGCCCGGCGGGCACGGTGCAATACTCGGCATAGCCGCCGCCATTGGCGAGCGCGCAAACCTTGTCGCCCACGGCAAATTCGGTGACACCTTCGCCGAGCGCCACAACCTCGCCGGCCACTTCAAGGCCAAGCACCGGGCTTGCGTCCTTCGGCGCGGGATAGGAGCCTTCGCGCTGGGCGACATCCGGGCGGTTGACGCCGGCGGCTTCGACCCGGACGAGGATTTCACCGGCCTTGGCAACCGGCAACGGCCCTTTAGCGATAACCATGACGTCAGGGGCACCGAAGGACGGCAGATCGACGAAACGCATTTCGGCGGGCAAAGACATGGGGCGCGATCTCCCTTGAACGCAAATATCCAATCGTGGGCGACAGGGATAAATCAGTCCTTCCCATTTGAAAAGGAGGCCCATTGACGCGGCAGGCACAAGCCCGCCAAAACTCAGGCCGGGTCGGTCTCGCAGAACCGGCGCAGGCACAGGCCGCTTTCGCTTTTCTTGGCGTCCGTCTTGAGCGCCGCGATGGCGCTCGCCAGATCATCCGCGCTGGCGGCTTCGACATCCGCCGGCAGGCACAGCACGCCGACGGAGCAGCGCATTAGCGGATAGTCCTTCGCCCCGCCCGAGCGGTCACGCCCGCGCACGAAACCCGCTGCCCGCGCCTCCGGCGTATAGAGTGTGGCCACATCCTGACGGAAATCACCGGTCAGGCGGGCGAGCATGTCCAGCACGTCATCGGCGGAAAGGCCACGCAGTCCGATGAAGAAATCATCGCCGCCGACATGGCCAAGAAAGGCGCTTTCGGCAAAGAAATAGCGACGCATCAAGGCCGAAAACAGCATGATGGCGTGGTCGCCCTTCTGGAAACCGTAGAGATCATTGAAGGGTTTGAAGTGGTCGAAATCGCAATAGCAGAAATAGCGCGCCTCCCCGGCCTCCACCGCCGTGCGGGCGAGATAATCGCCGATGGCGCGGTTGCCCGGCAGGCCGGTCAAAGGGTTCTCGTCCTGCGCGGCCCTCAGACTTTTTTCGTGCATGACGCGAAGCAGCGAGGCCGCCGAAACGACCCCGGCATAGGCGCCGTTGTCCGTCAGCATCATGCAAGGGCTTGCCTCCACCCCGGCAAAGACCCCGAGCATGGTTTCCGTCGCCATATCGAGCGCCACGACCGGGGCTGGATCGATGAAATGCGCCACCGTGCGGTGATAGACCTTGTTCTTCAAGAGATCGCGGCCAAAGGGCTGGTAGATATATTCCTTCAGTCGCTCTTCTTTCAAAATGCCGCGCGGCGCACCATCGCTGGCAAGGATCGGCAGATAGCCCTGCCCCGGACTGGCGTGGAATATGTCGAAGGCACGCTCGACATTCTCATCCTCCCGCAGGCTGGGCGGGAACTCGATGCGGTTGAGGATCAGGTCGCGGTCGGCACCACCGGAGACGGTCGATGCCGCATGCCGCGACAGGAGATGCGGAAACTCCCGCGCCGGCGCCACATCGATTTCCGGCCGTCCGACGAACCAGCCTTGCAGGTAATCGACGCCGAGTTCGCGGCAGGTATCGCATTCACCCGCCGTTTCCACGCCTTCGGCCACGACCTTGACGCTGAGGCGGTGCGCCGTGGCAACGATGTTGCCGACCACATGGCGGCGGCGGGGCGAGGCATCGATGCCCGCGATGAAATAGCGGTCGATTTTCACGTAATCGACGGGATAATCGCACAGCAGTTTCATTTCGCCGACACCGGCGCCGAAATCATCAATGGCAAAGCGGAAGCCCACACGGCGCATGCGCTCCATCAGGGGGCGGAATCCGGGATCGAGCGTCACGTCGAAGCGCTCGGAGAGTTCAAAGCAGATGGCGGTGGCCGGCAGGCCGGCTTCGGCCAGATGCTCGACAAGGCGCGGCACCAGTGCTTCGCCATCGCCGACAAGGCGGGAATCCAGGTTGAGGAACAGCATACGCCCCCCACGCTCCGGCTGGGCGGTAAAGGTCTTCAGCGCCTTGCGCACCATCAGCTTTTCCAGCGCGGGCAGCGCCCCCGCCTTGTGGGCAAGATCGATCAGTTCGGGCGGGGAGGCAAAACCGGCCTTGTCATGGCCGCGCATCAGCGCTTCCCATGCCATCAGTCGCCCGGTTCCAGCCTCCGCAATGGGCTGGAAGGCCGTTTCGAGGACGGAATTCGCCATCATCATGAAAGACAAGGCATCCTGTGCGCGCGCCAGACGCACCGGTTCCTGCTCCGGCAAGGGGCGAACAGCCATGGACAAGACCTCTTCTGACAATACGCAATTGCCGAAGATTACAGGTCCAATTCCTCTAGAAATCCTTAGGCTGACATGAAACTTTCATGACAGTGCACACGGATCAACCGCGTGCGGACCCCGCACTGTAGGAGCCCAGCATATCGCCGACGCGCAGATGGGCGACGTCCTTGCCTTCCTTGCCGGCATGGCGGTTGACGGCAATGCGTGAAGGCGAAACCGGCGGCAGGTTCTGCCGTCTGCGGGCCTCGCACCACATCATCAGCGCATCGCGCACCGCTTCACTGTCGGAAGCATAGGCACCGCATTCCACGGCGAGGCGCAAATGGGCCACCTGTTCCGGGGAGATGGAGATCGTAACCATAGGCATGTTCTCATTTCCTTTCCGTTCAGGACACCGGACTGAAGAACGCGCGACAGGGAATTCAGAAAATCCGGCGCCCGTCATTGAGCGAGCGAAGGAACAAAGGAACCTTTCAAAGTTCACCCGATGTTCATCTGAGAGAACAAGTCTCATGCAGCCGAAAGGTTCCATTCGATGCCGCGCACCCCTCGGGATGCCGGCGATCTTGAGGAACCATACCACGATTTTTTCGGCTTGCGCGAAAAAATGCGGCATGTGCCGAAGGAAGCGGCGCGGCTTTTGCCTGCCCTGTCCCCGGCCCCTGCCCTCAGGCGCTCTGCGGCGTGGCGGCGGTTTCCGGAACGTGCAGCCCGCATTCGCGCTTCACATCGTCTTCCCACCACCAGCGACCGGCACGCTCCGGCTCCCCGGGACGAATGGCGCGGGTGCAGGGCTCACAGCCGATAGAGGGATAGCCGCGCGCATGCAGCGGGTTCACCGGAATGGCTTCGTCCGCAACATGGGCGCGGATCGTCTCGATCTCCCAATCCGCCAGCGGATTGACCTTCAGAAGACCGCGCGCCTCATCATACTCGGCAAAGGGAATAGCGGCGCGGTTGCCCGACTGGCCCCGGCGCAGACCGGTGATCCAGACGGCAGCGCCTTCCAGTGCCCGTTTGAGTGGCCGGAGCTTGCGCACGTCACAACAGGCATGCCGGGCCTCGACGCTCTCATAGAAGCCGTTCAGACCGTATTGCGCCGCATAGGCCTCGACATCGGCAACCTCCGGGCGGAAACGGCGGATCGTCAGGCCATAACGGGCCTCCGTCTCGTCGATCAGCGCCAGCGTTTCGGGGAAAAGCCGGCCCGTTTCCAGAGTCACGACATCGATATCGAGCCGATCCGTGCCGATGGCCGCCGTGATCACCTGATCCTCGATGCCAAGGCTGGTGGTGAAGACCGCACGGCCGGGCAGCCCGGCAACGAGTGCAAGGCGGGCGGGCAGATCGAGCGCGGCAAGGCGCGCATCAAGCTCTTCGACGGAAAGAAGGGGGGAACCGGTCATGGCGCGCAATCCTCGCTTAAAAGCCCCGCCGGCAGACCTCCGGCAAGCGTCGCGGACTCTCTCAACAACCGTGCCCCAAGAACAGGGATGGAATTCTCACTTTTCATCCCGCAAAGATTTTTCATCCAGCTTTCGCTGAAACGTGGAAAATTATTCCGACAACAGCCTTCTCCGTCTGACCGATATCATGAATGGCATGCGGGTTGCTTTTCGTCAGGAATTCGCGTTCACAAGGTCGCACCCCGCCCTTCCCGTACAAACACCGGAATTACACCGATGACGCACCCTGCCGCCGCGCCTGATACAACGCTTTCGCCGAGCCTGAAGGACGCGCTGACCTCGCCGCGCCTCTTCCTGCGCGAAAGTCTGGCCGGGATCGTCACCGCGCTGGCACTGGTGCCGGAGGTGATTTCCTTCTCCTTCATTTCCGGGGTCGATCCGAAATCGGCGCTCGTCGCCTCCATCGTGCTGTGCCTCACGCTCTCCTTCCTCGGCGGGCGGCCTGCCATGGTCACGGCGGCGGCGGGCTCCATCGCGCTCGTCATCGGGCCGATGGTGAAGGAATTCGGCACCGGCTATATCCTGCCGACGCTGGTTTTGGCCGGCGTCATCCAGATTGCCTTCGGCCTGCTCGGCCTCTCACGGCTGATGCGCTTCGTGCCGCGCTCGGTCATGCTCGGTTTCGTCAATGGCCTTGGCATTCTCATCTTTGCCGCGCAGGTGCCCCATCTCATCGGCGTGCCCGTGGCGGTCTATCCGCTGTTTGTGCTGACCGTCGCCATCGTGCTTCTCGCACCACGCTTCATCACCGCCATTCCCGCGCCGCTGATTGCCATTGCGGTCGTCACGGTTCTCGCCGTCACCGCCGGGCTCGGTGTGCCGGATGTGGGCGCGCAGGGCCCCATGGACCCCGGTCTGCCCGGTATCCTCACGCTCTCCGTGCCGCTATCGCTGGAAACACTGAAGATCATCTGGCCGGCGGCGCTGAGCGTTGCCTTTGTCGGCCTACTGGAAACGCTGCTGACCGCCAAGCTGGTGGACGAAATGACCGACACGCGCTCGCACAAAGGGCAGGAAAGCTGCGCGCTCGGCCTCGCCAACATCCTTTCCGGCTTCTACGGCGGCATTGGCGGCTGCGCCATGATCGGCCAGACCGTGGTCAACGTGAAGATCGGCGCGGCGCGCACCCGGCTTTCCACCATTGTGGCCGGACTGGTGCTGCTCGCGCTCGTCACCGTGCTTTCCGGCGTCATGGCTAAAATCCCGCTGGTGGCGCTCGCCGCCGTCATGATGATCGTTGCCGTGAAAACCGTGAACTGGCACAGCGTTTCACCCGCGACGCTGAAGCGCATGCCCTGGTCGGAAACCTCGGTTCTCATCGTTACCACGGCGCTGACGGTGGCGACCGGCAACCTGGCGCTCGGCATCGGTGCCGGCGTTCTGCTGGCCATCGTGCTCTTCGCGCGGCGTGTGGCGCATGTGGTGCGGGTGGAGCGCACGGTGTCCGCCGATGGCGCAACCGCACTTTATTATGTGCATGGCCCGCTGTTCTTCGCCTCCAGCAACGATCTGGTGGAGCGCTTTTCCTACGGCATCGATCCACGGCGCATCGTCGTCGATCTCACCCATGCACAGATCTGGGATGCCTCGACGGTAGCCGCGCTTGATTCCATCGAAACGCGTTACCGCGATCATGGCGCGACCGTGCATTTCACCGGCCTCGATGCCCGCAGTGCGTCGTTCCATGAAAAACTGTCCGGCACGCTGTAGAGCGTGTCGCGCGGCATTCGGATTGTCGGGGAGATCAAGCTGGTCGGAGTGAGAGGATTCGAACCTCCGACCCCCACGTCCCGAACGTGGTGCG
>Ga0066602_10002758_pt1 | contig 10122 bp, 12 predicted proteins | sample Higcelweek5metaG_FD_59481 | JGI IMG/M metagenome (GOLD analysis project Ga0066602, IMG submission 59481) | Freshwater pond sediment microbial communities from the University of Edinburgh, under environmental carbon perturbations - High... | ecosystem: Environmental > Aquatic > Freshwater > Pond...
TTTAGCTTTTTCAGCAGCATCTTTAATTCTTTGCATAACCATTTTATCTTTAGAAACATCAACTTTATGTTCTTTGTTTATATCTTTAACAATATAATCAATTACTCTTTGATCGAAATCATCTCCACCTAAGTGATTGTTTCCACTTGTAGATTTAACTTCAAATACACCGTCACCAATTTCAAGAATTGAAACGTCGAATGTACCTCCACCTAAATCGTAAACTAAAATTTGTTCTGTTTTATCTTGTTTATCTAAACCATAAGCTAAAGCTGCAGCTGTTGGTTCATTAATTATTCTTTCAACTTCTAATCCTGCAATTTTACCTGCATTTTTAGTAGCTTGTCTTTGAGCATCATTAAAGTATGCTGGTACTGTAATTACTGCTTTTGTAACAGTAGTTCCTAAGTAAGCTTCAGCTGTTTTCTTTAAATCACTTAAAATCATAGCACTGATTTCTTCTGCTGAATAATCTTTACCATTTACATGAGTCTTTTCGTTAGTACCCATTTTTCTTTTAATTGAAGATACAGTTTCTGGATTTGTAACCATTTGATTTTTAGCTTTTTCTCCAACTATTATTTCTCCATTTTTAAATGCAACTACACTAGCTGTAGTTCTAAGTCCTTCTGGATTAGCTATTACTTTAGCTTCTCCACCTTCAAATACAGATACACAACTATTTGTTGTACCTAAATCTATTCCTATTGTTTTTGTCATAATTTCTTTCCTCCCTTATTCGCTAACCTTAACCATTGCTGGTCTTATTACTTTATCTTTATACATATAACCTTTTTGTAAAACTTCTATTACCATATCTGGTTCCATATTTTCTACTTTATCAGTCATAATAGCTTGATGATATGTTGGATCAAATGGTTTTTTATTTCCATCTATTTGTTTAACTCCAATTTTTTCTAATGATAGAGTTAAATTACAATATATCATTTTAAAACCTGATAAGAATTTAGATAATTCATCATTTAATTCATTATCATCTAATTTGATAGCTCTCTCAAAATTATCTATTGTAGGTAGTAAATCTTTTATAATATCTTCATTACAATATTTTAATATTCTATTTACTTCCTCATCTTTTCTTTTTCTATAATTAATAGTATCAGCTTTTTCTCTTAAAGCTTTTTCTTCTAATTCTTTAATTTTATTTTCTAATTCTTTAATTATATCTTCTTTATGATTTTTTTTATGTTTTTTATTACTCTCTTCACAGTGATTTTCTTCACAGTTACATTCATTAGAGCAACATTCTTCTTTTAAGTCTTCTATATTACTTTCCATAATACCTCCTTTATTTACTATCTATATTATTTTTAATATATTCTAGTAATGTCATAACACGGTTATAATCCATTCTCTTTGGTCCAATAAGCGCTATAGTGCCTTCTTCTGTTCCAAATGAATATTTGCTCTTTATAATAGTTACATCATCATCAAATTCCGATTCACTACCAATATAAACATTTATACCGCTATCTTCTTCTTTAATATTTTTAATTAATTCCCTATCTTCAAATTTGCCTAAAATTGTTTTAATTTTACTTACATCATTAAATTCAGGTTCATTTAAAATATTATTTGGTTTATTAATTTTAACATTAGATTCATTTTGAAAATCACTAAATACATTATATAAAGCATCATATATAGCTCGCTGTTGTTTAATGCTATCACCAATTTTTGGTTTAACTTCAAACTCTAGCTTTTCACTTACTTCATCAAGTAAAGTACCTATTATAAATTTATTAATTAAGTCTACTGTTTGTTTTATTTCTAATAGAGATACTTTTTCTTGTATAAACATATTTTTATGTTCTACATGACCTCTATCAGTTATTACAATAGCAACTAAATTGTTTTCTCCAATTGGTACTACTTCAACTTTACTAATTCTATTTTCATTACTAGATTTACCTAGTACTATAGAAGTATAGTTAGTAAGTTCTGATATTATTTCCATACTTTTTATAATTGTATCATTAAGCGCTAGAGATTTATTTTTAAATATAGCTTGTAATTTTAAAACGTCATCTCCAGTTAACTCTTTTGGTTTCATAATATTATCTACATAATATCTATAACCATTTTCACTAGGAATCCTACCTGATGAAGTATGAGTTTTTTCTAATAAACCTAAGTCTTCTAAAGAACTCATTTCATTTCTAACAGTTGCACTAGAACAGTTTAATATATCACATATATTTTTAGAACCTATTGGTCTAGCTGTTTTAATGTACTCTTCAACAATAAGTTTTAATAATTCTTTTTGTCTATCATTTAGCATTCTTCACCTCTTTTAGCACTTATAATCTTTAAATGCTAAAATAATTATATTATCAATTTTAGCACTTGTCAACACTTTGTGCTAAAATTTCACAAAAAAAGAATTAGTATTATCTACTAACTCCTGAAAAACAAGATTCTAAAAGGTCTTTATCATTTTGTTTTCTTAATTTTTTTGTTTTTTCTTTTGGTTTGATTTCTAATAACTCATTACATTCTTCAGCTAAAGTTTCATATATAGGATTCATTTTCTTTTTATCTATACCATAGTATCTTTGATCTTTTTCTAATTCAAATAATAAATTATCAATAATTAATATATCTTGTTTCTTTTTACTTTTTTTATAATCTAATAAAGTATTACTATACATGTCTAATTTAGGCATATATATATTTCTTAAAAGTTCTAACAATCTATTTTTTAGAAGTTCAACATTAATTAAACATGTAACTATGTCATATTCTTCAGATGAATATTTTAAATATTTTTTACATTCTAATATATAAGACATTATTTGTTCTTCATTTCTTTGAATTAATTTAAAATCAAATGAAGCACTTCTTTCTAAAAAACTTTTCATATCTTCAAATTCTTTATCTTCTTTATTAATATTTTTTTTATTTTCATATTTGGTTAAATCTATTTTTGCATCTAAAAGAGATTTAAAAATATCTGTAATTGGTTTTTTTACTTGTTCTAATTTTTCTTCCATAATACACCCCTTTAATAGAGGTTTATTCTATCACTACATTATATAATTGTCAAATAAAAAAGTAACTTATTAGTTACTTAATTTTTCTTTTATTGTTTTACTTACAAAACTCATATCTGCTTTACCTTTTAACTTACCTGTTAAATAACCCATTACTTTTCCCATATCAGACATTGCTGATGGTTTAAGTTCTAAAAAAGCAGCATCTACTTCTTTAATTATTTCTTCTTCAGTTAATTGTTCAGGCATATATACTGATAGGATAGCTATTTCACTATTATTTTGATCTACTAAATCTTGTCTTGAAGCTTTTTCAAATTCAATAATAGATTCTTTTCTAGTTTTTATTTGTTTACCAATAACTGATATTATTTCATCATCATTTAATTCTCTTTTTAAATTAATTTCTTCAAGTTGCATTGCACCTTTAATCATACGAATTACTGATAATTTTTCTTTATCTTGATTTAACATAGCTTGTTTTAAATCATTTAATATTCTATCTCTCATATTTTCCTCCTAAAAAAGAGCCTTAGCTCTTAAAAATTGTCATGTTTACTTTTTTTAGAATTTTTAATAGCTTCTTTTTGAGCTAATCTTTTTTTAACTCCAGGTTTCATGTAACCTTCTTGTCTTTCTCGTAGTTTTTTTGAGGAACCATCTTTTGCATTTCTTTGTTTTAATGTTCTTAAGGCACCATCTACATTTCCGTTTCTTACAACTATTGTAGCCATATGATAATCCCCCCTCTCTTTTTTACTAAAACGATTATACCATTAAAAAACTTATAATTCAACAAGTTTTTAGGCAAATTATAACAAATAACAAAAAAAAGCCTAAAATGGCTTTTTATTTAGCAAAAACCTGCACTTATTAGTCTTGCTTTGTATCCTAAATATCTTCCAAGGTTAAATATAATCTCTATCATTATACTTATATATGGTAAACATAAAATTACAATAACTAATAAAAGTAGTATTACTAATATTTTTTTATAATTGTTTTTTAATATGGACATAAGCTATTATTTTGAACTCTTCTCATTGCTGAACCAAGACTTCTTCCTAAATCTAAGATACTATTTATTCCTCTTACAATATAGCCTATCATAGAAGCTGAAACAGTTCCTCCTTCAATACAAAGTAATTCTTCGTTATTTAATACTCTCAATTATTTATTGCACGCTAGAGGTCTAATATAGCCATCTACCAATCCTATAAAAAATGTTATTAAAGCTCCAATTCCAAGTATAGCTCCAAATGATAAACTTCCTCCATATATGTTTTTTAATTCTTCTTGTTTTAGTTCTTTCATAAATCCTCCTTTATTTATAGTTACTATATTTACTACAATCTATTTTAAATCATTCTTAAAAAATAATGTAACATTTTTCTTAGTATAATAAAAGCCACTAATCCACCCCCTTTATTTCAATAGTTTGTTTTTAGATATAACTTCTATATTTTTGTTTTCTATTTTAATTATTTTATCAAATAAATTAATATTATCTAATCTATGCGATACAACTATTACTATTTTATTTTTATAATTAGCGAATATATTTTTTATTATTATTCTTTCTAGTGAAACATCCATTTGACTTAATCCTTCATCAATTAATATGACATCTGGATTACCAAGTAATGTTCTAGCTAGTATTATTCTTTGTTTTTCACCACCAGATATATTAAAACCATTTTCTTCTATCAGAGTATTATAACCAATTTTTCTACTGCTTACTATTTCATCTATACAACAAATTTTAACTACTTTTAAAAATTCTTCTTGTTTAATTTGTCTATTCATTACTATGTTATTATAGAAAGTATCTGTAAATAATATTTCATTTTGAGATATATATGCAATTTTTTTAAGTGAATCTTTATCAATATCTTTTATACAAACATCATTTATAAATACACTATTTGTTTCATAATAATTTTTTATAATTTTAAGTAATGTCGATTTTCCTCCTCCACTTTGTCCAATCATCATTATTTTTTCATTACATTCAATATTTAAATTAATGTCTTTAAGAATTTCTACTTCATTAGATAAATAATTTAATTTTTTAATTTCTATTTTATTTATATTATTAATTTTAATTAATCCACTAACATTTTCATAATCAATTATATTATTAATTCTACTTAATGATATTTGTGATTCTTTTATTAAAGAATCAAGTCCAACTATATTTTTAATTGGTTCTATAAAATAAGAAAGTAAACTTAAAAATAATACTATTTCTCCAATCGTTATAGAACCTAATAATATAGAAGATACAAATATAATAATAGCTGTTCCTACATAATATATAAAGTTTTTCAAAAAATTCTCAATATTATATATATTACTTAAATTAATATAATTTGTTAAAAATTTATAATATTTATTATTAAAATTATTTATAATATTTTGTTCTAAATTAATTCCTTTAACAGTTTCAAATCCGCTTATTGTCTCAACTAAATATGAATTTACTATACTTTGACTTTCAGAATTATCTTTTATTTTAGATAGAAGAATAGGTCTAAATATTAATATAACTATTACATACAAACTCATCATAATAAATGCTATTAAAAATAATATTTTATTTATTATAAATAAGAATATAAGAGTTACAAATGCTAGTAAAAAATCTACAAACAAAGTTAAAACTATTTTGCTAATCATTTCTTTTATCTTAGACAAATCATTAAATCTTGATACTATTTCTCCAGTAGTTTTTGTTCTATAGTAACTATAAGGAAGCAAAATGATTTTTTTAAAAATATCTAAAGTCAAAACAACATCTATTTTTTGATTAATTAAAATCAATATTTTAAATCTATAAAATTCTATTATAGATTTAATAACTCCTACTAAACAAAATATTATAAATATAACTATAAAAAATATTTTAGGTTTATCTATATTATCTATTACTGTTTTAAAATAAAATGAAGAGAATATTGATAAAGCAGTAGCTAATAGGGAATATCCAATCATTTTTAATAAATCTTTATAATTGCCTTTAAATAAATTATAAATAAGTTTACTAATTAAATTTGTTTTAACGTATTTGGGAATCTTATGGATAGGATATAATACAATCATTATATTTTTATATATTTTTTTAAAATCTTCAAAACTCATTTTAATTATTTTATTAGCAGGATCAGCTATTGTAACTTGATTTTTATTTATTTTATATACAACTACGTAGTGTTTATAAGAATCATCTAATATAGTATAAGCTATAGAAGGTAAAATAATGGTATTATCTATATTATCAAATTCTATTTCTACTCCTTTAGCATCAAATCCAAGTGACTCAGCTGTTTTTATTAAGTGATATGCACTTACTCCATTTTTATTAGTAGAAGTCATTTCTTTTAATTGTTCTAAATCAACATATCCTCCATAATATTTAATTATCATTGAAAGACAAGATGCTCCACAATCTTTAATATCAGTTTGTTTTGTAAATGGATATTTTTTCAAATCATTCACCTCCTCACTAATATCATATTTTGTTTATTACATATTTCCTTTTAAAATACAAAAAAAAGAAAAATTAATTTTCTTTTTTAAACTTATATATTTTAATGTATTTGCTACCATATTTTTTATCTTTAATTAATTCTAAAGAAGTTTTTATTTTTTCGTTTTCTAATTCACAAATTAGTAAAGCATTATCATTTAACAAATCATATTCTATTAAACTATTAATTGCATTATTTATTAAATTTAATTTATAAGGTGGATCTAAAAAAACAATATCAAATTTAAAATTATTATCTTTTATAAATCTCTTATAATCAGTTTCTTCTATAATAGCATCTTCTATTTTATTTAAATTATTTTTTAAAATTTTACTCATTTCTTTATTATTTTCTACAAAATAACAAATAGATGCTCCATTACTTAATGCTTCTATACCTAAAGAACCACTACCTGCAAATAAATCCAAACAAGAACTATCTATTAATTCATTTTGAATCATTCCAAATAAAGATTCTTTAACTCTATCCATTGTAGGTCTTGTTCCATCTATATCAAAACCTTCTAATTTTTTATTTTTATATTTTCCACTTATTACTCTCATTTTATCACCAAATAAATTATAACATTTTTTAACATTATATTAAAGAAAATTTAATATTAATGCTATTATACCTAAAATTATAGCTGCTACTAAATATACTCCTACTGATGTATTATCATCTGAATATTTTCTTCCTTCTCTATATATTTCATCTTTCATATATGAAGATCTCATAATATCTTTTTTATAATTATCACATTTATCACTAGCTCCACTAACATATGATTTTTTTTTAGAGCAAAAGTATACACTTCCATTAACTTTTCCAGGTTTTTTTTGTTTTTCTTTTAAATTATCACAACTATTACATCCCATATTTGAATAATCCTCCTTTAATATTTAATTAAAAATTAAACATAACCCATTCAGGTTTTATTATTAACAATAATCCTATTAAGAACATAACTACTCCACCTATTAGATGAGAATATTTTGAATACTTATTTGATAATCCAGTTACTTTAAAAGTAAACATAGATATAATGAATATTATTAAATCATCTATTAAGAAGAATAATATATATATTAATATATACATAAAGTATTCTAAATTTGGTAAATCATTCATAGATAGTACACTTGTAAATAAAAGTGGTAATCCAGCTGAACAAGCTAATTCTATAAAGTTAACTGAAACAGCTAAAGCCATTATTCCTATTATAGCTAAGCCTAAGTTTTTTTCTAAAACAAATTTCTTAATTGAATTAATAATAGATTTTCTTTTTTTATTATCTACTACTTCACAGCCAACTTCTAATTTAGTACTTCTATAATAACTTCTTAAATTAATAAATCCAGCTACTAGAGCTATTAAAGCTATAGCAGTTCTTATCCATATAACTTTAGTTATTTGAATAGAAACAGTTAACCAAGACATCATAAATAACATATATATAAATGCAGAAGTAAATAAGAATACACTTCCTAATATCCACATTTTTTTTCTATCTTTTGTAGTTATTAAAAAACTAATTAAAAATATTAATATCCACATAGCACATGGATTAAATCCATCTACTAAACCTATAGTTGCTGCAATAAGAGGTAATGAAAAACTCTTAGCATCTACTTCTCCAATTAAAGGAATAGTTACTTTAGAATCTTCTTTTGTAGGATTTTCTAATATATCACTTAAAACAAGAAATTTACCTGCTTTTTTAACAGCAGCTACTACATCTTCAGATCCATTTTCATGAACTAATTCTATTTGTGATTCAATTTTTTTATTAAAAGCTTCACTATATCCACTTAAATCTAAATCACCTATTATTGTATATGGAACGCCTCTAGCTGATGATTCAAATGTATCTTTAACATTTTGCATTAAAGTAGCATTTTTTTCATTGTACCAAACTTCATATTTAACCACTTTTAAATAATCATATTTATCTTGAAGCTCATCTAAGTATTCTTCTTCAGCTGCACAGTGAGGACATCCATCACCATAAAACAAATATAATTTAACATCATAAGCTTTAGCACTTATAACATTAGAAAAAAAGATTATTGGTATTATTAGTAACAATAATTTCTTCATTAAATCACCAAACTCTCTATTATATTAAGAACTTCTTCTTTTTTATGTTCCCCAACTATTCTAGTAATTTCTTCTTCACCATTTAATACAATCATTACTGGAATTATTGTTCCAACATCAAATTTAGAAACTTCTTCTTCATCAAAATCATAATCATATTCTATATATTCAAAATCTGGATATTTTTCTTTTAATAATTCCCAAGTTTGATACATTTTTAAACAACTTGTACACCAAATTGCACTAATTCTAATTAATTTCATATTAACTCCTTTATTTTAGATTAAGTTTATTATAACATTTATCAAAAGCTAATAAAAAGTGTTCTACTTCTTCTTTAGTAGTAAGACCTGATAAACTTATTCTAATACTATGTTTTGAAGCTTCTTCATTTTTAGTCACTTCTAAAACAGCTTGACTAATAGGATTATTTGATGAACAAGCACTTTGTGTTGATACATATATTTCATATTCTTCTAAGGCATGTTGCATAGTCTCTGGTTTAAATTTCATTACACTTATATTTAATATATGAGGTAATGAATAATCATTACTATTTACTAATACATCTGAATATTTTTTTAAAGATTCTTTTATATATTTATTTAATTCCATTACATGTTTATAATTAATATCTATTTTTTCATCTATTAAACGAAGTGCTTTAGACATAGAAACAATAAGAGGTAATGCTGGAGTACCACTTCTATAAATAGTCGTACTTTTACCACCATGTATTAATGATTCTATATTGATATTTTCTTTTTTAATTAAACATCCAATACCTTTTAAACCATAAAATTTATGTGCTGTAAAACTTAACAAATCTACATTCTTATAATTCATTTTTATTTTACCTACAGCTTGTGTTGCATCTACATGGTAAAAACACTTATAGTCTTTTAAAATTTTACCAATTTCATCTATTGGTTGAACTACTCCAGTTTCACTATTAACTGCACCTATAGTAACTAAAACAGTATCTTCTCTTATTAGTTTTTTTAACTCTTCTAAATCAACTATTCCATTTTCATTTGTTTTAACAAAATCAACAGTAAATCCTTGTTTTTGAAGATATCCAATTGGACCGTATATTGAAGAATGTTCTAAGTTAGTAGTTATAATATGTTTTCCTTGTCTTGCATATTGTAAACATATTCCTTTTATAGCTTGATTATTAGATTCACTAGCTCCACTAGTAAATATAACATCTACATTTTCTAAATTTAATATTTTTTTTATTTGAATAATAGAAGCTTCTTCTAATTTTTTAGCTTCTACTCCTAATTTATGTAATGAATTTGTATTTCCTACATAATCTAAGCAAACTCTATTAAAGCTGTTTAAAACTTCTCTATCTACTGGAGAAGTTGCTGAATAATCTAAATATATCATAAATATCACCTGTTTTAATTATAACAATATTTAATATACATTACAAACTAATTAGTATATTTCACAATAATTTCAAAAAAAAA
>Ga0066602_10002774_pt1 | contig 10069 bp, 5 predicted proteins | sample Higcelweek5metaG_FD_59481 | JGI IMG/M metagenome (GOLD analysis project Ga0066602, IMG submission 59481) | Freshwater pond sediment microbial communities from the University of Edinburgh, under environmental carbon perturbations - High... | ecosystem: Environmental > Aquatic > Freshwater > Pond...
CAAATCGAGCTCTCGTATGCTCGGTTCATTTTGTATCGGTTGAAAAGCTTGTAAGAGGGATTCTGGTCTGACATCAGTCGGACAGTCCCGAATCTTGAGGTGTGGAGGATATGAAGGGTTTTGTAAGAATTTGTAAAATTTGAACACGACTGGCTCAGAAACTTTTTGTGCTCTGGGTCAAAGCATCATGAGTCTATCAAAAAAGACTTCATGGAAAAGAGATTTTTTTATTGCGTGCCCCGAGTCAATAGATGCCAAGAGTCTCTCAAAAAGCTCTTTTCTGACTGGATCTTGTTTCAAAATAGCTTCCAGTTCGTCTTCACTCCGTTTGAGTCGTTCTTGGTAGTCGGAAGTAGGATCTTGTGTTCTCGTGCATGCTTGTTCCAACTCCAGAGACAAAGCACTCAGAGTGGTTTCAATCGTGCGGAGGCTCTGAGAAAACGACTCATCTCAAACAAGTTTGATGATTTTTTCACTCACTTCACCAACACTTCTCTTGTGTGGAAGCTCTTTTGGATGATTGAGATGAGAGGAAGGTGAGTGCATAGGAAAAAATAAGCCAATAAACATGAGATATTGTATCACAAAAATGTGTGAAAGGCAAAATATCACCTTTCAAACTCCATTTGAAAAAAAGAGTTTCTTGAGTATAGTATAGGAAAATTATTGTATTTGCTAACTTTTCTCTATGAATTTTATAGCTCGCTTTTTTTTATTTTTCGCTTGTATCTTCTCACTCCTCCCTCAATCTTTTGCTCAGGAGAAGGCTTGGAGTGACGAAGAAGTCACGTTTAGCGTTTTTTCTCGTGCTGATTGCGTCCACTGTATCGCTCTCAAGAAATACTTAGAAGCACACTTCCCCAATGAAGCAGGGGTAAACCCAAAGTACTATGATATAGATCTTCCTGAAAACAAAGCGATTTTTGACAGATTTACTCAAGAAAATAGCCTTGCCAAAGTCACTCCGATCATCCTCGTATGAAACGAAATCATTACGGGATACCAAAGCGACGAAACGACGGGAAAGACCATTTCTGAGCTTGCTTCCCAACTCAAAAAAAACAGTTCTTTTGAAAATTATGGAAAAGTAGCAGGTGAAGTAGATGCCTGAGAAGCGTGTAGTGCTACGAGTGCTTGTATCCTCCCACAAAAAGTTGAAAATTCCTGACTCATAGTAGAACTTCCCTTTCTGGGGATTATAGATCTTCGCCAGTATTCGTTGTTGCTTTTGAGTATGATTTTGTGATTTGTCGATGGATTCAACCCCTGTGCTATGTGGGTACTGGTGATGTTTCTCTCCATCCTTGCCAATACGGGATCAAGAAAAAAGATGTTTCAGGTGGCTTGAATCTTTGTTATTGCCGAAGCCATCATGTACTATATGATTCTCAATGTATGGTACAAAACATGGGATTTTATCAAACTCGATAACATCATCACTCCTGCTATTGGAGTACTGAGTATTGGGGCAGGAGCCTACTTTCTCTATGAGTTTTTTACATCCAAAGACAACGAGTGTAAGGTCATTTCGAGCAATCAAAAAAAGAAGACTATCGATCGTATCAAAGCGATTGCCTCCAAACCGATGAATATCGGAGTGTTTTTTCTCACTATTGCCATAGCCTTCTCCGTCAATATCGTAGAATTTGCCTGCTCTATCGGAATTCCTCAAGCCTATACCAAACTCCTTGAACTCTCCCATCTGTCGTTTCTTGCCAAACAATGGTTCATCATGATCTATACTTTTTTCTATATGATCGATGATTTTGTAGTGTTTTGAGTCGCTATTTATGCTATTGGGTATCTTCATATTACCACCAAATATACCCGTTACTGTCTCGTGCTTGGTGGAGTGATCATGATAATTTTGTGATATTTTTTCCTCTTTAATCCAACCGCTCTCAAAATGATAGTAAGCTAAGGAAACCACAAAAAAACTCCCAAGAGACCTTCATCTTTTTGGAGTTTTTGTAGTATATTTTTAGGAATTATTGTGCCCTTCTTCTTTGGTTACTTCTGATGACCTCTTCCATCTCTTTCAGTTTATTCCACATAAAATCTTCTTCTTCTTGAGTGAAATTGGCAAAGATTCCAGCAACCGCAACGGCATACTTTTCTTCTACCTGTTTGAGGACTTTTTGACCTTTGGGAGAAATATAAAATTTCCATTTTCTCTTATCTTCGACATCCATCACCCTTACAATCAATTTGAGATCTTCGAGCTTTTGGATTTTTTGAGTAAAGCTTCACGGAGTTTCGTCTGAGAGTTTTCTCATCTCTCAAATCATTGAGATACCATCCGCTATCATCCTGAGAGGAGCATAGAGAGTAGATGTTAATCAAAATTCTTTGAAAATAAAGGCATTTCCTAACTTTTCAAAAAGTGCTTTTAAAATAAATATTTCATTCACAATTTTCAACTTCTTCATAAATAATGATTACAAAACTAACTTGGTATCTCTTAAAAGATAAAACATTGATTCTTGCGAGAGATATTTTCTTATTATCTTGTAAATACTTCATAACTGGATTGCCCTTAAATTATACCCGTTCCATTTCGGTTTTCCAAAAATCTTTCATCGACTCAAAAATTCAACCAATTTGAACTTCGTTCAAATATGGGATTCAAACAGTTTTCATCTCTTTCAGTTTTTCGGAAAACCAATTTCGCTTGGATATACCATACAGCATTTCACAAATGCCCTATATAGTATAGAGATATAAAACTATATTTCAAAAGAAAATAATATTTTTGTAGAATACATTGAAAATGAAGTTCTTACAAAAATGCTCTTATCATACACACTCACTGAATCCATGTAAGTATAATCTTCTTCTCATAAACCGAAAACTTGATTTATCCAGAAAAGGTTTGACAAAAAGAAAGAAAAGATTATTATACCTGTACCTACCGTATAGGTATAATAATAGCTCATAATTTCTCATGTATGTCTACACTCAAAGTCAGCATTTCTGGGATGCACTGTACCAGTTGTTCCCGTCTCATCGAATCATCGCTTGCAAAAGAGCCTTGAGTCCTTCAAGCACAGGTCAATCTCTCCAATAATACGGCAAAAATCGAATATGAGCCTGAGATCTTTGATCCCAAAAATATTACCGAAATAATTGGATGACTAGGATACAAAGTCCTTCCCGAGCAACAATGAGAAGATGAAGATAGTGCCTTATGGAAGCAAAGAGCTTGGGTCGGAAGCCTACTATCATTGCCATTGGTAGGGTTTATGATTTATGATTTTTTCCCATGATTCCCCTTTCAAACACTCCTCATGCCTGCCATGCCGTTGGTGTCTGGATTGATTGCCACCTTTCTTCAATACTATCTTGGAAAACATTTCTATCAAAATGCGTGGGGCGCACTCAAGAAAAAAACAGTGAATATGTCCACCCTTGTCAGTATTGGAACCACAGGAGCCTTTGTGATGAGCGTAGTCAATTATGCCCTCTATTACTGGCAAACAGGAAGTATTTGGGGAATTGGAGGAATGGGAATCGACGGGATGTATTTTGAAACTTCGGCTTTGCTTTTGACCTTTGTCAGTTTGGGGAAATTTTTAGAAACCCGTGCGAAATCAAAAACCTCAAAAGCCATTTCTCAACTGATGTCTCTTTCGCCTCAAAAAGCAATGATTCAACGCGGAGACAAACTCGAAAGTATTCAAAGAGATCTGATACAAGTCTGAGATATCCTGTTGGTACAAGCTGGAGAAACCGTTCCAGTCGATGGTATCATCCTCTCCCCTCGTGCTGGATTGGACGAATCTATGCTCACCGGAGAAAGTAAAATCGTAGAAAAATTGACCTGAGAAAAAGTATTTACTCCCGCCAAGAGTATAGACGAAAGCTTTTTGATGCGTGCCGAAAAAGTCGGAAATGGAACCCTTTTGGCTCAGATTATCACCCTCTTAGAAGAAGCTTCGCTCTCTCGCACCAAGATAGAAGGTATCGCAGATCGAGTATCCAACTATTTTGTACCTACGGTAATCATTCTTGCAATCTTGACGTTTGGAGTCTGGTACTTTGGAATGAATGCAAGCTTTTCCTCGGCAATGCTCTTTGGGCTCAGTGTCATAGTCATAGCCTGCCCATGTGCTCTTGGGCTTGCCACTCCTACCGCAGTAATAGTTGGAAGCTGAGTGGGGGCAAAATCAGGAATTCTTTTTAAGTGAGGAAGTGCCTTGGAAGCCCTTGCCAATATAGAAATCATTGCCCTTGATAAGACTGGAACCATCACCACAGGAGTCCTCAAAGTACTGTGAAGTAAATCAAAAAATGGAACTTCAAACACACAACTTATTCAAATTGCAGCCTCACTTGAGTACCACTCAGCGCATCCGATTGCGGTCTCGCTCAGGGCTGAAAACGAAACCAATAAACAAGCCTTTCTTGAAGTCAAAGATTTTAAAGCCATTCATGGAAAATGAATCCTTGGAACGATTGATGGAACCACCTACTATCTTGGAAATTTTTCACTCCTCGAAGAATACAGTAGTATAAAAAAGGAATGATTGAGTGAAGTCACTGGACACCACAACTCTGAGCATACCGGCCTGTTTCTTGCCACTCAAAATGCACTGCTTGGAAGCATCTCTCTTTGAGATGGAGTCAAACCATCTTCCAAAACTGCTATAGCAAACCTTCAACACCAAGGAATCGAAGTTTGTATGATTTCTTGAGATCAAAAGTCTGTGTGTCAACGTATCGCACAAGAAGTTTGAATTCCAGAAGAACTCGTATTTTCTGGAGTCCTTCCCCACCAAAAAGCTCAAAAAATTACTTTTCTCCAAAAATTTGGGAAAAAAGTCGCTATGGTATGAGATGGTATCAACGATGCCGTAGCCCTCAAGACAGCAGATGTTGGAATTTCTATGGGAAATGGAAATGATATTGCTCTTGAAAGTGCGGACGTGGTGCTTTTGAATAATGATCTTGGTTCCCTTCAACAGGCAATCACTATCAGTAAACTCACCGTAGCAAAGATCAAACAAAATCTCTTTTTCTCATTTTTCTATAATGTTCTTGGGATTCCTCTTGCTTGTGGAGCACTTGCGTACTGGGGACTTGGACTCAGACCCGAATTTGCGGGATTTGCGATGGCACTTTCAAGTGTGAGCGTAGTAGGAAATTCACTTCTCTTGGCAATACTTCCTCTCAAGAAAAAGTTTTCTCATCTCTCACTTGCCAGTCTCTTGGTCATCTTCGGAATCCTCTTTTGAATCTTTGCAAAAAGTTTTTCTGAGGTCTCCTACGCAGGTGCGTATACCAAAGACCATACTGAGATTCTCAGTAGTATTTCAAAATTTCTATCCACCACCCCAAACAAAATCAATATTTCAGAAGGTGCTCCAAAAATATTTCTATTTTCCTCTCAGCTCTCCTGAGACCTCGCATTGAAATCTGGCACAAAAGAGCTTGGAAGCACAGGTATGGTCATCGGATCTATGGAAGCACAGATGATGATAAAACTCGGGTTGATCAAAGGAGTAGGAGATGAACTTCATCATTTCTTTGGAATCCCAAATATCACAGTCGTGGGAATCCTCAAACGTACCGATACCCCTCTTGACGAAGTCCATATCCTTCCTGCTTGACTGAGTCCAATCGCAGAAGCACAAAGCGGAATCCTCTCGTACCGTAGAACTCCAGATAGGCTTGGGATTCGAGTATTTTATCTCTACGATGAAAAGACAATTCCTTCCTATTTTAAAAACATCTTCTCAGGAAACGGAGAAAAGGATGGAAATGATATCAAAATGTATGTAGGATTTCTCGATGCTCAAATGATGAAAAGATTGGGGCTCATCCAACAAGAAAAAGACCGTTTGAAAGACTTTTTTGGAAATGATGTCATCGATTGGCAACACCTTCCCAGAACCTACAGTGCATATGACATGATGCACTTTGTGCCCAAAGCACTCTTCCGTTAGACAAATATTGATTTTTTGCAAAAGTATAGTATAGTACCTCACGTAATTATCTTTTAAATACCTTCTATGAAACATGATAAAGTATTAATTGGTCTCAAAAAAGCCAGAACTTCTCTCGATAAAATCATTCAAATGCTCGAAAATGAAGCCTATTGTATTGATATCATCCAACAAAATCTTTCGGTGATTGGTTTGCTAAAATCTGCCAATCTCAACCTCCTTGAGTGACACCTCAATGGATGTATAAAACATGCGATTCTCTCTCAAGACCAAGAACAAGTTGATGCAAAAGTTACTGAATTGGTAAAAATCATCAGACTTGCACAAAATAAGTAGAGGAATCTCTGAAAAACTGCGGATTTCTTTGTTCTAAAAAGGGAAAATGATTGTAGGGAATGGTTTGAAACCACTCCCTATTTTTCTTTCTATGTTGAAGAGTCGCAATTTTGATTGCATCTCTTCTTTTCTTTTTATAATGAGAATTATTCTCATTATAAAATACTCTTGACAATACTTAAAATATATGAAATACTATCAACATCAAAAAGTACGGGTCTTTTTGTGTGTATTTTATTTCCTAACTTTTGGTTTTTCTTCTCATTTTCCACTTTATACATTAAATGAATTTTATGAAAACAAAAGACAAAATCCTGAGATATATTCTCTCATCTATGATGCTTTGTGGTATAGCATTTGCTTTTGCTGACGATACTTCGACTGGAAGTAATTTGTCAGTTGAAAATACGATTGATTCTCAGAAATATTTTTCAGGGCAAGAGTTGTCTCAAAGCGGGACAGACAATTTGAACACTCTATCTTGATCAAATCTATCATTTTCTGGAACCACAGAAAATACTTCATCAGGGACTCTCAATCAATTTGTCTGAGAAGTATTAGGCTACACGGGAATCACTCAAACTCAATTTGATGAAATACAAAGACATGTTTACACACCACTTCCATTCCATTCCTCAAAATTCCTTATGTCGAGCCAAGCGAGCAGTTGACTTCAATGGATAAGTAAATTTTCTTTTCTAGATTGAGAACAAGAGATTCCATTATCACAATCTATACAATGATGAAATGCATATATGAGTCCAAATCTCTCAAGAGATTGATATTATTGGAGTAATTATACTTTAAATCTTGGCAATACAAAAGTTGACTGAGATGATATTGAACTTGAATTACGAGCTTCTGATGCATGAGGGATTGAAGCTTATGATACATGTTTATGATTTACCACTGACAATACTTTAGGGGCATCTACTTGTTTTATGGGGACTCAGTGGTGAACCCCACGGGCGAGTTATTCAGTTTGAAATATTTCCAGAAGCAATGTTTCAAGTCTTGTGAGCGACATGCAGGCTTTTCACATATTTAAAATTTCACTAAAATGATGAATTTTTAAGATATATAAAGACAATATCCTCATCCTTCAAACGAATTACACATCAAACCTAGGAAATACAAATTCTATAAGTTTTACATTCAAATGAAGCGGAAGAGGAGATTATATAAAATTGTATTCAAAAGGAGAACTTATTTTACAAGAGTGATTTGATGTTAATGGAACAACAACAGCAGTTCTAAAAGATCTCCCTTCTTTCCCAATTCCAACATATCAGATACCGAACCCAATCTATCAATTTCCTACCTATGAATATGAAATCCCAAACCCAATGGCACCTATTAATAAGTTGAATGAAATATATGGGACTTCAACTGCTCCACAATGATTATCAGGGCTCAAAAAAGAGACTGAATGAGATCCTGTGAATATAGCAACAGGTGAATTTTGATATGAAAACACATTTTTAAGTATTCCCTGAAAGAAACTCCCATACGAATTTGCTCTGAAATACAAAAATCAACTGTATTATGACGGCAGTGTATGATTGAATTGGTCTCATAATTATGAGGAACATATAGTCAAAGAAGAAAACGGAAATATACTCTATTACGATGCTAATTTTTGAATATATAGATTTTTAAAAACATCTACTTGATTTCAATATAATCAATGATTAAAAGCAACATTGATAGATAATGGAGAGAATATTATCATTACGTTTGATGATAAAACTCAACATGTATTTAATCAAGATAATTCATTAGAAAAAATTATCAATCGTTTTTGAAATACTCTTCGTTTTCAATATGCTGATTGATTGCTTACAAAAGCTGTTGATACATGGTGAAGAGAGGTAAACTACACATATAACTCTGACAAAAAACTTATTGAAGTAAAAGATTATCAGAATAATACCGTATCCCTCAATTATTATCAAGATACTGATAGTACTGGAACAAAAAATGATTTAAAAACAGTTACCATCACTCGTTGAGGAAAGTCAAAAACAATCGGTTTTGAATACACTCCTCAATGAACTGATCACGAAAAACACAACCTTACCAAGCTTATTGACTCAAAGAACCAAATCTACGTTGAAAACACCTATGAAAATGATAGAGTAGTAAAACAAAAATATGGAAATGGAGAGATTTTGTATCAATATACTTTGGATGGAAATCAAGTAACTGAAAATCTCGTCACAGAAAGAAATGGAAATATTGTACGCTACACCTACCAAAACGGACGTAACACCCATATTTATTCTCATAAACCAAACAGTCCAGAAGTTGAAAACGTTTGATACGAGTATGATGAGCAATGACATCTTACCAAACAAAAGTTTCCTAGATGAAACGGAATAATCTTTGCGTATGATACATTTGGAAATATGATTGAAAAAAGACAAAAGACTGATATCCAATCGCCAAACTCTCCTGAAGATCTCGTCATTCATTATACATACAACAATGATCATCAAGTGACGGTTCTTCAATATCCCAATCAGCAAACAATTCAAAATCTCTATGATGCTCAGGGGAATTTAATTGAAATAAAGAAACAAGTTTCTTGAAAACAACTCCTCACCTCATTTGAATATGATTCTGATGGAAATATCATAAAAACCACGGATCCCGTTGGAAATATAACTACGTTTCGTTATGAAAATGGATTCTTAGTTCAAATTTCAAAACTCGCAAAAGAGAGAGATGGATTTCTTTGATTTTTTGAAAATGATGTAAATGACATCATAACAAAGTTTGTGTATGATGCATCATGAAATTTAGTAAAGAAAATTGATCCAAATGGAAATGAAACAACACTTACATATGACGAGTTTCAACATCTTATATCTCAAATGACTCCTGAATGAATAGAAAGTCAACTTTCATATGATGAAAACAATAATATCATTTCAAAATCCCAAGGACTTCCTGAAAACACACAATCTATTATCTACAATCTTCTTGACAAGCCAATTGAAGAGGTACGTCAAATTGACTGAAATACCTCTACTACCATCAAGAAAAAATATGATGGAAAAGATAATCTAATAGAAATCCTGTATCCAAATGGAAGTAAAACCCAAACAAAGTATAATGAAAAAAATCAAATCATTGAGCAAGCCCTCATGGATGTACTTGGGACTTCACAAACAACTCTCTATTTTTATGATCTCAATGGAAACCTTATAAAGACGGTTTCCCCTTGAAATCTAACGACTCAGTTTGTATATGATTTCTATGATAGGTTGGTAGAAAAACAAGAGCCAAATGGTAATACAACCTTTTTGACATATGATTCAATGTCTCAGATAACTGATATACAAACAAAGAATTCTTCTGGTATTTTACTGACCCATGCATCGAGTCTGTATGACGAAGCAGGACATGAAATAGAAACAACTCTTTATAAGCTTGACTCTTGAACAAATATAAAAACAAAGAAACAATATGATGAAAATGGACATGTGGTACAAGTCATAGATGCAAACGGAAATATTTCAACATATACCTACGATGAATTTGGGAGAAACACAAGCATCATCGATGCACTCGGGAACAGAGCTCTAAACACCTACGACAAAAATGACAATCTCATCCTGAAAAAGATCATATCAACCACTTGAAAGATCCTTGCCACCTCCTATCTCTATGACCGTGACAATAGAGTGATTGGAGAAAAAGACCAAACAGGAAAGATCAAAGCATATCTTTACAATACGCTCAATCAAGTCATCAAGGTGATTGAGAAAAACGGGACTGTAACC
>Ga0066602_10002777_pt1 | contig 10058 bp, 7 predicted proteins | sample Higcelweek5metaG_FD_59481 | JGI IMG/M metagenome (GOLD analysis project Ga0066602, IMG submission 59481) | Freshwater pond sediment microbial communities from the University of Edinburgh, under environmental carbon perturbations - High... | ecosystem: Environmental > Aquatic > Freshwater > Pond...
GCGTCAACTGGTCGCGGAGACCCGCTTCGTCGGCGATCGAGCCCAATCGTTGGGACAGATCCCTGAAGAGCTGCATCGTGTTGCGCAGCGTAGACAGTTCGCGCGCCTGGCGTTCGCTCGATTTTCTCGTAAGGAGCGCGAAGGCGCTGGCGAAGAGGTCTTCCATATAACCGCGCGCTCGCGCGTCGCCGAGTCCCTTGAGAAGTTCGCGGTGCAAAAGGGACAGTAGCACGTGCCATCTGTTGGAGAAGTCGTCCCAGTCGAGGGTCATGTCGAGCCATCCCGATAGGGTTTGGAGGAAGAGCGGGCGATCGGTGAATTTGCGAAGGTCGATCGTCGCCGAGTCGCACAGCGACGCGACCGCTTCCCCCGCCTGTTCCTGGGCCGGTCCCGGAAGCGCTGCCTCGCCCGCGAGAAGCGCCGCGGTGGCGGCACGTTGACCGCCGCGGCCTGAGTTGCCGAGGCTCGCCGCCTGAGCGTCGCGCGTCGCGTCCGGAGTCGCGTCGCGCGTCGCGTCGCGCGAGGTGCGACGCCCGGTGATCAGGGGAACCTCCGCGCAGCCGCAAGACTCGCGGATGATCGGGGCGCAGACGAGCGGCTTCGGCTTATGCGACGGGGTATCGGCGCGGCCCATGAGGCCAAGAAGGCGCGTCCCCGCGGCGTACGCCTGCTCGTAGAGCGGTTGATGGACGGTCGTGAGGAGGGGCGTGAGGAAACCCGCGTCCGGGATGTCGTCGAATCCCGTGATCGCGTAATCGCGCGGGCACGTGAGGCCGCGCTTTCGCATCGCCTGGAGGAAGCCGAGCGCCATATCGTCGTTCGCGCACGATATGACGTCGAACGGGACTCCCTTGGAAAGGTCGAGCCGCGCGGCAAGTTCCTGCCCCGATCCGTAGGTAAAGTCGCCCTGATACACCGAGAGCGCGTCGTCGCCGATCCCGTGGCGCGCGAGCGATTCCCGCCAGGAGGCGAGTCGCTCGATGGCGTCGGGGCTGTGCTCCGGTCCCTTGAAGAACGCGAAGCGCCTGAACCCGTGTACGGTGACCAGATGGTCGACGAGCGCGGAGACGCCCCAGGCGTAGTCTGTCGTCACCGAGGCGTATCCGCGAACCGGCATACCGATCGTCACTAATGGGATCGGCCGAAAACCGTCGAGGAATTCCCCGTTCTCCTCCGGGGTGAGAAAGCTGCCGATGGAGCCCGCGGTGACGATGAGCCCGTCCGGCGCGCTCTCGCGCGCCGAACCGCGGGCAAGTCGGTAGATCGCGTTGAAAAGGTCCTCGTTCCCGTACGGCGAGCCCAGCGAGCGCCCGACGAAGGTCTTGAGCGTCACGCCCCGCTCTCTCGCGAAGTTGGAGAGTCCCCGTCGTATGAGCGACTGGTACCGTCCCTCGATTTGATTTATCAGCAATCCCACGATCGGGCGCGCTTCGTTATCGGTTTTCATGTCCCCTGCCAGCGGACATTATCGCCCAGGCTTCCGCGATATGTCCAGCCGCGATCGGTAAAAAAATCACTTCCACTCATCGTAGAGCCGTTCGACGATCCGCGCGTTGTCGGCGAGCCGTCCGCCAAGGTCGCGCGCGGCGCGGAGGTCGCCGCGTTCATAGGCGTTCGAGAGGTCCTTCTCTATTCGGGTCCGCTCGTCCTCGAGCGCCATGATCCGCCGCTCGATCTCGTTGGCATGCGTCGCCGCGGTCATGGCGTCGGGCTTGGTTCCAGTCGCGCGTTTTCTCGCCGCTTCCTTCGCGCGCTCGATCGACTTGCCCCTTCCTTCCGGATCGCCGCCCTTCGCCGACTTGAACGGGCCGGCGGACGCGTCGCCGTAGCGGCGATACCAGAATTCGGAGAAGTTGCCGTCGTACTCGACGAACTCCCCGTCGTCGATCTCCACGACTCGGGTCGCGATGCGGTCGAGGAAGTATCGGTCGTGAGAGACGACGAGGATGGTCCCGTCGAAATCGGCGAGCGCGTCCTCGACGGCCTCGCGCGACGGGATGTCCAGGTGATTCGTCGGCTCGTCGAGGACCAGGAAGTTCGCGCGCGAGATCGACGCGAGCGCGAGCTGCAGTCGGTTCGTCTCGCCGCCCGAAAGAGAGTCGACTTTCCGCTCGAGCGACTCCCTCGAGAAGAGCAGGGGAGAGAGCGCCTTCCATGCCTCGTCCGCGGTTTTCGCGCCCGCCTTGACGCACGCGCCGAGGACGGTATCGTTTCGGTCGAGCGCGTCTCCGTGCTGCGAGCAATAGGAAACGCGCATGCTTGGACCGATGGCGATCGCGCTGGATCCCGCGCCGTCTCGGGTACCCTCGCGGAGAACGGCCTCGAGAAACGTCGTCTTGCCCGACCCGTTGGGGCCGACGAGAGCGACGCGGTCGCCGGGCTCCATGGTGAGCGAGACCGCTTCGAGCACGCGCGCGTCCCCGAACGACTTGGAATACTCCGTGACCTTGAGCGCGATGTCCGCGCGGGAGCGATCGCCGCCGAAGGCTATGCCCGCCTTAGCGTCGGGCGCTCGCGGCTTTTCCGCCGAGCGCTCGCGGGTTTTCTCGAGCTGCGTCCTTCTGGCGCGGAGACGCCGTCCCCATTTTGGGTCCGGGTGCGCGCGCGCGATCGTCTCGAATCTCTTGACGAGTTCCTCGAGCCGCGCGATCCGCTTTTGGTCCGCCCGCCAATCCATCTCGCCAGCGACGGCCTTTCGAAGACGTTCCATTCGGTACGCCGAGTAATTGCCCGTATACGACTCGATCTTGCCCGCTTCCAGCTCGAGCACGCGGGAGACCGTTCGGTCGAGCAGATACCGATTATGCGAGACGATAAGCACCGCTCCTGGATAGTCGCGTACGCACCGCTCGAGCCAGGAAAGTCCCCAGGCGTCCAGGTGGTTTCCCGGCTCGTCGAGGACGAGGAGATCCGGTCTCCCCAATAGGGCGCGGGTCAGCGCGAGCGCGTTGCGCTCGCCGCCCGAAAGCACTTTCGCCTTCGTGTCGGCGAGCTTGCCGAGTCCTGCGCCGTCGAGGTATCGCCGCGCGCGCTCCTCCGCGAGGTCCCCGTCTCCTGAGTCGTATTCCGCGCGAAGGGCGCCGTACTCGTCGAGAGCGCGCTCGAGAGCCTTTCCGTCGGCGGACGCCATTTCTTCCTCGAGTGACGCGAGCCTTTCCCGCGCCTCGCGGTACGGCTCGAGGACGAATTCGAGCGCGGTGCCGTCGAACTCGGGGAAGAACTGCGGCACGAAGGCGGCGCGCACGCCGTTTTCGCGGGCGATCTTTCCGCTCCAGTCGTCGTCCTCGCCCATGAGTATCCTAAGAAGCGTCGTCTTGCCCGCGCCGTTACCCCCGATCAGCGCGACTTTCTCGCCCCGCGAGATCCGGGCGCTTGCGCCGTCGAGAACGGTCGTTCCCGCGTAGTCCTTTTTCACGTTCTGTATGTCAATCATGATTAATCTCCTTTTGTCGAACCAACCCGCGCGATGGTTATGAAGGAGGAATGGGATGGATAGGATGCCGGAACTCCGCGGACCGAACCGACGGGTCTCATGGCAAAAAAAAAGCGCGATCCCATTCCCCGAGGGGAGAGGGTCGCGCCGTCTATTATGGGATAACCCAAGGCAAGGTCATGTGACCGGATTCGCCGTTGGGTCTCCGTTTTCCGACGCGGACGTACCTCTCCCGTAAGCGGCGATCGTGGCTGAGGATCTAAATGCCATATACGGGTTCATTTTTTCCATGTCGGGTCGTACTCCAATAACGTATTTTATATCCATCCAGTAATTCCGGTCAAGTGTCCCGTGACGGACCCTCACCAGACTTTGACGTCATACTCGCGGAGGGTCGTCGTTCGCATGTCGTTCTTTCGCGTCGCTACCATGGATTATTATGCGCAAAGTCATCCCTGGCGAGTCTGTGCACGCCCGTTTCCGGATCTAGAGTGAAGCCGCAGGACTCGAGCGTCGCGCGCGACGGCGCGTTGTCGGCATCGGGTTTCACGACCACAAGGCAAGCGTCGGGCATCGAGAATACGCGATTGACGAGGGCAGTGACGATTGACTTACCGAAGCCCCGTCCGACGAAAATATCCTCCCCGATCATGTAATCGATGCTATAGGTTCCCTCGCGCGGGTACATGATAAATTCTTTCTCCCCGGCGGGCGCGCAGGGATAGAGCTGGCAGAAGGCGAAGGGCGTGCCGTCGATCGACGCGATGAAATGACTGATAAACGAGAACTCGCCGTGTCGCTCGCGGATTTCCCGGAGCCATTCCTCGGGATCCGTAAACCATTTGCGGACGCGCTCGCCGTAGAGCCAAATCCGTATCGTTAGCAGGTCCTCGTCCTGGACGGCTCTGAGAGATATGCTTGCCGTCATTTCCATAAGTCCTCCATGCATTTATCAGACTATATCACGTCAAATGATTTACACAATGATGAATAACCTATATGGTTTTATATAAAAGGGGAACGCCATGTGGTTTATGATACTTACCGTCGTGTTCGCGCACTTTCTCGCGCTGCTTAGTCCGGGTCCCGATTTTATCCTGGTCGTCAAGAGCGGGGTCAGGAACTCGAAGAGGAACGCGTTAGGCATCGCGGTGGGAATCGCGGCCGCGAACGCCGCGTACATCGCGCTTTGCATCGTCGGCATCGGCGAGATCCTTTCGCGGTCGCTCGTCGTCATGAAGGTCCTTAAGGTTTGCGGCGGGCTGTTCCTGACGTACGTGGCGATAATGGCGCTGAAATCCAGGAAGAAAGACTACGCCTTTCTATTGGACAAAGAAACGACGGCGCGCGATGGCGGAAGCTCCTTCATAAGGGAGTTTTTCACCGGCTTCGTCTCCGGCATAACGAACCCGAAGAACCTTATATTCTACCTAAGCCTGTTTTCCGTCGTCCTTACCGCGGGGATAGATATGCGCGTTAAGCTAGGATTGGGCGCATGGATGACGCTGCTCGTGTTCGCCTGGGACGCGGCGATACTATTCGTACTCTCGAAACGCGCGGTACGGGGCGTTTTCTCAAGAATAGCGTTTTACGTCGACAAGGTCGCCGGCACAATCCTGGGATTGATCGGCGTCAGGCTTATAGAGACCGCGATCTTAGAAGATAGATAATAATCCCTGAGTACGCGGACGGTGGGGTGGCGGAATTGGGAAAAACGCCGAAAGGCGTTTTTCGCAATGGAGCCAGGGGAGGCCGCGTGCGCTTTTCGCTTTCGCAGCGCGGCGCGTGCGCCTTGCCGCGTATCCCGATGACTCCCCTAATTACTTATAAGCCTTCTTGAGGGCATCTCCGATTTTTTTCACGTTATCGAGCCAGTCGGGCGCGAGCGGGTCGAGCATGACGACCTGGGCGCCCGCTTCGTCGGCGACTGTTTTCGCGGCGGCGACGGGGAACTGGGCTTGCACGAAGATGGCGGGGACTTTCTCGGCCTTCGCTTTTTCGATGAGGGCGGAGAGCGCCTTCGCCGTCGGTTCCTTTCCGCCTGTCTCGACGGATTCCTGCTTGAGGCCGACGGAGTCGAGGAAGTAGCCGAACGCCGGGTGGAATACCATGACGGTCTTTCCGGAGAACGGGGCGAGCGAGGACTGTAGGTCGCCGAATACGGCGTCGATGTCGGCGACGAGCGCGGCGTAGTTAGCGTCGTAGGTCGCCTTGCCCTCGGGGTCGCTTTCGACGAGCGCGTCGCGGATGTGTCCCGCGATTATCTTCGACGGTTCATAGCCAAGCCAGGTATGGCGATCGACGTTCGTCTCGTGATGCTCGTCCCCGTCGTTATGGTCCTCGTCCTCGCCGAGTTCTTGCTCGTTTTCCTGAAGCGTGCGAAACGCGATGCCCTCGGTGCCGTCGACGATTTTAAGCGCCGGGAACTGGGACGCGACGTTGGGCTTAAGGCCTTCCTCGAAGTCGGTGCCGGAAAGTATCCATGCCTTCGCGGTCGAGAGCGCGGCCATCTGCGACGGGGTCGGCTCGTAGGAATGCGGGCTCTGCCCGGGTCCGACGAGTACGAGCGCCGTGACGCGATCCCCGCCGATTCGCTCGAGGAAGTATTGCTGCGGCAGGATGCTGACCGCTATCGTCATTTTTTTTGAGTCGTTGGCGGTTTTCGGTTTGGCGCACGATGTAAGGCTTGAGAGCGCGATAATCGACGCGATCGCCATGATCATCGTGATCGTGCCTATGCGCGCGAGGCGTTTTACCGCGGTGCCGCGGTTTTGTGGATTGGTATTCATGAAACCCTCCTATTGGGAATTCCTCGCTCACTATATCGATGCTCAGAAATAAATGCAAGTCATTTGCATTAAAAAAAATGGGCATTATTTCAGGTCATCCCCTATATAGAACCGCGGGGGACAATATGCGAAAACCTATTTTGGTCGCGATTATCGCGCTCTGCGCCGCCTCGGTCGCGGTAGCCGCCTCATTTTTCGCGTTCGGGGCTTTATTAGGGGATCGGTCCGGGCGTGCGGCGGAAGACGCGCGCTCGTATGTCATGGCGTCCGAGAGATACCGGGACGGTGATCTCGACGGAGCGCTTACCGCCTTACGCGGGATGCGGGGGCACTCAAGGAAAAGCGCGGGGCTCGCGATCCTCGAGGGAAAGATCCTCTATTTTCAAAAAGACTTTAAGGGCGCGAAGAAGGCGCTGTCCCGCGTCGTGGACCGGGATCGCGGAACGGGCGCGGACATCTGGTACGCGCGCGCGCTCACCGCGCTCGGCGAAAACCGCGAGGCGGAGAAATTCCTCGCATCGTGCCTGGAGCGCGATCCCGGCGACTGGAGGCTGTTATATCAGTCATCGGTACTAGCCGCGAATATGAACGAGCCGGAGAGACGACTCGATTTCCTCAATAAATCCGCGCTTGCCCTTGAGGAATCGGCCAGGGCGTACATTGACCTCGCGAGGATCTGGCGATCCCTCGGCGAGGACGACCGCGCCTTGGACAACGTCCTTCGCGCGAAGGCCGTGACCGACCGAAAGGCGCCCGCTTATTCCGAGCTTGAGTCCTTTGAGCGTTCCCTCCTCGCGATGGCGGGGGTGAGAAGGTGAGATGGCTTCGACGCTTATTCGCGGGCGGGACGTCCGCGACGATCGTCGCCGTGATGCCCGCTCTCCTGGCAGTCGTTCTCGCATCCGGCTGCGCGACCTCGGGTTCATCGATGTACGCGGATCGGGCAGCGCTTAACCGTTTCGGCGGGACGGGCATTTCGGTGGATACCGTTTCCGTAACCCTCGATTACGTGACTCAGCGCGACATCGCGTCGCAGATGGCGGCCTTCGCGAGATCATCGCTTGGCGGAATCGGCCGCGCTGCGGCTGAGGGTGTCGATATCGCCGCGGGCGCAGAACATGCCGCGGTCGAGGAACGTGTCGCTGTCGCGTCGATCGAGGTCAATCAACGGTCGTTCCTTGTCGGGATCGATCCGGTGAATTCCATTTTCGTTTCACTGACCGCGACGGACGGCGAGGGTACGGTTCTGTTTCGCGTAACGCGGTATCGGGTTGGTAAGGACACCTTGCTGTCCGCCGCCGTTCAGAGGGATCTGATGCGGGAAATTACCGGACCGGTCAGGGGTATCCTTTCCCGAAACGGGATTCAACGCGGGAATAGACCTCCGCAGCGCGAGAGCGATGCTCCGTAAGGCTTGGAGATCCGCGTTAGCGGCGATCGTCGCGATATCGATTTTTGCCCAAGCGGGCAATTACGCGGAGGAACGGTTAACGCCGGAAGTATGTCTACTTACGGTTGATGAGGCGATTCGTTTCGGTATCCTTCATTCAACCGCTTTGCGGTATGCGCGAATGGGCGCGATCGAGACGATGCGGCTGAAAAAATCCTCGATACGGGGGTTCTTGCCCAAGCTCGGTATTTCCTACTCCGAGAGCGACAACGTTCGCGTTGGATTCCCCGATTCCCGCGAGAAGCGACTCGAGGCATCGCTGACGCAGCTTGTTTTCGACGGCGGTAAATCCGCCCTTGAGCATGAGCTTGGCGAGATCGCCGCCTCGTACGCGTATCGGGATTGCCTTGAGCAAGAGAAGAGGCTCGAGGCGCGGATCGCCGGCGAGTATCTCGATCTCGCGCTGAGAAAGGCGAATCTCGGGATTCAGGATGAGCTGCTGCGCTCCTCGGGCGAGCAGCTCGCGATCGCGAAGGCAGAGTACGAGAATGGGGTCGCTCTCGAGTCGGATTATCTTGAGTGCGTGATTAACCGCTCGGGCGTCGAATACGACCGGCTGCGGCTCGCGCGGGAGTATGAGTCGGCGGAGCGAAGGTTCAAGTTGACGTTGGGAGTCGACGAGGCGATCGGTCTCGCGATAGGCGGGTTCGTGCGGGAGAAGCGCGACGCTCGCGCCTTGTCGGAAAATGTCGACGCCATTTGCGCGCGGTCTCTTGCGGTGAACTCGGAGCTCGCGCGGAAAAGGGAAGACTTAAGGATATCGGAGATGAAAGCGCGTCGGGGATATAGGGATTTCGCGCCGAGCGTCTCGCTCCGATGCTCGCTGTCCTTCTCGGGAGAGTCGTTCCCCTTAACCGAACCGTCGATCAACGCTTCCGTAATCCTCGGTTTTGACAATCCGGCGTTTCCCGGTTCCTTCACGTCGGGATACGCGTTCTCTGGCGGGAAACTCGGAAGCGCGTCCAATTCCGCCGAGGTTTCGCTGCTCGACAGCATAACGTGGGGCGGGGAGCGAAGGCTCGAGGGGATATCGATCCTGCGCGAGAGGGGCGAATGCGAGCGCGCGGAGAGAGAGTCGATCTCGGCGATACGCGATGAGGTTTACTCGCGCGACGACGCGATGGCGCGCCTGGCGATTAAGGCCGAAAGCGTCGCCTTGATGGAAAGGAAAACGCGCATTAGCGAGGAACGGGCGACTCGCGGCGAGCTAAGTCGAGTCGACTTGCTCGAGGAAATGATCGCGCTCGCGAAGGCAAGGATCGACTTACTCTCGATCGAGGCCGAGCTCGCGAGTCTGGAACGATCGCTCGCGATCGCCTTGGATATACCGTTCGGGGAGGATCTATTTGAGATTAAATAGCGAAGAACGCGCGCGGTATCGCGCGAGACTACGCGTGGCGGCGATGACCGCGCTGATATTGTCCGCTACGATCGCGCTTATCGCCTCGGTGTCGTGCGCTGCGAACGGCGCGGCCCGCGATGGCCTTGAGCGCCCGCGCGTGAGGAAAACGGTCGCTCGGCGGATGCCGTTCATAGAGACCCTGGAGTGCTATGGGACGGTCTCGTTTCTCGCGAAGAACGACGTGACCGCCGTCGTCGAGGGCACCCTCGCGGAGCTTCATGCCCGGGAGGGAGACGCGGTATCGAAAGGGCAGAAGCTCGCGACCCTCAGGAACGTTCAGCTCGAGCTTGAATTGCGGCGAGCGAGGTGCGCGGTCGAGTCGGCGGAAGCCGCGCTGAACGGCGCCCGAATATCGAAAGACGACGCGCGACGCGGAGTCGAGGGACGCTTGCTGTCTTTGGCGCGTACCGATATCGCGATTCGCCAGAAAAGAACGGAACTGGGCGACGCCCAAAAAAAACTCTCGGTTAAGAAAAGACTGCATGACATCGGCGGCGTCACCGATCAGGGATACGGCGACGCGCTTATGTCGATCGCGTCCCAGGAATCGGAGATCGCGGTCGCGGAGAAGGAGAGGGAGATTCAGTCGATTGGGCTTCGCGAACGCGACCTTCTCGAGGCTGGCATCGATCCTTCCGACGATCAGTCCGCGCTCGTCGCCCAATTCATCGAGCTCAATACCAGGAGCTTTGACGCGCAGATCGAGTCCGCGTTGGCGAATCTCGGGAACGCCCGGGGTTCCGTGGAGTCCATCGAGCGGCTCATCGAGCAGTTAACGGTTCGAGCGCCGTGTTCGGGGATAGTCGGCGCCAAATACTTCGAGCCGGGTGAATTCGTCAAGCAAAACGAGAAGGCGTTCACGATCATAGACACCTCGAAGGTTTACGCGGTCTTCGCGATTCAGGAACGCGACGTCGTGAGCTTCGGGAAGGGGAGTCCCCTGCGAATCAAGGTTGAGTCGATCGACAGGGAAATCGAGGCGAA
>Ga0066602_10002780_pt1 | contig 10054 bp, 7 predicted proteins | sample Higcelweek5metaG_FD_59481 | JGI IMG/M metagenome (GOLD analysis project Ga0066602, IMG submission 59481) | Freshwater pond sediment microbial communities from the University of Edinburgh, under environmental carbon perturbations - High... | ecosystem: Environmental > Aquatic > Freshwater > Pond...
AGTGTGGTCAGCAACACCGACTGCGGCAGGAAGGTGAAACCAAAATCCATGACTTTGGTCAGCACCGCCCAGGCCACGATGGTGCCCAGCAGCCCGGCAAAGGCCGATGTCACCAGCCCCAGCAGCCCATATTCCAGCAGGAAGGCGCGCAGCACCGTGCCGCGCGTGGCCCCCAGCACCTTCAGCACCACCGCATCATAGACACGGCGGCGATGCCCGGCGGCGATGGCCCCGGCCAGCACCAGCGTGCCGGCCACCAGCGTCACCGCCGCCGTCAGCCGCACCGCCACGCCGACATTGCCCAGGATGCCGGAAATGGTTTCCAGCGCATCCTTCACCCGCACCGCGCTGATATTGCTGAAACGCCGCGCCACCTCCCGCTGGATGGTGGCTTCCGAGGCCGGGTCGGCCATGATGGTGGCCAGATAGGTCTGCGGGGCAGCTTCCAGCACGCCGGGGGAGAAGATCAGCGTGAAGTTGATGCCGATGCTTTCCCAATCGATCTCCCGCACCACGGCCACTTCGCCTTCAATATCGCGGCCCAGGACGTTCAGCGTCATCCGGTCACCCGGGCCGATGCCGAATGTGGTGGCGATATCCTTGTAAATGGCCAGCTTGGGCGGGCCCTGGTAATCCGCCGGCCACCATTGGCCAGCCAGCACCACATCATCCTTGGGCGCTGCCGCCTGATAGGTGATACCCCGGTCGCCATTCAGCACCCAGGCGTTCGCCTTGTCCTTCACCGCCTGTTCGGCTTCCACCCCGTTTACGGCCACGATGCGGCCGCGCAGGTTGGGCACCATGTTCAGGTCATGCGCCCCCGGCACCGCCATCACCGTCTGGCGGAAACTATCAGCCTGATCGCCCTGGATATCGACAAAGAAGAAGGACGGCGCATCGACCGGCAGTTTTTCCTGCACCTCGCGCCGGAAATTGCCCTCGATCAGGGCGATGGCCACCAGCACGGTCAGGCCCAGCCCCAGCGACAGCACCACGGCACTGGTGGGGTTGCCGGGCCGGTGGATATTGGTCAGTGCCAGCCGCAGCACCGGGCGCTTGGGCCGGCCCAGCGCCCGCGCGCCACGGGTGATCAGCCAGCCGGCACCCCAGAAGGCCGCCAGCACCAGCAGGGAACCGGCAACAAAGCCGGCGGCGAATAATTGTTCGCGCGCCGTCGCCACGGCCAACCCCGCCAGCGCCAGACCGGACAGGGCAATACCGGCCAGATAGGCTGCACCGGGCCGCCCCTGCGCCTTCTGCACCAGATCGCGGAACAGCGCCACCGCCGGCACCTGCCGCGCCCGGCCCAGCGGCCAGAGCGAGAAGCAGATGGCCGTCAGATAGCCAAACCCCGCCGCAATGGCCAGTGCGCCTGGATAAAGCCCGATGCGGGCGGTGATGGGCAGCAGCCCCGCCAATGCCTGGCCCGTCAACAAGGGCACAATGGCCCCCACGACCAGGCCGATGGCGATACCGACAGTGGCCAGGGCCAGAATCTGAATCAAATAGACCTGGAAGATAAGCGCGCCCGGCGCGCCCAGACATTTCAGCGTGGCGATGGTGGCGGACTTGGTATCCATATAGGCGCGCACGGCATTGCCCACGCCCACCCCGCCGACCAGCAGCGCCGTCAGCCCCACCAGGGTCAGGAACAGGGCCAGCCGGTCGATGAAGCGGGTCAGGCCGGGGGCGGCGTTGGTGTAATCACGTAAACGCCAGTTGGCGTCCGCCATCTCTGCCTTGGCCTGATCGCGGAACTGTTCCACCGTCATGTCGCCCTGCAGCTTCACCAGATAAGACCAGGTGATCAGGCTGCCCTGCTGGATCAGCCCCGTCTGTTTCAGGGCCGATTCCGACACCATCATCCGGGGGCCGAGGGAGAAGCTGCCCGACCCTGCCTTGTCTGGTTCGGCGGCGATGATGCCCCGCACCTCCAGCGTCAATTCACCGACCGCCACCTTGGAACCGGTCTTCAGGTCCAGGCGGGTGGCCAGCGTATCCTCGATCACCGCGCCGAAGCCGCCATCGCGGGCGGCCAGCAGCGATTGCACATCCACCACCTGCGGCTGACCATCGGCCCCCTGGATCTGGAATTGGCCATAAAGCGGATAGGCCGGGCCGACGGATTTCAGCTCCACCAGCGCGCTTTGCCCGCTATCCGCGGGGTCGCGCGCCATGGCCCGCATCTCGGCACTGGTCATCACCTCCCCGCGTTCGGCCAGCCAGCGCAACTGTTCCGGCGTCGCCTCCCGATACAGGATGCGGGCGGAGACATCGCCGCCCAGGATGGCGCGGCCGTCGCTTTGCAGGCTGTCGGTGATGCCGGCGGAAATGGACTGCACGGCGGTAATCGCCGCCACGCCGATGGCCAGACAGGCGATGAAGATGCGAAAGCCGGACAGGCCGCCGCGTAGTTCACGCCGCGCGATGCGCAGCGCCATGGCAAACTGGCCCAGCGGCCCGGCGGCATGGCGACCACCCGCCGCCTGCCCTGGCAGGGTTGTCACGCTCATGGTGCCACACTCCCGCCAACAGTCCCCTGGGCGGCGCGGTCATCAACGATCAAGCCATCGACCAGCCGGATCACCCGGTCGCAGCTTTCGGCCAGGGCCGGATCATGGGTGATCAGCACGATGGTGGTGCCGTGGCGTTCGGCCATGCCGAACATCAGGTCGATCACCTTGCGCCCGGTCTCCCCATCCAGATTGCCCGTCGGTTCATCGGCCAGCAGCAGGGCCGGTTCGGGGGCAAAAGCGCGGGCCAGGGCCACACGCTGTTGTTCACCGCCGGAAAGCTGGCCCGGATAGTGGGTCAGCCGGTGGCCCAGCCCCACCGCCTCCAACCCGCGCCGGGCGCGGTCGAACGCATCGGGCAATCCCGCAAATTCCAGCGGGATGGCGACATTTTCCAGCGCCGTCATGGTCGGGATCAGGTGGAAGGACTGGAAGACGATCCCCACCTCATCCCGGCGGAAACGGGCCAGATCATCTTCCCCCATGCGGGTCAGCTCATGCCCGTTCACCTGCACCGAACCGCTGCTGGGCGGCTGTAAACCGCCCAAAATCATCATCATGGAGGATTTGCCGGACCCACTTGGCCCCACCACGCCCACCCGTTCACCACGCCCAACCGACAGATCAATGCCCTTCAGGATGTTGACGGAGCCGGCCTCGCTCTCCAGCTTAAGGTGGACCTGCCGGAGAGCGACAACGGAATCGACCGGAGAGATGGGCTGCACCATGAGGGAATCCCGCGTGTTGGACAATGTAATGCGATATGGCTCTCAGGGTGTGAAAAACCAAGAGCCATCAACGATGGCTCTTGGTTTTTCGATGCTCCCTCAAGCGCCGGGCGCCGCCATCCGGCGGCTTGGCTTGCGCGCCCACGCGGGCGCGGGCCGGCAGTTGCCGGCCTTCCAGGGGCGTGATTCATGCCCCTGGAGCTTATTCAACCGGATTGTTGCCGCCTTCGGGCTGCTTCTTTTCATTCTGTTAGCATTGGCGGCCCCCGCCCCGGCGCAACAGGCCGCCCCGATCAAGATCATCGTGCTGGGGGACAGCCTTTCCGCCGGTTACAAATTGCCGCGCGACGCCGCCTTCACCAGCCAGCTGGAAAAGGCGTTGAAGGACAAGGGCTATCACGTGGTGGCCCCCCCCACCGGCGTGTCAGGCGAAACCACGGCGGGCGGGCTGGCCCGGTTGGATTGGCTGCTGGCGGACAAGCCCGATCTGGTGATCGTGGAACTGGGGGCGAATGACGGTCTGCGCGGCATCGACCCCGCCGCCACGCGGGAAAACCTGGACAAGATCCTGACCAGGCTGAAGGATCGCGGCGTGCCCGCCTTGCTGGCCGGCATGATGGCGCCGCGCAATCTGGGTGCCGATTATGGCCGCCGCTTCGATGCCATTTATCCTGAACTGGCAAAGCAGCATGATGTGCCGCTCTATCCCTTCTTTCTGGAAGGGGTGGCGATGGACCCGAAACTGAACCAGGAAGACGGGATGCACCCGACGCAGGAAGGTGTGGCGGTGATCGTGCGCAACATCCTGCCCAGCGTCACCGCTGTGCTGGACAAAATGAAGAAGGCAGGCTGATCGATCATGGAGGATATACCGGCGCATGCCCCCCGTTTTGCCGCCAGCCTGGGCACCGGGGCGGACTGGTCACAGGCCGCCAAGACCTGCCTGGATGGCCTGACCCTGGTTCCCGGTGCCAATCTGGGCATCGTCTATGTCACCGATGCGCTGGCTGACCAGTTCGCCAGTATCGTCACCCTGTTGCGCGGGGTGACCGGCGTGCGCGACTGGGTGGGCACCGTGGGGCTGGGTGTCTGTGCCGGATCGGTGGAACTGTTCGACCAGCCCGCCGTCTCCGTATTGCTGGGCCGGTTTGAAGAAGGCAGCTTTGCCGCACTGCCGCCGCTGACCGACGGCACCGCGCCGCTGTCCAGCCTGGAACCCTGGCTACGCGATCATGCGCCCCTGCTGGGGATGGTGCATGGCGACCCCCGCCATGCCCGCCTGCCCGATCTGTTGACCGATCTGGCCGGGCGTACCGGCTGTTTCCTGGTCGGCGGGCTGACGGCATCGCGGGGCGAACAGGCGCTGGCCGCCGGCCCGCTGGTCAGCGCTGAGGGCGTGGGCGGGGTTTTGTTCGATGCCGACGTCCCGGTGGTCACCGGTTTGACCCAAGGGTCAACCGTTCTGGGCGGCATCCACACCATCACCCGCGCCGATAAACATGTGGTGATGGAGATTGACGGCAGGCCGGCGCTGGAAATGTTCAAGCAGGCGATCGGCCCGGAACTGGCTGGCGATCTGCGGCGCGTGGGCGGATTGGTCTTTGCCGGCCTGCCCATCCAGGGCTCTGATCGCGGCGATTACCTGATGCGTAACCTGACCGCCATTGATCTGGAGCGTGGCTGGATCGCCATTGGGGAAAACCTCAATAACGGTCAATCCATCCTGTTCTGCCGCCGCGACCGGGATGCGGCACGGGCGGACCTGGAACGGATGCTGGAACAGGTGAAACGTCGCCTGTCCGGCCCGGTGCAGGCCGGCATCTATATCAGCTGCGTGGCCCGTGGCCGCAACCTGTTCGGTACCGATGGGGTGGAACTGGGCCTGATCCGCCAGCATCTGGGCGACTTCCCCCTGACCGGCTATTTCGCTGGTGGGGAGATATCGAATGCCCAGCTTTATGGCTATACAGGCGTGCTGACGCTGTTTTTGTAAGGGGCGCTCACCCCAATACGAAAAGGGGGCGGCCCAACCGGACCGCCCCCCCTTCATCGCACAACGCAACACGCCGGCGCTTACAGCCCCTTGGCCTTCGCCAGTTCGGCCAGATTGGCCTCTGACCGGGCACCGTAATGGCTGATGATCTCCCCGGCGCAGATGGCACCCAGACGGGCGCAGCTTTCCGGGTCGCGGCCATTGGTGTAGCCGAACAGGAAGCCGGCGGCGAACAGGTCGCCCGCCCCGGTGGTATCCACCACCTGGGCCACCGGCTCGGCATTCACATGGGTGCGCTGGCCGCCGGTGAAGACATAAGCGCCCTGTTCACCCTTGGTCAGCACAACCAGTTCCACATCCCGCTGGGCGGCAGCGGCGGCACTGTCGAAATCGCCGCCGTAAAGCGCCGTGATCTCGCTTTCATTGGCGAACAGGATGTCGATATGGTCACGCACCAGTTCCAGGAAGCTTTCATGATGGCGATGCACGCAGAAGGCATCGGACAGCGACAGCGCCACCTTGCGCCCTGCGTCATGCGCCAGCTTGGCGGCCTTCAGGAAGGCCTCCTTCGCCGCCGGCGGATCCCACAGATAGCCTTCCAGGTACGTCACCTTGGCCGACTGGATCAGCGCCGGATCAATATCATCCGGCGTCAGCAGCTGGCAGGCACCCAGGAAGGTGTTCATGGTGCGATGCGCATCCGGCGTCACCAGGATCAGGCAGGTGCCGGTGGGCGTGCCATCGGTCAGGTCCGGCGTATCGAACCGCACGCCAACGGCGCGGATATCGTGGCGGTAGACCTTGCCCAACTGGTCATGGGCCACCTTGCCGATGAAGGCACCCTTGCCGCCCAGGCCGGCGATGCCGGCCATGGTGTTGCCGGCCGACCCGCCGGACATTTCCAGCCCCGGCCCCATCTTGTTGTAGAGTTCGTCAGACTGCGCGGCATCGATCAGGCGCATCCCGCTTTTGGCCATGCCATTGGCGGTCAGAAAAGCCTCATCAGCCTTGGCGATCACATCCACGATGGCATTGCCGATACCCACGACATCATACGCAGTCGTCACGAACACTCTCCAACCAAATAGGGAAATTGGCGTCGAGTATAGACATGCCGGGCCTTGCGGCAAGTGCTGCCTGATACCCATATGGACGTCTGGAACGCATGGATGGCTGACGGGGATACAGAGAATTTGATGATCGCCCACCTGACACGCGCCATCCTGCAATTGCCGGACAAGGCGTTTACCCGCACCATCATCCTGTCCATCCTGGGCGGCCTGTTGATGTTCGCCCTGTTGCTGGCCGGGTTCGGTTGGGCGCTGACCCATACCAGTTTTTTCGACATCCCGTGGCTGGATGCCGGCATCGACCTGCTGGGCGGGCTGGCCGGACTGTTCCTGGCCTGGATGATGTTCCCCGCCGTCACCGTGGCCATTTCATCGCTGATGCTGGATGGCATTGTGGATGCGGTCGAACAGCGGCATTATCCGCATCTGGGACCGGCGGCCCGGATCCCGGTCTGGCGTTCCATTCTGGAAAGCCTGCGTTTCCTGGGGCTGGTGCTGCTGTTGAATCTGGCGGCGCTGCCACTGTATTTTGTGCCGGTGGTCAACCTGGTCGTCTTCTATCTGGTCAACGGCTATCTGATCGGGCGGGAATATTACGAACTGGTGGCCGTGCGGCGGTTGAACAAACCGGGCGTGCGCTGGCTGCGGTCGCGGGAGAAGCTGAGACTTTTTGCGGCCGGCGTCATTATTGCCTTTATTTCGTCACTGCCGATCGTGAATCTTGTCGTGCCCGTCGTGGCCGCCGCCTTCATGGTGCATCTTTTTGAACAGATTCGCCGCTCGATGCCGCCGCAAGCCGCTGCGCCGGGAGCGGATTTGTGATAGCCATTTGCAGGTCCGGCCACGAGGGCGCCATCGCCGCCCGATGAAGCGAGATTGGGGACTTTTCCACGATGTTCCGACGCCAGAAACCGCCCGCCATGCCCGTCAAGCCGGAACCCCCGCCGCCAGCGCCGGAACCAGCGCCCGGTATCGGCGGCGGTCCTGGCTTCGCCGTAACGGTGGAGCCGCATGCCGCCCCGTCTCCCCATACTGCCCCCAGCGCCGGGGAACGCAGCGCCTATTCGCCTTTCGTCAGCCCCACCACGCCCGAACCGGGTTCCGAAACCAGCACGAGGCCATCGATGAACACGCCCTTTTCCACCAATCCCGCCCCTGGTGCAGCCGGCGGCCCGCTGAAGTCGGACATTCCCCGCCGTGTGGTGGATATTCCGGGCGCCCCGCCCAAGCGCGCCACCCCCAGCAGCGACAGCCCCGTTCCCGCGACGGAGATGCGCAAGCTGATTGTCGGCCGCGACATCAGCCTGTCAGGTGAGATTGCCGCCTGTGACGTGCTGGTGGTGGAAGGCACCGTGGAAGCCAAGCTGCGCGACGGGCGGATCGTGGAAATTGCCGATACCGGCCTGTTCAAGGGTTCGGTGGAAATCGACGATGCCGATATCGGTGGCCGGTTCGAAGGCGACATCACCGTGCGCGGCACCCTGAAGGTGCGTGCCACCGGCAAGATCCAGGGCAATATCCGCTATGGCACGCTGGAAGTGGAAAATGGCGGCCAGTTGTCGGGCAGCATCGAAGTGCTGACCGGTACCGCCGCCAAGCCGCCGGCCCCCGCCCCGGTCTATACCCCCGCCCTGATGCTGGCCGATAGTGGCATTGGGGAATAAGCGACCAGCGTAAGCCGATATCATACATATCCGCCGAGGGTTTGACCCTTGGCGGATATGATGCTGGCGACCGGCGGCCCGGCGCGTGAGCGAAAACGGGCCCAAGCCCCCAACTGTCGGCATCCGCGCTCAAAGCGGCGTCCACGGTGGTTCTTGCCGCCCCTGGGTTCCCCGCTCGTCTTTCCCGGGGATCGCGCTTGAGCGCCCCCCTGCCCGGCCTATCGCCGGGGTGATAGAGGCAAAAGCAAGCCTTCGGATCACCAGCCCCGCCCAAAATCCATTGCGACCGGTTCGCAGGAGTGGGACAAGAAGGGCATGATCGACCATTCCCCATCCCGCCCCGCCCGGGCCCCCGTCCGTTTGCCGATGCCGCGCCTGCCGTCTGGCTGGAGCGTCACGCTGACCCTGATCGCCGTGCTGGTCGCGCTGCCGGTGCTGATCGTCGGCAGCCGCGTCTTCCTGCCCGGCAACGGGGTCTGGGAACATCTGGCCGGGACAGTGCTGGCGACATATCTGGCCAATACGCTGACGCTGGCGCTGGGCACGGCGTGCGGGGTGCTGGCAATCGGGGTGGGCACGGCATGGCTGGTCACCATGTGCCGCTTTCCCGGTCAGCGCTGGCTGGAATGGGCCTTGCTGCTGCCCATGGCCATGCCGGCCTATGTGATGGCCTATGTCTATACCGACCTGTTGCAATTCATCGGTCCGGTACAAACGGCCCTGCGGGAAACGTTTGGCTGGACCCGGCATGATTACTGGTTCCCCAATATCCGCTCTCTGGGCGGGGCCGTGGCGGTGCTGTCCTTTGTGCTGTACCCCTATGTCTATCTGCTGGCGCGCGCCGCCTTTCTGGAACAGTCGGTCTGTGTGTTGGAGGTGGCGCGCACGCTGGGGGCGGGCCCCTGGCGCAGCTTTGCCCGCGTGGCACTGCCGCTGGCGCGGCCCGCCATCGCCGCCGGGCTGGCCCTGTCGATGATGGAGGTGCTGGCGGATTTCGGCACCGTGCAATATTTCGCCGTCGATACCTTTACCACCGGCATTTACCGCACCTGGTTCGCCTTGGGGGAACCGGTGGCCGCCGCCCAGTTGGCTTCTGTCCTGATGCTGTTCGTCATGGCCCTGGTGGTGATGGAACGTTACAGCCGGGGACGGGCGCGCTATTTCCATTCCACCGGGCGTTACCGCGCCCTGCCCAGCTACCGGCTGCGCGGCTTGCGCGGGGGGCTGGCGCTGCTGGCCTGCCTGCTGCCGCTGGCGTTGGGTTTCATCATCCCGCTGGGGGTTCTGGCCCGGATGGCGGTGAACGAAGGGGATTCCCTGTTCGGTCCCACCTTCATGAATCTGGCCAGTAATTCCTTCACCCTGGCTGGGATCACCGCTCTGCTGGCCGTGGGGCTGGCCAGCCTGATGGCCTACGGGCTGCGGCTGCGGTCCACGCCCTGGCTGAAGGGGGCCGCACGGGTGGCGGCCATGGGCTATGCCGTGCCCGGATCGGTGATCGCCGTTGGCATTCTGATCCCCGCAGCGCGGCTGGACAATGCGTTGGACGGGTTCATGCGCGCTCAGTTCGGCCTGTCCACCGGCCTGCTTCTGTCCGGCACGGTGGCAGCGCTTATCTATGCCTATCTGGTGCGCTTCCTGGCCGTATCCTTCAACACGGTGGAAGCCAGCCTGGGTAAGATCCGCCCCAGCATGGATCAGGCGGCCCGCGTGCTGGGCCGCACGCCCGGCGGTACGCTGATCCGTGTGCATATGCCGATCATGAAGGGCAGCCTGCTGACGGCGGGCCTGCTGGTCTTTGTCGATGTGATGAAGGAATTGCCGGCCACCATGATCGTGCGACCGTTCAATTTCGATACGCTGGCCGTGCGCGTGTATACGCTGGCCAGCGATGAACGGCTGGGGGAGGCCAGCACCTCGGCCCTGATCATCGTGCTGGTGGGCATCATCCCAGTGGTGATGCTGTCACGCGCCATCACCAAAAGCCGGCCTGGATCAAGCAGCGAAATGCACTGATACCACCGGTCATAATTTATGACCGGTGGTACGGCGGCGACCGTCGCCGCGCCGCACGTGCGGCGTGAGC
>Ga0066602_10002783_pt1 | contig 10050 bp, 5 predicted proteins | sample Higcelweek5metaG_FD_59481 | JGI IMG/M metagenome (GOLD analysis project Ga0066602, IMG submission 59481) | Freshwater pond sediment microbial communities from the University of Edinburgh, under environmental carbon perturbations - High... | ecosystem: Environmental > Aquatic > Freshwater > Pond...
GGCGCCGGCGCCTGAGGCCGCCGAAGGGTTGACCAAAGGTCAACCCTTCGGCGGATTGGTATAAGATGTCATTTCCGTTACACATTGATTTGATTTAAGAAAGTTCTGTGACAGGCGGTTATTGCGGCGTGGCTTGCGTCTTGGCTGATGAGGGGTGGTGCCATCCCTCCAAGCCTTAAGTTCGGAGCCTTCGAGGATTATCATGCGTCGCCCCGCCCTGAAGACGGTGCTTTTGGCCACCGTTGTTACCCTCGTCCCCTTCGCTGCCGCCCAGGCGGATGAGCCTGTTTTGCTGGAAGAAATCCTGGTTGTCGCCAACCGCTATCAGGCGACCGATGCGCAGATGCAGTCGCTGAACAGCGTCTCCATCCTCTCCACCGAGGATCTGGAACATACGGCTGTGCATAATGTGGCCGAGGCGCTGGGCTTGCTGCCGGGCGTGACGGTGGTGAATACCGGCCAGTCCTTCTTTGGCGGCATCGACGGTGCCTCGCGCGGTGAAGGCATGTTCACCGCCGTGCGCGGCCTGAACAGCGAATTCAACGTCAACATGATCAACGGCGTTACGGTGGCGCAGGGTATGCCCTATAGCCGCGGTGTACAGTTGAGCCTGCTGCCGCCATCAGGCCTGCAGACCATCGCGCTGAACAAGACCTCCACCGCCGACATGGATGGCGATGCCATCGGTGGCACCATCGATTTCCGTACGCCCACGGCCTATGACTTCAAGAAGGACGTGCATGCGAGCATGGCCCTGTCCGGTCGTATGGAAAGCCGGGCACGTGATTATGATGATAGCGGCCTGGGCGGCGGTGCCTCGGGTGATCTTGCCTTCAAATTCGGGCGTGACAACCAGTTTGGCGTCTATGTCAGCGCTTTCTATGACAAGCGCAACTATGCCAACAGCCAGATGGCCGGTGCATCAGCCGCGCGGAGCGATGGTGGCTGGGCCTATGCGTTGACATCGGATAGTTCCGGTTCCATCAGCGCCCCCGGCCTGGACCCGCTGTCCAACATTGTGCAGACGGGTGTGAATATCGGCGTTTCCACCGGCAGCACCGAACGTTACGGCGGCAACCTGTCGCTGGATTGGCGTCCCGATGATACGCTCCAGGCCTATTTCCGCGCCTCCTATGCCTATGCGGAAACGGTGCAGAACAGCACGTTCAGCCAGATCATCAGCACCACCAAGGGCCGCAACCTACAGTCCAGCGGGCTCTACGCCCTGGATATCCAGAAGTTCCGCACCTCTGTCTGGTATGAAACCAACCCGGAGGAAGCCGATCTCGCCACCTTCCAACTCGGTGGAGACAAGAAGACCGGCAACTGGACCATCTCCCCGCAGGTTTTTTACAGCTTCGGGAATAATGACCGCCCGGATCATATCGAAGCATCGGCCCGCAATGACCAGTATAGTTCCTCAGCACTGTGGAACTATGGCGGCGGCGTCTCCATGGGATATGAGAATAATTTTCCGGTCCCGCTGCTGACCACCGGGATGTACAACGCGCTGGATAATGCGGGCACCGCGCTTTACGCCCGCCGCGCCGGTCAGCTGACCTCCCAATATAGCGGTCAGGACAAGTATGGTGCCAAGATCGATATCCAGCATGATTTCGACGAGGGCAGCCTGACCTATGTGAAATTCGGTGCGAAATATATCGACAGCCAGCGCAAGGTGACCAACCGCGACTGGACCAACGCCTATTTCTCCACACTGGTCGGCGGTCAACCCACCTGGTCCAGCCTGGGCATCGCCACAGGTACCTATGACGAGGTATTTCCGGGGAAATATAGCTGGTCGGTGCCCAAGATCGATCACGACCGTCTGCTGGACCTGTTCTATCAGTACCAGAATGCGGCCAGCTTCGACAGCTGCGGCTCCAGCCGTTCCTATACCGATAACATGAACTGCAACACCCAAAAGGGCTCGGAGGCCGTCAGCTCCGCCTATGTCATGGGGAATTGGCAGTTCGGCGATTTGGAAGTGATCCCCGGTCTGCGGTTCGAACATACGGATATCAAGAATACCTATTGGGAACTGCAGGCCAGCAGCAGCGTGGTGGGCAACTGGGCAAAGAGCAACACCACCTATAATGAGGTTCTGCCCAGCATCCACGCCAACTGGCGCCCGGATGGGGATAGCGTTTACCGTGCAGCGGTCTGGACCTCCTATACCCGTCCGGCCTTTGTTCAGTTGGCTGGTGGTGCCCGTTATAATCTGTCCGATGATGGTGTCACTACCATCACCCAGGGCAATCCAGACTTGAAGCCAATCCGGGCCATCAATGTCGATATGTCGGGCGAATGGCGTAGCGACTGGGGTGGCTACGCTTCCTTTGGTGGCTATTACAAGCGCCTGTCGGACTATCTCTATGAAAATGGCTCCGACGGTGTGAATTCCTCGCTCGGGGGCAGCGGTCGTACCCGCACCATCACGCCGCAGAATGGCGGCGACGGCGATGTTTATGGCCTGGAACTGACCCTGCGGCAGAAGTTCAAGGATCTGCCGGAACCGTTCGATGGGTTCGGCATCGGTGGCAACCTCACCCGTCAATGGACCAAGGTTGACCTGGGGAACGACACGGTTGGTCGCAACCAGCGCATCCAGAACGCCCCGGATTGGCTGGCCAATGCCCAGTTGTTCTATGAAAAGGACGGCTTCTCGTTCGACGTGATCTATAATTACACCGGCAGCTATGTGTCGGTTTACAACTACCTGAACCAGTCGGGCACCTGGGATGACCTTTGGGTTCGCCCGGTCGGTCGCCTGGATCTGCATACGGGCTACCAGTTCGAAAACGGCTTCAGCATGGACTTGTCCGTGTCCAACGTGCTGGGTGCCTACACCTACTGGTCGCATGTCGGTAAGAACAGCCTTGCCATCTCCGACGTGGTGGATAGCGGGACCACCAGCCTGCTGACCCTGAAATACACTTACTAAGCCTTCCGGCTTTCATGCCCGGTCCCCAATGGGGACCGGGCATTTTTCACGGTTGCCGGCCTTTGCGCCGGCAGCACACCGGACCTGCGCCGCAGGAGCATGCCTATGTCCGCCACCGTCATCAAACTGCAACCCGCATCCGTTAGGACAACACACGCCAATATGCATGGCCGTGAGGCCCAGGCTGGACGCGGAAGAATGGCGGAAAAATCCCGAAATCTGGCGGATAGCGAGCATCAGTCGATGCTGCGTGCCTATTTTACCCGCCAGATCGGTGCCGGTGCGGATGTAGAAGATTATGTGCAGGATGTTTTCGTCCGCGTCCTGAGCGCCGCCCCGACAGAGCGGGTCGGCAACTGGCGCGGCTTCCTGCTGCGCGTCGCCAGCAGCCTGCTGATCGACCGTTTCCGCCGTGACCGCGCCCGCCAGCGTGATCAACACCAGGAACTGGAGGCGGTGGGCGAATTGATTGATGACCAGGCCATCAATCCTGAACAGACATTGATCGGACGCGAGAGCCTGGCCCGGTTGGAAGACGCCCTTCGGCAGGTTGACCCGATTGCCCGCAATGTGTTCCTGCTGGTCCGTGTTGATGGCCTGCGCCATCGCGATGTGGCGGAACGGCTGGGCATGGATACACGTACAGTGACGCGACTGGTTGACCGCGTGCTGGTACATCTGAGCCGTCATCTGGCGGAGACGGAACAGTGATGGTTGGCGATTGCGATCAACAGATATTGGATCAGGCAGCGCAATGGATGCGGCTTTCCGCATCGGGCAAGCTGGGCCCCACCGAACAGGCGGCCCTGCAGAACTGGTTGCGTGCCCGCCCGGAACATGTGGCCGCCATGGATATCGTTGCCCGCACCTGGATCGCATCCGGTGCCATCAACGACCAGGGCCCGATGCGCCCTGACATTCTGCGCGCCCGCAACTTCCGTATTGCCAAACCTTCCCGGCAGGGTCGGTCCTGGCGCGGTCCCTTGATGACCGGTCTTTCCATGGCCGCCATCGGCTTCGTTGCATGGATCGGCTGGCAGGGGGCGGTGACGCAAACAGATTATACCAGCGGCCCTGGCGAGGGGCACAGCATCGAATTGGCCGATGGCAGCAAAGTGAGGTTGGATGCCGGTACCCGCCTGTCTGTGCGTATCGACCCTCTGTCCCGACACGTCATCCTGCATCAGGGGGAAGCCGAATTCGACGTGGCGCATGAAGCCTTGCGTCCCTTCACCGTGGCCGCCCGTGATCTGAAGGTGCGTGATCTGGGCACACGCTTCACTGTACGTCACCGTTCCGACAAGGTGCGGGTTGTTCTGCTGGAAGGTGCGGCAGACATTCGCGACAGTGCCAGCGGTCGGGTGTTGACCGTGCTGAAGCCCGGCCAGCAGGTGGAAAGCACGGCGCGGGGCGCCACGCTTCGCCTTTCCACCGCCAATCTGGGCAGGGTGCTGGCCTGGCGGGACCGGCAGGCGGTGTTTGAGGATACGCCCCTGGCCGAGGCGCTGGCCGAGGTGGAACAGCGCACCGGCGTGCGGATGCGCCTGACCGACCCGGCCTTGGCAGGGCTGAAGGTCAGCGGGGTTTTTCACACCGCTGATATAAGCGGTTTGCTGAATGCCCTGACCCTGCTGCATCCGCTGTCCTGGCACCAGACCGCGCCGGGGGAGTATCAGGTTGAGCCGCGGCGGCGCTGATAACCCTCTGTACCGGTCCCTGCCGGCGGCATTGCTGACAGTGGCCCTGCTTTCCAGTGCCACTGCGACGGCAGAGGAAAGCCCCCAGCGCAACCTTTCCGACGTGTTGCTGTCACTGGCCCGGCAGTCCGGTCGCAACCTGCTTTTCCAGGGAGGGACCCTGCCCCACCGCCCGGCGGCAACCATACCACCGGGTGCGGATTTCGACACCGCGCTGGCGCTGTTGCTGGCGGACACGGGCTTGCAGCCGTGTAAACAGCCCGACGGCACCATCGTGATTATTCCCGTCAAACCCGCCACCGCCAAATCCAAGCCCAAACCGGAGCCAGTGGAGGAAATCCTGGTCACCGGCCAGCGTCTGGATGAACGAATCACGGCGGAACTGCGTTCCCCCCGGCCCGTGCATATCGTCCAGGCGGCGGATTTCACCAATGCACCCGACCGCAACATGGCCGAACTGCTGGGGCGGCTGCCCGGTGTGAATGTGATGATGACATCGTTGCAGGGCGACCTGGGCGGGATCGACCGTGCGGCGCGGGCGGAGGGTCAGTCTGTCGCCATTCGCGGTCTGGGTGGCGCCTACAGCCAGTTATTGATCGACGGCGTCAACGTGGCACAGAGCATGCCCTACAGCCGGGAGGTGCAGCTCAGTTTGCTACCACCCTTCGGGCCCGACCAGTTGAAGCTGGAAACAGCCCTGACCGCCAGCCGCGACGGGGATGCGGTGGGCGGCATCATTGATTTTCAAACCGCCAATGCCTTTGACCCAGGTATTGCAGGCAATCGCATCACCCTGCGCGGCAACTGGGCAAGCCGCACGGGAGAATACCGGCTTTCCGGCGCCGGGGGCGGGGGAGAAGCGGAATTTTCCCGGATTTTCGGGCCAGACCAGTCGCTGGGTCTGGTGCTGCGCGGCCATTATGACAGCCGCCCCTTCGCCAGCCGGCAACAGACCTACCAGTCTGGTCAGTTTGAATATGCCATCACGGACGCGTCGGGTAACAATCCCGCCGGCATGGATGCCGGCAGCAACCTGCTGGCCACATCCCTGAACGCGCAATTTGTGCGCGGGCGTACCAAACGCAAAGGGGCATCCGCCGCGCTCGACTGGCGGCCCGATGCTGCCTACAGCGCCTATCTGCGCGCCAACTGGAACCGGGCGGATACCGAGCAGGATGTTTATCAGGTAGGGTTCCAGGGGGGGCGCGATGCCAGCTTCCTGTCCCGCACGCCCATCGGCAATGGGCTCTACCGCACAGCCAGCATTAAGAACCAGCTGCATTACTGGTTTCAGACCAACCCGGACGCGGCAGAACTGGGCACTATCCAGGCTGGTGGGGAATATTCGCGGGGAAGCGTCATCCTACGCCCCTTTCTGTTCCACAGCTGGGGCCGCAACGACAAGCCGCGCCATATCGAAGTATCGTTCTGGAACAATACCGCCACCACGGTGAATGAAGGGCTGGTGACAGGCAGCCTTGATGGTTACCCGGTCGCCTTGCTGGGGCCGAAGATGCAGGCGCTGCTGGCGAACGCGGCCAGCGTGCCGGCCTCCAATCTGGGGGAATATACCAGCCTGATCAGCCGGCAGACCAAGGATGGCGGCGGGCTGGATATTGAAACCGGTCCGGAGGGGGCCCGCCTGCAGGCGGGCATCAAATTCGTCTCCAGCCAGAACAATGTCGCCCGGCGCAACCAGCGCCCCCAGAATGACGGGGGCGCATCCGCCTTGCCACCCGGCACCAGATTGGGGGACCTTGCCGGCCTTGGGCTGACAGACGGTGACTGGGTAACCGTGGCAAAAGGGCTTTACGATTATCAGGTGCCCTTGATCGACCGCAACCTGCTGCTGGCTCGTTTCCGGGCCAATGCCACCGATTTCGTCTGGACCCCGGACGAATGGAACGGCAACAGCATCAGCGGACGTGAAAATGTGGCTGCCACTTATGTGCAGGCGGATGTTAAGAGCGGTGCCTTTCAATTTTTGCCGGGCTTGCGGCTGGAACGTTCGGAGATTGACAGCCGCTATTGGCTATCCGGCAACCAAGGCGTGCCGGCGGACGGCGTTTCCTATGGCTGGAACCATGGCACCAGCCATTATCTCGCCTGGCTGCCGCGCCTGCTGACCAATTATCAGGCTGATGACGACACGGTTTACCGGCTGGCTTTCTGGACGAGTGCCGTTCGCCCCGCCCTCTACCAGCTTTCTGGTAGCGCCACGGCCAGCACCGATGATGATGGGACGCTGACCATCACCAAGGGAAACCCCGATCTGAAGGCAGTGCGGGCACTGAATGCCGACGTCAGCGGTGAATGGCGCTGGCCCGGCGGACATGCCGGGCTATCCCTCTATCACAAACGGTTGCGTGATTATCTGTATGATGCCGGGGCCAATTATAATGGCATCGCCAGTGGCAACGATAACGGCGTGCGACTGCGCTCCCCCTTTAATGGCGGAACGGCCCTGCTTTGGGGGGCGGAGCTTTCAGCGGCACAGCAGATGGACTTCCTGCCCGATCCGTGGTCGGGCGTTAGCCTGGAGACCAGCCTGAACAGCCAGCGCAGCCGTGTACGGCTGAACATGCCGGAACTGGCGTCGGTGGAACGCATGCAATATGCCCCCGACTGGCAGGCCAATGCGCGCCTGCGCTATGCCGGTGAAGGCTGGTCGCTATCCGTCAGCTATCGCTGGTCCGACGCCTATATCCAGGAATATGGCCTGCACGGCATTTCCGCCGGCGGCAGCGACATGAATGACAGCGCCCTGGATATCTGGGTTCGCCAGTCGCAACGCCTGGACCTGCAGGGCGATTGGCAGGTCGCCCCCGGTATCGCCCTGGAATTCTCCATCCGCAATCTTCTCAACGATCTGGCCTATCGCGCCACCGTTGGCCGGCACAGTGATGCTGTACCGGAAACCATCGCCAGTGGCCGCAGCGCACAAATGGCGCTGCGGCTGGATTTCTGACCTGCTGGAAGGAATGCCCATTGAAACGCCATTGCCTGGCCTTGCTGGCCGTTGCCTTTTTCTCCCACACCGCTTTGGCGGCCACACCGGCCCCCGGAGAAGGCTGGACCCTGGAACGGGCGGTTTTTCTGCTGCGTCACGGGTTGCGCACACCGCTGGAAACGGAGGCCGCCATCCAGGGCCTGAATGATCAGCCCCTGCCCGCCTGGAAGGAACCGCCAAGCCATCTGACATCTCACGGGGTGGAGGCCACCAGGCTGCTGGGCAGCTATCTGCGCCAATGGGCGGTGGCGGAACGGGTATTGCCCGACCAGGGGTGCCCGGCCGAAGGTACGGTCGATATCTGGACCAACAGCGCCGTCCGCACCATCGCGACCGGGGATGCCCTTGCCAATGGGCTTGCCCCCGGCTGCGATGTTACGGTTTCCCACCTGGAACCGGGCGCGCGCGATCCGCTGTTCAGCCCACCCAATGAGATGACTGGTTTCAAGGCCGCCGATGCCATCGCCGCCATCAGGGCGGAAAAGGGCGATCCGCAAGAACTCACAGCACCCTACAAGGCGGAGATCGCCCTGATGGAAAAGGCATTGGGCTGCGACCGGCGTAATCCGCCCTGCGATATTGCCGGAACCAAGGCCACGTTGTCGCTGTCTGCCGATGGCAAGGGGATTGATCTGCTGGGGCCGATCTACATCACCTCGGGCACGGCTCAGGTTCTCCTGCTGCAATATCTGGAAGGCATGCCAATGCAGGATGTCGCCTGGGGGCGGCTGACCGCCGCCGAACTGGCCCGGATTTCCCGCCTGCATGCCCTGCTGTTCGAGGTTTATGCGAGGCCCCACTATATGGCCCGCCACACCGCCTTTAAAATGGCCCCGCGCGTGCTGGACGCTCTGTCGGCGGACAAGGCCCCCGCCATGACGCTGCTGATCGGCCATGACAATAACGTCGCCGCCCTGTCCAGCCTGCTGGACGTGCATTTCCAGGTGGATGGTTACGGCAAGGATGATCCGCCCATCGGCGGTGGCTTGCGGTTTGAGCGGTGGCGCGACCCTGCCGGCGCCATCTGGGTGCGGCTGGCCTATGTGGCGCAGACGCCGGACCAGATCCGCACCCTGGCGCCGTTGACGCCAACATCGCCCCCCTTCGCCGCTACCCTGCCCATTCCCGGATGTGCGGCAACCAAGGGAATTTGTCCCATGGACCGGTTCACCGGCCTGTTGCAGGCAGCACTTTCACCGTGATGTTGCCCCGCCGCCCGTTTGGGACCGGCGGTTATAAATGGATTTTTATGTTCGGGCGGGTCTTTCCCGCTCGAACCTTTATGCCCTTACCCGCTTCAATAAACCTGCTGCGGCACCCTTGCCGCACGGGCTTGGTGGAGGGGGAAAATCATGTCCGACCTTGTAATGATCGCGATTACCGTGGGTCTCTTTGCCCTGGGCATCGCCTATACTTACGCCAGCGAGGGGCTGTAACCGCCATGATCGACCTGATCCTGGGGCTGGTTACGGCTGTGGGCCTTGCCCTTTACCTGCTGCATGTCCTGTGCCGGCCAGAGCGCTATTAAGCGCCGCCGGTCTTTGAAAGATCATGTCTTGACCTTGATCGGATGGCTTCAGATCGCGCTGTTCTGCGTGATCATCATCGCCGTCACGCGGCCGCTGGGCGGCTTCATGACGCGCGTCTTCGCGGGTGACCGAACCTTTCTGTCCCCTTTGATCCGCCCGTTGGAGGTGGGTTTTTACAAACTGGCCGGTGTGGACGAACGCAGTGAACAGCATTGGCTGGCTTACGCCACCAGCATGCTGCTGTTCAACCTTGCCGGCGCGTTGCTGCTTTATGGGCTGCTGCGCGCACAGGCTGTGCTGCCGTTGAACCCGCAGGGCTTTGCCGGGGTGGCGCCGGAACTGGCGCTCAACACCGCCATCAGCTTTGTCACCAATACCAACTGGCAGAGCTATGCCGGTGAAAGCACCATGGGCTATCTGGCCCAGATGACAGGGCTTACGGTTCAGAACTTCCTGTCGGCAGCCACCGGTATTGCCCTGGCGCTGGCCCTGGTGCGCGGCTTCGCCCGCAAATCCGCCAAGTCGATCGGCAATTTCTGGGTGGACCTGACCCGTTCCACCCTTTACCTGCTGCTGCCGCTTTGTTTGGTGCTGGCCCTGTTCTTTATCTGGCAGGGGGTGCCACAAAATCTAGGCGCCTATACTGTGGCAACCACCCTGGAAGGCGCACAGCAGACCATCGCCCAGGGGCCGGTAGCCAGCCAGTTGGCCATCAAAATGCTGGGGACCAATGGCGGTGGCTTCTTCAACGCCAACTCCTCCCACCCGTTTGAGAACCCCACGGCACTCGCCAATTTGGTGCAGATGGTGCTGATTTTCGCCATTGGTGCCGCACTGACCAATGTATTCGGCCGGTCGGTCGGGAATGAA
>Ga0066602_10002784_pt1 | contig 10045 bp, 4 predicted proteins | sample Higcelweek5metaG_FD_59481 | JGI IMG/M metagenome (GOLD analysis project Ga0066602, IMG submission 59481) | Freshwater pond sediment microbial communities from the University of Edinburgh, under environmental carbon perturbations - High... | ecosystem: Environmental > Aquatic > Freshwater > Pond...
CCTTTGTTTTTGCCAATGAATGAGTTTGTAGGGAAATGGGGACACATGGCTTTTGTAATTTCCGAAACCGGAGGCAAAGCATATTCGTACCTGAACGGGGAACTTTATGAAACTATTGATGCTGCAGGTGGATGGATCGGCAATAATACAACCACAAATCTGGAAATTGGTAACTGGTGGAGCGACCCGAAGCCACACGGAGGCATAGCTGATTTTCGCATTTGGAAAACTGCCCGCACAGCTTCGGAAATAAAAGAAAATTTCAATAAACATCTGACAGGCAACAATCCGGGATTGTACGTCAACTATACCTTTTCAACTTATAACCGGACCGTAGCAAATGAGGCTGGTTCGGGAAACCCCGGGTTATGTAATCCTGAGTCCGGTTGGCAAAATTATTTTGGAATCGAAACCCTTGCAAAAGCACCGGCTAATATTTCTGTTAATCAAAATGTTCTGTCCTGGCAAGGTGGCAATACAGTAACGGCAGACTCAGGTATTTCGGGTAATTATGTGATGAATATCGAACCCGAAGCGCAAAAAATGTATCGTAATCCGCTGACTGGATGGGTTATTTACGGTAATGCAAACGTAGCTACAGATTTCTGGACAAAATACGACAATATGACTGTAACCGGACTCAATGAACTTGTTAGAGTTTCGGATTATGCTACAACACTTTACATTCGTTGTAGTTGGACTTCGCTCAATCCCACGGAAGATGTTTATTCCTGGGATGCCGACGATAAATTGAAAAATTTAATTGCTCAGGCGCAGCTCAGGGGCTTGAAACTGGCTTTCAGAGTAGTAGTTGACAGTAGAGATAAAAGTTCCGATTTTTCACCGGCGTATGTAAAAGCAGCTGGTGCACAGGGTTTCACTTCCGGAACTAACAATGCCCGTTGGACACCCTATCCTGATGATCCCGTTTTTCAGGAAAAATACACAAAATTTTTAAAGGCTTTTGCTCAAAAGTTTAACGATCCTGATGTGGTTGAATTCGTTGATGGTTACGGACTTGGGAAATGGGGCGAAGGACATTCCATGAAATACATCAATAGTGCAAATCGTGAAAGTGTATTCAAATGGATTGTAGACTTATATGTTTCCGAATTCACAAAAATTCCTCTGGTAATAAATTATCATCGCCTGATAGGAGCCGAACTTGAATGGGGGTCGGCCGACACCAAGTCGGAAACTCTGTTAGATTATGCTGTGAATAAAGGCTTTAGTCTCCGCCACGATGCTTTTGGTATGACAACCTATTATGGAGCTTGGGAAAAACAATACGCCGCAAAATGGAATTTCAAACGCCCGATAATCATGGAAGGTGGTTGGGTTACTGCTCAGCACGATATTACAAAGGATCCACGTAATTATCAAACGATAGCAGATGTAAGAGTCGGTGAGTACGATGATTCGCGGGAAGCGAAAGTGAATATGATGGATTTTAGAATTAACGAAACCGGCTCGTGGTTTAGCGACACTTATTATCTTGTCAACAACTTTATTGCCGATGGCGCTTATCGGTTATATCCTGACAAATTATCACTTCCAAAGTTAGTTTCAAACGGTTCGCAAATACAGATCACACATCGCTGGAATAATTTGGGTTGGGGATATTGTCCAACTAATATTCCTCAATGGAATCAAAAATATAAAGTTGCTTTCGGTTTATTAGATGTAAACGATAATGTGATTGCCACTTTTGTTGATGACCAGACCGATTTGTCGAAATGGATAAAGGGAACTCCGGTTTCATACCTGTTTAATCCACAAATAAATGGAATTTCTACAGGCAAATATACCTGGGCTGTGGCCATTGTTGATAAAACCAAAAATAACGAAAAAGGTATTGACATTTCGGTTCAAAAAAGCATGACCGCCTCCGGTTGGATGAAACTTTTTGAAGTAAATGTCAGATAATCACAATGTGGATTTTTTTGATTTAAATGTAAAAGTATATTCATTAATTTTTGTGTCATGAAAACTAATAACTCTTTTTCTTATTTCATTTTAGTTATTTCGTTTTTAACAACCAGCCTTCAGTCTTTTGGTGCAAAAGGCGATTTTGGTGCATGGGAACTCAAAAGCGGACATGGTGGTATGTCATGCGGAGTAGTTGATTTTACTGAGAAATCAATAACAATAGAATTCTGGATGTATTTGAATTCAGCTGACGTGGAAAAGATTACTATTTTAGGTACTTCCGGTACTGATGCTGGATTTTTAGTCAGTGTCAGAGCAAATTCAGCCAATACAGGTGCTTTGGAGCTAAGATTATTTGCAAAAGACACCCAAAGAAACACAGCGCATTTTTATATTCCCCGCGAATACTTTGTAGGTAAATGGGTACATATTGCCTACGTTATTTCTGCCGAAGAAGAAAAAGCGTATGCCTACGTTAATGGAGGCTATTTTGGCGAAAAAAATGCTTTAGGAGGTTATTATGGTAACAATACAACAGCACTTGGTATCGGGCAATGGTGGAGCGACCCAAAACCTTACGGAAAATTAGCAGATATCCGCATTTGGAAAATTGCCCGTTCAGCAGACGAAATAGCCCAGAACTATAACAAACCCTTAACCGGAACAGAACAAGGATTATACGCTTACTACAATTTCAATGACTTCGCCCAGATTATAACAAATGTGGCGAATCCTGGTACTAATAATGGTTCATTAGCTCCATCAGCTACTTGGAGCGATGTGCATGGCTACGAAGTGCTTTCAGCTATACCAACAAACGTGGTATTAACAGGTAATACACTTAGCTGGAGTGGTGTGGCAGAGAGTTTTGAATTTGAAATCATTGAAAAAGAGACGGGTAATGTTGTGAAAACTGATGTTTCAACCGGTAATTCTTATTCACTAGCAAACCTGAGTCTTGATGGAAACAAAGAGTATTACGCAAAGGTAAGAGCAAAGAATACACTGTTTTATTCGAATTGGGCTACAACAGATTCGAATATTTCGGGTGTCGATAATCCGGGCATCCATAGATTAACTGTACACACCGACAATAATTCCATTTTTATTAATTCAGATGTTGCCCGCAGTCTTAATGTATTTTATATGGATGGACGACTGGTACGCTGTGTTGATTTATCGGTGGGTGAAAATGTAATTGACAATATGTCAAAAGGAATATATCTGATTGACAAACAAAAAGTAGTAGTTTATTGAGTTGTTTGTCATTTAGAAAATTGAGACAAAAGGCGTATACACGACTTCAAATTAGATACTTCAAAAAAATAAATATGAAAACATTGAAAATAAAACTTCTACCTCTATTTCTATTTCTTTCACTTTGCTTTACAAGTTATGCCGAAACAATTAAAATTTTGGCTATCGGGAACAGCTTTTCCGAAGATGCAATTGAGAATTATTTGTACGAACTTGGAAAAGCAGATGATGTTACTTTAATTATTGGCAACATGTATATTGGCGGCTGTAGCCTGGAAACACATTGGAACAATGCCAATAATAACAATGCAGCCTACGAATATCGCAAAATAGTGAACGGAGTAAAGTCGAACACAGCGAGTACAAAGTTGGAAACAGCAATTGCCGATGAGGATTGGGATTACATTACTTTTCAGCAAGTAAGCCAGAATTCAGGGATGTACAGCACCTATTTTCCATACTTAACTAATTTGTTGGCTTATGTAAAATCGAAAGCTACTAACCCGAATGTAAAATATGCATTGCACATGACCTGGGCTTATCAGCAAAACTCTACCCACTCAGGTTTTGCCAATTATAATAAGGATCAAATGACAATGTATAATTCAATACTTGATGCAGCAAGCCGTGCCGCCACAGCTGAAAACATCAGTATTATTATTCCTTCGGGAACAGCTATACAAAATGCACGTACCAGTTTCATTGGCGACAATCTTTGTCGTGACGGATACCATTTGGATTATAACATTGGGCGTTACACAGCTGCATGTACATGGTATGAGAAAATAACCGGAAAAAATGTCCTCAACAATACTTATGCCCCTGCAAGCCTATCAGCTAAAAGCATTGAAGTAGCTCGCAAGGCAGCACACAGCGCTGTGCAGAATCCAACAAGTATTACAGATGTTATTGTTGAATTAGAACAGCCAACAGGTAATTTTAATGCATGGAACATTACCACTGTAGGTCATAATGGGCTTAATAGTGGCATTCTTGCATTTCCTGAAAAAAATATGACTCTGGAATGCTGGCTTAATATTGATGATGCAAGTGGTACCAATAGTGCGGGTGTAAATATAATATCTAACCGGCATAATGGAAATCAGGGCTTTTCGGTGAATTTGGCAAACAACAGTGCAACCAGTAAAGAAGATGTACGATTTGTTTTTAAAAACACAAAAATTGATGGAACTTCCGATCAAGCTTTTGCACTTTTTCTACCTCGTACTGCATTTTCGAATCAATGGGCGCATTTAGCTTTTGTAATTTCTTCGGATGAGCAAAAAGCCTATGCTTATCTGAACGGCGAACTGTACAGCGTAATTGAAGATTTTTATACAAGCTGGGTAGGAAATCGAGTGACAGATCAGTTGTGGATAGGACGCTGGTACACGAACAGTCCAACATTTTATGGCAAAATGGCGGACATCCGTGTTTGGAATGTAGCTCGCACGGCAGATGAAATAGCCGAAAACTATAACCAACGCCTGAAAGGAACAGAAACAGGCTTGTATGTCTATTACAACTTCGATAATTTCGATCAGTCCATCATTAATGTAGCTAATCCAGGAACTAACAATGGTTCTTTGCTTCCGGCTACTACGTGGACAAATATGCACTCTTACGAAGTACTTTCCCAAAAGCCAGTAAATCTGGCTATTGCAAACAATCAGCTTACATGGGAGGCCGAAGGTGAAAGCTGGGTGGTGGAGTTTGTTGAAACAGCCAGTAAAACGGTGTTATTGAGCGAAGTGGCTGAAAATACTTCGTTCTCACTCCAAAATCTAAACTTACCAACAGCTTCTGAGTACTTTATAAGAGTGAGAACTTTTAACAATGATGTATATTCAGATTGGGCTTCAGTGGATGTTAGCATAACCGGCTTGTCCGGAGTAGAATCAGAAAAAATGACTATTTCGACAGAGGGGAATCGATTGATTGTTAATTCCGAAATAGCTCAACCTTTTGATCTGTTCGCTATTGATGGTCGTTTGGTACGTTCGGTAAATTTAATTGCTGGCAGAAATGAAATTAACGGTCTTGCAAAAGGGTTTTATTTGGCAAAAAAGCAAAAAATATCGATAAAATAATCTGGAAAAGAATCATATCTAATTAATAATAATTTAAAATTTCGTATTATGAAAAAAATGTACTTTTTTAATCGTATGTTATTGCTGGTTTCGGCAATATTAATGACGGGTGGACTTTATGCACAAACCAATTCTTATGCGTGGGATATGTCAGCAACAAGACCTGGGGCTACCGATGGAATATCTTGTGGAACGCTTGGATTTACAGAAACAGATATTACGATAGAGCTATGGCTTAATATACCAACTTCCAACTTCAATAATGGAGTAACAATTGCTTCAACAAGACATGATGGAGTGAAGGGATTTAGCCTTGATGTGACCAGCGATGGCAAACTAAGGGGCTTTTTCCGGAATGACAATGGTGATAAACTGAATGGCAGAACTGATTTTGTTTTTCCGTTTTTCTTTGAAAAAGCAGATATTGTTGATAAATGGGTACATATTGCGATTGTTTTCTCGTCGACGAATAATATCGCACGTAGTTATTTGAACGGGGAAGTTTATCAGGATTTGGTAAAGACCACAGATCCGTATGAACCTTATAATATTGGATGGATTGGAAACGGCACGGGTGCCTTACGTTTAGGATACTGGTATGCTGCAAGTGCAAAATTTTATGGAAAAATAGCCGATTTCCGTATTTGGTCTGTGGGTCGTACAGATGCAGAAATCAAAGCTAATTATAATAAAAACCTGACGGGCACTTCTGAAGATAATCCGGGATTATACCTTAATTACAGATTTTACACTTACGAACGTGGCTTTATTAATGATGCAAACCCCACTGTTGCTACAAACAAAGGCTGGTGTAATCCTGAAGCTGCCTGGAACACTTATTACACGCGTGAAACACTCTCTTTGCAACCACAAAATCTTTCTATCGCTGACGGATTGCTTACCTGGGATACAAGTACTGGAGCTTGGGAAGTAAATGTATATAAAGCAGATGACAACACCTTGGCTTTCTCTGATACAATCAATACAAACTCACTATCGCTTAATAGTATTGAAGAATTATCAGAAGGAGTTACATATTTTGCAAAAGTAAGAACTCAAAATAACGGTTTTTGGTCAGGGCAAGTTACTTCAGAACCATTTACAGTTACAAAAATATCAACGGGTGTTGATAAAATTGAGCAACAAACGACTGTTCGTGTAAGCAATGGCTCATTGATTATTAATACTGAAAATTCTCAAACTGTCAATATTTATGCTGTTAGTGGACAATTGATCCGACGTATTAATATAGTTGCCGGAGAAAACATCGTATCAAACCTTCCTAAAGGCATATATTTGGTTGATAATCAAAAAGTAGTTGTCAGATAATAAATAGTTGCTTTCTGAAAAAAATACAATGGGGCAAATGAAAAATAATGCCCCATTGTTTTATTCAATAACGTATGGAAAAAAAAGGTACACTTCTTTATTGGCTATTAATCATAGTAATAAGTTCTCTGAATTTAATTCCGGCAAAAGCAGGTAGTGGCGATTATGGCGCATGGAACCTAACTACTGATCACAATGGTATGAACTGCGGTAATCTGAATTTTACCGAAAAAGAACTTGCTGTAGAATTCTGGATTTACATTGATGAGCAAGATGGAAAAAACACAGATGGAACAGCTATCATAAGCAACAGGCATGATGGAAATTATGGATTTACCGTCAGCCTGAATAAAAATACCAATAATCAAAATAAAATTGATCTTCGTTTTTGGTTTAAAACGGTCAATGATGCCATCTACGCCATGTGGATACCTCGTGAAAATCTTTCAAACAAGTGGAATCATATAGCCTTTATCATTTCATCAAAGGAAAAAAAGGCATCAGTTTATTTGAATACGGAACTGTTTAGTACAATCGATAATTTCAATGGGGACTGGAAAGGAAACATCAAAGCGGATGGTAGTAATGTGGGTAATTTATGGTTGGCTTCGTGGTATACATCTCCAAAGCTTAATGGTAAATTAACCGATTTCAGGGTGTGGAATAAAGTAAGAAGTATTGACGATATTAGGGCTGACTATAAAGAAGTACTAACAGGAACAGAACCCGGATTGCAAAAATACTATACTTTCGACAATGAAATATTTGCGCAAAAGCCAGTAAAACTTGTAATTGAAAACGACCACCTGACATGGACTGCCGAAGGTGAAAGTTGGGAGGTAGAAGTACGTTCATTGATCGACAACTCTGTTTTGAAATCGGAAACCGTATATGAAAAATCGTATTCGTTGGTCGGTTTAGCTCCAAACAGTATAGTGTATGTGAGAACATTCAACAACGGATTTTATTCGGGTTGGGCATTTAAGTCGGACATTATTAAGGTTGGTTGTGTGGGCGATAGCAATACTTATGGAGCGGAAGCCACCGATCGGTCACAATATGCGTGGCCTGTACAAATACGTGGCCTGTTGGGTAATAAATACGAAACCCGAAACTTTGGTGTTAACGGAGCGCTTATGATGAACCACTTAAATGATGCCTGGAAGAATAAAACTGCTTATAGCGACAATAAATCTTATGATCCAAATATTATTGTAATTGCGCTGGGTACAAACGATTCGAAAGATGGCTATTGGGATGCCGTGAATTTTAAAAATTCATACGTCGATTTGATTAATGAGTTCAAAAGTTACTCGGCAGAACCGGAAATTTATATGGCTATACCCATCAAAGCGTATAGCAGCACATGGTCTATAAACGATCAAACAATACGGGAAAAAGTAATCCCAACTATGAAGGAGATATCAAAGGAAATGGGACTTCCTCTTATCGACTTATATTCTGTAACAAATAATATCGCGAATTTAATGGCAACCGATGGGATTCATCCCAAAGATGACGGTTTGCGAATAATGGCACGCAAAATTGCAGATATTATGCAGCTGAAAAAACCGGTAATTAAAACAAACAGTGGCACATCAACAAACACGTATGCAGAGTATTATTGGTATAAAGACAATACGCTGATAACCGGTGTAAATACGAACAGTTACACAGCAACCGAAACCGGCAATTACAAAGTTGCAATTAAGCTCACAAGCACTACCAATGATGTTATCGTATCCGAACCAATTGAGATTACCCAGCCTAACACAGTATTGTACGCAAAAGGAGATTATCCGACGTCGGTTGTGCCAATGTATGGGTCAGATAATTTGACTGTTGTTTCTTCTTCCGATTATATCCGGGTGACCAATGCATTAGGTGCTATATTGTCACTTTATGATATTGGAGGACGATATATAAAAGAACTAAAACTAACATCGGAAACTGGACTGGTTAGTATTTCTTCATTACCCAAAGGTTTGTATTTGTGTAAAATTCGTAAGGACCAATCAGTTTTTACTACTAAGATACTAAAATAGATTTTGTTAATACTATAAAGGCTTTAAAATTAAGATTATGAGAAAAATCATACTTGTCATAGTAATTCTATCGGCTATATTAAATACATACGCCCAGTCGCATTTGGATAAACGTATAGATGAACTGATAAATTCCATGACTACCCAGGAGAAATTGGAACAAATGTATAATAACCGCACCAGCTTTGGAGGAACACCGGCAAATTTACGGCTCGGAATTCCGGGGTTTGTAATGGGCGATAGTCCTCACGGGGTTCGTCTTACTTCCGATCGTTATGATCGTTCAGCTACCGCTTTTCCAACCGGAATAGCTATGGCAGCCACTTGGGATGAAAATGTGGTTGGCAAAATAGGTGAATACATGGGACTTGAATTTTGGTCATTCGACCGTCAACAGGTATTAGGTCCATGTCTCGATTTGGTACGCGATTCGCGCGGAGGACGTACTGCCGAGGGCGGAGGTGAAGATCCGTATTTGGCAGGTCATTTGGCAAAATCATTTACCATTGGTATGCAAAAATATCCGGTAATTGCCACTCTAAAACATTTTATGGGCGAAAGCATGCAGTCTAACCGTTTAAAAATGGATGTGATTGCCAGCCAACGATGGTTGATGGATTTTTCAGGATATAATTTTAGAATTCCAATACAAGATGCCGGTGCTATGAGCATTATGGGATCATATAATAAAATCAATGGAGATAAAGCTGCCGAAAGTAGTATATTGCTAAAAACAGTGCTACGTGAACGTTGGGGATTTCCGTTTTATGTGGTTTCGGACTGGGCTAATATTGATGATGCACGAAATGCTGTACGTGCCGGAACTGAAATATGTATGGGTTCATCTATTTATGAGGCCGATTTGCCATCTTTGGTTGAGAATGGTCATGTAACTATGACGCAAATTAACAATGCGGTAAAGAACATATTGAGGACTAAAATACTGAATGGTATGTTAGATTATTATCCGGCAGGTAATGAGTCGAATGCAAAATCGGCTGCAATTACTAGTTTGAACCTATTGGCAGCTCAAAAATCAATCATATTACTTAAAAATGAAACCTCAGGTGCTAATCCCATTTTGCCTCTTCGAAAAACAGGAATTAAGATAGCTCTTATCGGGCCTAATGCGATAGCCGAAAATCTGAATTGTTCTGGAAGTAGCGCTACAAATCCACCTTATGCTATTAGTGTGAGAAAAGGTTTAGAAGATAAAATTGGGAGTTCCAATATTGTTTATACTAAAGGTTGCGATATTAACTCAACATCTAAAACCGGTTTTGCCGAAGCAAAAGCTCTTGCAGCTGATGCCGACTATGTAATTTTTGCCGGAGGATTGGATAATACACAAGAAGGCGAACAAAGTTTTGGTGTGCATAACGACCGCGTTGGAGG
>Ga0066602_10002786_pt1 | contig 10043 bp, 5 predicted proteins | sample Higcelweek5metaG_FD_59481 | JGI IMG/M metagenome (GOLD analysis project Ga0066602, IMG submission 59481) | Freshwater pond sediment microbial communities from the University of Edinburgh, under environmental carbon perturbations - High... | ecosystem: Environmental > Aquatic > Freshwater > Pond...
CGGGACATCAATCTCGGGCCCCTCCACGACGGTAATATCAAAGCCTCGGGTGCGGTATTGATCGGCGGCATCGCGGAGGATTTGGCGGTAGAGGCCGTAGTAATCGGGCTTGTCAGGCGTTTGTTGGCGTTTTTCATCCGTCTGACAGGCAATATCGTCAAAGGAGGGAAAAACCGTGATTAATGCCAGCGGCCGACCGGCCTTGGCGAGTTTGGCCAAAAAGTAATCGACCCGGCGGGCAAATTCACTGCACTCCGTCCCGATAATGTTGATCCCGAGCTCCAAAATCAAGGCGTCGTATTCATCCAGCGTGGCCAGATAATCGGCCAGTTTGTCCTCCACCTGACAGGCGCCGGCCAACCCCAGATTGAGCACATCCACCCCGAGATAATGGCCCAAGAGTGGCGGCCACCCCTCAATGTACGAGTCGGTGATCGACGAGCCGTGGCAGAGAATCCGATACTTGGGCGTCTCCTCCCGGACGGGGGGACGCATTTGACCGCCGAAAACCTCGATCCCGCCCCAAATGATCTCCGGTCCCGGCAGCACCAGACGCCAGACGTTGGGCGCAAAGCCGAACTCCGGGTCGGGGCGCAGCACCTCGGGGCGGATACCCGCCGGGACAAACGCGTCAAACGGCACCGCCGTCATTTGATCAAAGGGGAGCTCGACCCGGCTGTACTCCAAGTTGCCGCACATGACCCGCATCTGGGGGTTAATCGGCTGCGGCCAAGTGTTGAGTTTGCGCGCCATCAAGCGGACGACGAAAAACGGCGCATCGGTGACAAAGCGGATTTCGCCGCAATTACCATTGAGTCCCTGCATCCGGGCACGCGGATTCAATTGATTTCGCACCGCCGCCGGGAGACGGCACAGACGGACTCCCGCCGGGTCATCTTCGACCGCCCGGAGGTTAAACAACTCCATATTTTGGTAAATCATCGCAAAAAATCCTGTATCAAAAGTTACCGTGAAATCATCGAAATCTCGCGGACGCCGATCATGCCGCTGCCGGCCAAAAAGCCCGCGCCGCCGTCGGCATAAGTGTCATCCTTGGCGCAAAGCAGCTTGACGCCGTCCACCGACACGGCAAATGCATCATTGACGCACTCGACACTCAATGCGCACGGTTGATCGTTGGGGAGCAAAAACTCGACTTCGGCCAGCAAAGTCTCAACGCCGTAATGGCGCTTGAGGAGCCGCAGCATCCCGGCTTCAAACACCGCCAGATAATAGCGCTCCAAGCCCTGATAACGCACCACCATGCCGCCGCGCTTGGCCGCATGGATGTCAAAGCGGCAAGCCGCCGTATAATTGCGCCAGTCGCGCGTCCCGGTGACCATCAAGCGGTCGCCGTCATTGGCGATCAGGTGGCTGAAATTCTCAGTGTCGTCGCTGAAACGATTGCAAAAACCGTCCATATTGTCAATCCAGCCGGGCTGGTTTTTGCGCAAATTGGCGAAGTTGACGGCAAAGTCGCCGTTATAAGTCACCCAATCCACCCACACCGTCGCCGCGTCGCTCAACTGAAAGCCAAAGTCGGTAATTACCGCGTCGGCCACGACCGGAATGCGCCAGCTTAAGGTTGCGTAATTGCCGGAGAGCTCATGCGCCATGTCCAAGAGCACCGTCTTGGAGTCAAGCCGGGCAAACATGGTTATATTACACATTGACTCCGCCTTGACTCGCACGGTAACCAGGGCTCCCGGCGACAAGCGCGGCACGGCGACGACATTGTACCAACCGAAGTTGGCCGAACCCGGAGAGACCAAAGTCGAAACCCGGCAGGCCCCTTGGGCGGCAATCACCAAGTGATGATGTTGCTGGCTTACCTTGGCCTCGCCGTCCTCGGTCGCGAAACCGTGGACGCCGCCCGGATACGTGAAGTGGAGCCATGCCCTGTGTTTGGGGCGCTCAACGGCGGGGTACCCCATAACTTTGCGTCCCATCGCCGCGATTTCTCCGGCAATGAGCGCACAGTCGGAGACGGAAAACGTCCCCTCGGCGGTCGGCAGCAATATCCGGTCGGCAAAGGGCGTGCGGTAATCGTAGCCGTCACACAGATGCTCGACGCCGCAAACGAGCGCGCTCACCGTCCCCACATTGGCCGCGTTGCAGTCAGTGTCCCAGCCGCAACTGTTGACAATGGTCATCGCCTCAAAGAAATTATCCTCGGCGTAACTCCACGCCATTACCATCAAGGCATGGTTGGGAATCACGTGGCAGTTGCCGCCGTAAATCTGGTAGCCGTAGCGGGCCTTGATCCGGTCGTAGGTCCGGTGCCAGTCGTTGTCATGCTTTGACCACTCGCGGACATGGCGATGAACTTCAGCAATCAGACAATCCTGCGGGATGACCGACGAGGCGGTATCAAGGAGTTTATCCATCGATTTCTCGACAAAGGCCGCGCTGACCATCGCCGCCACCGCCATCGCCGCGTAAACCGCTTCGCCGTCATGCGACACGCTGGCCGCCGCCCGGGCGAGCTTGACGGCCAGGGGGATGTTGCCGGGGGCGACCAAGGCAAAGCCCTCGATGAAAATCTGGGCGCCGATCTGCTCGGCGACGACTTTGCCGTTGCGGTGCATCGACCCGGATTCAGGCGCGGAGATGCCGTTTTTTAAATTCAAATAGGCGGTATGCTCAGTGGATAACGAGCGCCCGGCCCACCATAAAACGGTTTTATTTTCGATCAAATAATTGAGCCACGCATTGCCGACGTCAAAGGCCTCAAGGCGGGCAAATTTGCCGGAGTCGGCCAACGCGCGGACAAAGGTAAAGGTGCCGGAAATATCATCGTCGCTGACCACCAATGGCATATCCAACTCGCCATTGACATAACGGTCAATGACGCCGAGTTTGGACATAATTTTCTCTTTGGGCCAGCCCTCAAAAGGTCGCCCGAGATAGACGCCGATCACCTTGCCGAGGACGGCGGCATACACTTGCTTCTCATAATCAATCATCATACGCCATACTCCCAAAGGTTTGGCAATCGTTATCGGACAAAAGGTAAATTTTGCTTGGCCGCCGCGGTCGTGTAAGCATCCAAATCGGCAAAGGTATTGAGTTTTCCGGCCGCATAAAATTCTTTGTACCACAAGGCGGTGTGGCGAAAGGTTTCCTCGAGCGTCCACGCGCTGTGCCACTTTAAATCATGCTTGGCCTTGCTGCAGTCGAGCCGCAGCAAATTGGCCTCGTGCAACTGCTCCGTACAAAGTTGCCTGCGCACTTCCACCTTGTCCCAGTATTTGGACAACCCTTTGGCGGCATCCTCGACAGTGATGATGCCGCTGTCGCCGGGCCCGAAATTCCAGCCGTCGGCCGCGGCAAGGTTTTGCTCCAACAATTGCTGCCCCAAGAGCAAATAGCCGCTCAGGGGCTCCAAAACGTGCTGCCACGGGCGCACCGCGCCGGGGTTGCGGATTTCGACCGCTTCCCCCCTCGCCGCCGCCTTCATGATATCCGGCACCAGGCGATCGGGCGCCCAGTCGCCGCCGCCGATCACATTACCCGCGCGGCCGCTGGCCAACAAGGTCTGATGTTTTTTGCCGAAGTCCTGCGGGTGAAAAAAGCTGCGGCGATAGGAGGAGACGACAAGCTCGGTGCAGCCTTTGCTGGCACTGTAGGGGTCGTAGCCGCCCATCGCCTCGTTTTCGCGGTAGCCCCACAGCCACTCGCGGTTTTCGTAACACTTGTCGGAGCTCACCGCCACAATCGCTTTGACCGAGTCGGTCAATCGACAGGCCTCCAAGACGTGCACTGTCCCCATCACATTGCTCGCAAACGTCGTTACCGGCTCGCGGTAAGAAAGCCGCACCAGCGGCTGGGCCGCCAGGTGAAACACGATCTCGGGGCGGACCTTGGCGACCACCTGACAAACCTTGTCCAAATCGCGGATGTCCGCAATATCCTGACTCATGTCAAGTTTGAGAAGATCAAAGTGGTTGAATTCGCCCGCCATGGGAAGCGCCAGACCGTGGACTTGCGCCCCCATTTTAATCAGCCACGCCGCCAGCCACGAGCCCTTAAACCCGGTGTGCCCCGTGACCAAAACTTTTTTGCCCTGATAAATGTTTTGAAACATAACAACTCTCACTTCCAAAAACGGGTCCACGGCGCTTTGCCGGAGGCCCACAAATCGTTGAGCAAAATATATTCGCGCTGGTTGTCCATGCACTGCCAAAAGCCGTGGTGGCGAAACACCTGCATTTGATTGTCCGCCGCCGCATGACTCATCGGGGTGCGCTCAAAAATCAATGACTCGTCACAAGTCAGGTATTGTTCGACAAACCGGCGGTCGACGACCATGTAGCCGCCATTAATATACCCCTCTGCCTTGGCCGGTTTTTCCTCAAAGCCTTTGACATTATCATGGTCGAGCACCATTTCGCCGAAGCGGGCCTCGGGGTGCACGGCGCTCACAGTCAAGAGTTTGCCCGCCTGACGGTGATGCGCCAGCAAGGCCGCCAGATCAATATCAGCCACGCCGTCGCCGTAGGTCAAAAAGAATTCTTTTTCCTCCGGCAAAAGATATTTGGCCGCGCGCGCCACCCGGCCGCCGGTCATGGTCTCCAAGCCGGTCCCGGCCAAAGTGACTTCCCAATCCGACTCGTCGTTGTCACTGTGAAAGATGATTTTGGGTCTGGTCCCCAAGGTGATGGTCGCATCGGCGGTGCGCATGTGGTAATTCATAAAATAATCGACGAAAATCTCGCGCTTGTAGCCGAGACACAGGATAAAACGCCGGACGCCAAAGGCCGCGTAACTTTTCATAATATGCCAGACGATCGGCTGCTCGCCGATGGGGACCATCGGTTTGGGCAAAAGTTCGCTCACATCACGCAGCCGCGTCCCTTTTCCGCCGCACAAAATGATCGCCGGCGGCATCGGATTCAAATTCGACATACTGTTACCTCAAATATTTTGGTGGACACCCTCCCGCCGCTAATGCCGGGATTTTTTAAGGAGCCGCAATAATATACCATCGCAATTTAAAAATACAACCGCCGATTTACGGCTCAACCGCCACATCAATGTCGTAAGTGCGCCCCAGGGGTGCGAGCAAACTTTGCAGCTCCTTGTCGCCGCCGGGGCGCAACTCAATCTGCCGGATGGCCGGATTGGCGCGCAATTTCTCAATCAGTGCCGAAACATAGCGGACGATTTCCCAGTTTTCCATCCCGGCAAGATGTTCGCGGCAAGGCAGCGTAAGGATGGCGCGGCCGCAATTGTTTTTGCCGATTTCGGCAAGCAACATCGGGAGCGAGCGTCGCAAGGTGTACGGCTCATTGAGATAAGTGATCTTTTCGTCACAGGCAAGCTCTGCGCCGTGATCTTCGCCGATGACCAACGTTTTGCGGTTAAAACGCAAATTATCGGAGACTTTGCGCGGGAGCTCCCACTCGCGGATTTCACTCAAGGCAGGCGGATGCAGCACCAGAAGCAACCGCTTGCCCTCGCTGTCGACAAAGCCAAAGGGCGTGCACAAAAAATCTTTGGCCTCCGCCGCCGGGATGATCCTGACTTGCTCGCAGTCAAAGTCAAACCCGGCCGAAGTCAGCACAAACGTCAGCTCCTGTGATTTTTGAAACCGGTTGCCGTCCAACTCCATGGCAAATTTTTTGACCGTGTCGTTGCTGTATTTGAGATATCGCTCGTCGGGTTTGCCGGCAATGGTAAAGTCAATGTTGCGCGCCGCCGCCACCCCGTTGGCAACCGACAGCGTCACCTTGAGGACACAGTCCATGTCCAGCGGCAGCTTGGAGACGGCTTCGACCTCAAACGGCAACACTTCATTGTCGTAAATAAAGTCGCCGAGCCACAATTTGAGATGCAAATCAGGGTTGACCGCCATCCCGTCGCCCGACGCGTAATAATAACTGTCCGGCAGCGGCAAAAAGCCCGGCGCTTCAAAAACGATCGCCCCTTTTTGGTGGGGAAGGATGAAGTTTTGGTTGAGCGCCGGTTTGCCGCTTTCCCTCTCCGTGCGGTAAGTGACAGCATCGATGGCCGGGTCGACAAAGGAGAATTGCTGCAAATCACTGCGCTCGCGTTTGCCGGTAAATAAAATATAATAACTCCGTTTGGTAATCAAGGGATATTTGCCGCCGTCACGGTTGACCAAGGCCTGCGGCTTGGCCTCGGGGTAGGAGGCGAAATTTTCACTGTTCAACATGGCAAAGGAGCTCTCTCCCGGCTGTTTCCAATAAATCGCAAAATTACCCTTGTCGCGATTGACGCGATAAGTGCTTTTAAACTTGTGATACCCCGGGGTCAACTCCAGCTTGACGGTTTCGCTGACCGGTTTATTGTCTTGATTCCACCGGCAAAAGACCTCGTTGCCGTCGATTTCCAAAATCGTCAGCGAATTGGTGTCAATTCTGAATTCATACGTCCCGGCGGCCCCGGTATAAAGCTGGCCCTCAAAAATACCGGTAAAAAATTCCGACGTCTCCGGCGGGCGCTCAATCAACTGAACCTCGCTGGCATCCGGGCGCACCATATTCCAGCGCCGCCGGCCGAGATTATTGAGATCGTCACGCAGCCATTTCTCCGGCGCTTTGTCGGCATTGTCCAACTGGGTCTGCCGCCGTTTGAGCTCGCCGACCACATATTTGGCGTGCCAGTCGGCCAAGTATTTAAAGTTAAAATAATCCAGATTGAGCCGCGCCGGGCGGGCAAAGAAATTGTTGGCGTTGTTGCGCATATTTCGGTCGCGATGATATAAATTAAGTTGATTGCGCCGCCGGTCATAAAGGTAATTGCGCATATTAAAGCCGCTGATGATCTCCTCGCGGACGGCGGGCGCCATCAGCACCGCGTACATCCTTGTCCGGTAACTGCGATCCTGCCAGACGGCGCTGCGGTTGATGTCGGCGATGCGCTGCTCGGTGGCCTCCGCCAGCGTGGTCGGCGCTTTGTTTTTATAAAACAACAACCGCAGCCGTTTCGCCTCCGGATCCTTGCCGCGCCAATTCTCTTTGGACCGCGCATCGGGAAACCCGAAATAAATATCAAAATATCCGGTGTCCGGACTGTCGGAAATAAACAAAAAGTAATCATTGTAAAGCTTAAACGCCATCTCGTTATCTTTGGCGTCGTAAACCCTGACCGAATTATCCGGCAACTCCGGCAAAACAACCCGCCGCAAATCGACAAACGACACATCCGCCGGATCAAAGGGTTTCACCCGCAAACGGTATTGCGCCTCCGGCTCCAGCCAGTCGGCGGCGATCAGCGCCGGGACCGCCGACAATAATGCAATGAGGATAAAAAATGTTTTCATAATGTCATTAACGCAATTTGCGGTCATTTTATTTTTTCGAGTTTAAACGCCGTGTCCGCCTGAAACGGAAACACCGGCAGGACAATTTTCTTTTGTCCGGCGATCAGGATTTCGGTTTTGCCGACGCATTTACCGGTCATCGTATCAAAATATTGCAATAAATACCAGCCGGGCGCCAGACCGTCGGAAAACGACAAATAGAGATCGTATACCTTGGGATAGTCGGCATAATTATCTTCATAACGGTACATCATTTCGCGGTTGTACACCCAGCCGTAAACGGCATCGCTCTTGGCGACGGCCATCGCTTCAAAACGGTAGTCGCGAAACCGGCGGCCGGGATAACCGATGGCGTCGCCCAGAGTCGGCTTGTCGATTTTGGCCTTGCCCCACGGCCGGATAAAAAGTTGCGGCGTAAAAAAAGTGAGCTTAAAATCGCGGAGATCAACTCCTTTGAGATATTCGGAAAAACCGTAATAATGCTGATAATAGGGCCCCAAATGCACAAAATCGTGCCACCACAAAAACGGCGTCGCCGCAAGACGGCTGAAGAGCGAGCCCCACAGCCCGCCGTGGATGTCACCCACGATGGTTTCGCGGCTGCTCCCCATGGGCGAGCCGCCGTACTCGGTAACGAGCTGCGGTTTTTGCCAGCGCATGTTTTTTTCGTATTCACGCAAATGATCGGTAAAATAAATGCTTTTGTCACGGTAGGCGTCGCCCGCCAGATGGGTGATTTGATCCAGCTCAAACAACTGCGGAAACCGCATGAGTTTGCGAAAATCACTGCAAACATGGATGGTGACCGGCCAGTTGAGCTGACTGGCCTGCCGCAATTCGCCCGCGGCATTTTTGGTCCATAACGTCATTGCGCCGTCATTGTACTGACCGTCAAAATTTTCGACCAAATCAACCTCGCTCCACAGCTCGACCGCCATAATATTGGGCGTCGCCCCCCACCGGGCGGCAATGTAGCGCGCGCGCTTGGAGTTGTTTTGGGCAGCTTCCGCCGAGCCGAAAAATTGACCTGGGTCGGCCAAAAAACCGCCGTTGGCAACCGCATACTCCGACTTGGCGTTGATCGGGTTGTCGGCCCACTCGGGGTCGCTAGTGTTGCTCAAGCGCCCGTGATTGTCGATCACCAAATTGATGTAAATATTGTTTTTGGCGGCGGTGTCGATCACCTGATCGAGCTTCCACGCCGATTGGAGATTGTAGCGCCCCACGCCGTAGAAACCGGGACGCGACGCGCTTTGCTCAAGCGCCATCGTCCAACCGGACATCCAAACTTCCACCGCGTTGATCCCGTTTTTGCCGCAACCGGCCAGATAATCATCATAATCATAGGTCCCGCGATCGGGCAGATGACCGAATTTAAAGGAAATTTCGCTGCGGCGGTCGGTATTGGTGTGGATATTGAGCGCCACCGGAAAAAAGAATTCACCGGTCGAGAGCTCAAAATAATTGGGGCGGACCGGTGATACCGTAACGATGCCGGGAAGGTTGCTTTTTTCGACCTTGATCTGCCGCCACGGCGAAGAAACTGTTTCATTTTTCAACCCGTCCAGCGCAATAATGCGCACCTCATAAATTCCATCGCTCTCGGGGGTAAAGCGAAATTCCCAGGTCATCGCCCCGTCCGGAGTGACGGTTTCGCGGTTGAAGTGCTGCGAGCGGACAAAATTCTGGGTATAAAACGCGGGATAAGTCTTAATCTGCCCGTCCGGAAACTTGAGCTCAAAATCGACCTTGATTTCATCCGGGTCAAAGGGGTTGAAAAATTCACGGGTGAGCCAAAAAGTCGAGGAAATCCGGCGGTTGACCTCGCCCGCACCGGGCAAACGCCAGTCACTGACCGCCAACGGCTGCTCCTTGCGGACGCCGGAGCGCTCAAATTTGCGCACCGCAATATTGGCCTCGCCCGCCTCGCGGCGGTAAACCGAGACGCCGTAATCAAAGATATTGGCGGCGTAATACGCCGAAAACGGCACACTCGCCCCCGCCGACCGCCAGGCGCGGACATCATCCAGCCGCGCCGACAACGCCTGCCACTCGCCGGGCTTGACTGCAAACTCCTGCGAGGTCTGAAACCACTTGCCGTCTTTGTCTTTGACAAACAAAAACGCATTGACCGGCTGGTCGCTTTTGATTTCGGCCGACAACACGCCGTAGTTGAAATCAGCCGTTTGCGGACGGAAGGTTGCGCGCTCCGGCTCATAAAAAATTTGGAAACTTCCCGGAAAGGTCACGGTTTGGCGGTATTCGCCGTCCGTTTCACTCAGCACCGCCCGCGATGCACTGTCGCCTGAAAAATAAATTTCGCCGCCCGCCGGCGACAACAGCAAACCAATGCACCATAAAAAAAACCACCGGTATTTTAACATCAAAGATCCTTGAGCAAACGGTTGAACCGGCTGCCGGAGGCCGCCAGATTGAGTTGATCCATGCACTCCGAAACCGGGTTGAATTGCGTGTGCAAAAGCTCATCCGGGACATTTTTGCCCACCTGATCCAGTGCATTTAAGGCATCGCAAACGGTATAGGAATCCGCCGGTTTGACCGGCAAAAACGCGACCTCGGCCTCGTCGGCCACCCGGGCCACCAACCCGGCGGTTTCCAGCGAGCTTAAGTAGCAATGCATCTCCACCGGCGAGAGCATAAATTTGCGGCCGATGTCCTGCTCGCGGACCATGCCTTTGCCCTGACTGTAGGCGCCGTAGATCAGACTGCCGATGAGCAATTGATATTTGCGAAT
>Ga0066602_10002792_pt1 | contig 10025 bp, 4 predicted proteins | sample Higcelweek5metaG_FD_59481 | JGI IMG/M metagenome (GOLD analysis project Ga0066602, IMG submission 59481) | Freshwater pond sediment microbial communities from the University of Edinburgh, under environmental carbon perturbations - High... | ecosystem: Environmental > Aquatic > Freshwater > Pond...
GGCGATCCTTGTCAGTGCTTATGGTCGCCATGATAAGTGTATTGGCGTGTTCCAATCCAACGGTTAACGAAGATTCTAACGGCGGAGGAACGAGCTTTGCTGTATCGTTCGACGTGGGAGAGGGAAGTGGAAATGGGCCTCTGAATCAAAGCGTAATTTCCGGCGGAAGTATTACATTGCCAGGCATAGGAAGCATGATCGCGCCGAGCGGAAAAGAGTTCGATGGATGGAGTAGTGGCGGTCAAAACTATAAAGCGGGAGACACCTATACCGTAAACGGGGATACTGTTTTTGTGGCGCAGTGGGTATTGGTGGGCAATGGAGGGCTCGAACTTAGTGGGACGATCAGCATAACGCCGAGTTCGGGTGTGTCCACCGGCACGAAATTAACCGCAAATTATACTGGATCGGAAAGTATCAGCTATCAATGGAAAGTGGGGAATAATAGTCTAGGCACGGGACAATCGCAAACCGCCATGCAACCGGGAAGTTACACCGTAACGATAAGCGCTTCGGGGTATAATAGCAAGACTAGTTCCGCCATTCAGGTTACCGGTTCCGCGAGTGGCACCGAGGGAAACCCCTTCTCGTTGACTGAAGGTGTATGGGAAGAAGGAGAACTAACGACGGGAGTCGATGCCGTTTGGTATTCGTTTACCGTGACGAGCGGCACCACTTACAACTTATGGTGTAATGGCTATGTTAATGCCGCTGGTGGCGATGGCAATAAAACTGCAGACATCCAGTTTGAGGCCTCATATAGCGATGGTTCAGGTATTTTTAATCGGAGATATATTGAGTATGAAAGTCCTGAATCTTTTACTGCAAGTAAAAGCGGAACTGTTGTATTAAAGGGAGTCCCTTGGTCTGTGGGCGGAACAGGCACTTATGCGATAGGGTATAGCGTGGCAAACACCGATGTTACGCTGAATAGCGTTGTTGCCAATGGGTCATCGACGGAAACAACCACTCAAATCGCATTGACGTTTAATAAAGCCATTCTTCTTACTCCTGGCGATTTACGCATAACGATGGGTAGTACTAGTTATTCCTTGGCAGCAAAAACCATCGTTAATGTCTCAGGAACGACCTATACCGTCGATATCAGTAGTTTATATGTTGAAGGCAGTCAGGCAACGAGGACGATGAGCGTCGTCGTGCAAAAGAACGGCTATGCAGTCGCTGGGTCGCCAAAGACGGCTACTATTTATTACGTTATCCCTTCCGTGCCTACGGGAGTACAAGCCGTCGCGCTTTCTTCAAGTAGTATTCAGGTATCATGGAATGCGGTATCAGGCGCGGATTGTTATAAAGTAGCGATCGCAAATGACGTACAGGCAACTTCGGGTCTCTATGATTTTAGTGATCAAACCTCTGCGACATCGATCATATACACTGGATTGAACGCTTCAAAAACGTATCACTTCAAGGTAAAAGCTTATAATGGATACTTATCGAGTCAGGAAACCGTCGTGGTTTCGGCGACTACGCAGTCCAACGGTGGTGGTGGCGGGACCGTGCCAACCACGCCGCAAGGAGTAAACGCAGTCGGCGTATCAGCGGGCAGTATTACTGTAAGCTGGTCTTCGGTTTCAGGCGCGACCGGGTATTATATCTATCAAAGCGCAAGCCCTTCCGGGACTTACTCTCAAGTTGGGTATTCAACTACGACTTCATATACCAATACCGGACTGCTCGCGGATACCGCATACTATTACAAAGTGGCTGCGTATAACGCCGTGGGGACTGGTTCGTATTCAAGTGTCGTTTCAGCGACGACGCAATCAGGAGGAGGAAGTTCTGCGCCTATAACGCCAGACGAGTTTATCGTTTCCGTTATCTCCGATCAGGGCGTAATACGCATGATGGTAGCCTATCCATTAGCGGTTAAATCCGTGGTGGATACTTATACATACTATTTGGACGTAAATGATGAAATTTCATTCATATATAATACTGCCCCGAATTATCAGGAAGATGTCGTTGGGGCCTATGGTGATACTACAACATCGGGTGATTTATACGGAATTCGCATATCAGAGCCATTGACGTTGTATCCTGCAGGTTCTGGCACGTACAAGTTTAAAATACGAATAGAAAGTAGCCCAACTGAGGTAATTGCAACCGAGGAAAAGACAATAACTCGCTGAGGGTAATGTCGTTCGCTTGCCCATTATCATATTTGCTCAAACTTTTCGGTTGTCGGTAATCCAGTGGCGATTCAAATAGGTAAATTTACTCTATTGTGAAAGTCGAAAACAGGATTATCATATCTTTAAAAAGGAAGGACACTCGTATGAAAAAAAGAGGCTGTAAATCGGCGCTTAAGGGATCGCTCGGTGCGCTCGTAGCGCTTATGCTTTCGTTGGCTTTCGTTTCCTGCGTAAATCCAATAGTGCCTGCGAAGGAAAAAAGCGCAAACGCGAATCTTTCGGTTATTACGATCGATGCGTCGGGAACCGATGTCGCGCTTTCTCCGTCATTTTCGGCTGACGTCGTCGAGTATAAGGCAACCGTGGTTAACTCGGTCGCGTCGGTTTCCATCACGGCGACCGCCGCGGAGAGCTCCGCCGTCGTTACCGGAACGGGAGCGAAAACGCTGGAAATCGGTGCGAATGCCGTTAGTATAGCCGTGACGGCAGCCGATGGAACGACCGTTAAAACGTATGCTATAGAGATTACTCGGGCGGCCCCGCAGGCATCAAGCGATGCGTCACTTGCGAGTCTTGTCGTCGGCGGTACTACTTTCACGGCGCCTGTTGCCGGAACTACGCTCACGGCAGAGGTCGGTTGCTCGGCAACCGTCGCGACTATAACTTCGACCCCGACGGATGCGGGTGCCATCGTGACCGTATCCGGCAACGAGAATCTCGTGCCCGGCGATAACGCGGTCACCGTGATGGTAACGGCGGCGGACGGCGTAACGAAGGCGACATATCCCATAAACGTTATCCGGCATGGACTGACGCTTACCAGTCCCGCGGCAAACACCGCGATTACTACCGCGTCCTTCACCTTGAAGGGGGCCTATTACGGTAGCGTCGCGCCGGCAATCACCATCAAATTCGCCGGTCTCGACGCCGTCAACGCAACCGTCGATGCTACCGCGAAAACCTGGACCGCGACGATAGACGGGTCATCGGTATTCAACGGCGAAGGTACAACGTTAACGGTAATTGCCGATTGGGGAAACGCCGATTCATTCCGCTATGCGGGCACATACACTTTTGCCGGATCGACTGTCCCGACCGTGAGGGGCGTTGTTATCACGTCGCCGGCGAATCGTGAGGTCGTATCCTCTCCGGTTGTCAGCGTCGCGGGCTATTATACCGGCGAGAGCACTCCTACCTCAATAAGCATCGGCCTCGGATCGACGAACACGGCCGCGAAAATCAATCCCGTGACGCATACCTGGACCGCCGAGATCACTCCCGTCGGGGTCGCTAAGACGAACGACGTGAATATAACGGCGGTAGCGGTTTGGGATTCCGGCAGCGCGGTTAAGGCTTATCGCAATTTCGCCTATACGGGCACGGAAGACTTAGGTCATACGGTTTCTGGCACGGTCGCCTTTCCGGGGAGAAACCTGACGTCGGACACAAAGCTTTTCGTGTATACCGCGGACGCGTCGGTCGAGTCGACCATCTCCAGTTACAACGCGGAGCTCACGTCGGCAACGACTTACGATTATACCTTGACCAATGTCGCCGACGGTACGTATGTTATCAGGGCCTTCACCCATGACGGCGACTGGGCTTTCGTTTCCGGAACGTCGTGCTATGAATGGGCCGCCCTCACCATAACGGTAAAAGGCTCAGATATTGTCGATCAGGACTTCACGATTAGGTCGCCCTCGGGAGATAAACCTCAATACTATAAAGCAAGCGGCACGATAACCGTCCCTCCCGATGTGACGTTCGATTCAGATTCGCACATTGCGGTATTATTGTTCTCAACATCGACTACCCCCAATGTAAAGGTCGACAGCGTAAATATCCAAATCACCTCGGATAGGGAATACGCCTACTCGCTGTTTGCGCCCACGGATTCGTACCGAATCGAAAGCTATGTAAACGACGGAAAATGGGAGTGGGAGTCGGCGGAAAAACTATGTAATTGGAACGCCGCGGTATTCGATATCGCCTCTGCGGATAGAAAGGGAATTGATTTCTACCTCGACGACGATGGGACGAAATCTGTTACCATCACTACACCCGTCGCAAACTCGGATGTTTCAGGAACAACAATCGCGATCGGTGGGACCTATAGTGGTTACTACACGCCCGTTATCACCTATGAACTGAGTGGTTCTGGGATCGTACTACCGATCACGGGAACGGCGATCGTTGACGCAAAGACCAAGCAATGGTCCGCCACGATTGATTCATCGTCATTCAAAACAATGACTCCGTCGCTTAGGATAGTGGCGCAATGGCCAAACGGGAAAACTGAATCTACTTACGAGAATTTCAACTTTATAAAGATGGAGTAACATCCGTCGCCGCGCTAGATGGATGAAGAGGGCAATACCCTTAAGTAATTCTACTTGTTTATTGGACGACGAGAAGGGTAGAATAGAATCGGCAACGATATCTATAACAGGAGATTGAAAAATGAATACACGTTTAATGACGGCGCTCACCCTTGTTTTGGGCGCGGCGTTCGTTCTCGCGGGCTGTGACAGCCCAATAACCACGCCAGCCGCTTCCAGCGAAAAGGCCATTACCTCGTTTGCGGTCTTGAGCCCCGCGGTGAAGGGCACGATTAATGGAACCGCCCATACGATCGCGGTAACGGTCCCGTACGGTACCGACGTAACCGCCCTTGTCCCAACGATCGCGCACAGCGGCGCGAGCGTATCGCCCGCCTCCGGCGTCGCGCAGGACTTTACCGACCCGGTAACCTACACCGTTACCGCCGCCGATGGCTCGACGCAAAGGTATACGGTGACGGTGACCGTGGATGTCACGCCGCCGTCCTCGACCAAGATGATTACCTCATTCGGCTTCGCGACGCCTGCCGCAAGCGGTACAGTGAGCGAAACAGATTATACAATCGCGCTGACCGTACCCAAAGGTACCGACGTAAAGGCTTTGGCTCCCACTATCGAGCACACGGGCGCGAGTATCTCGCCCGCTTCCGGCGTGGCGCAGGACTTCACCGACCCGGTAACCTACACCGTTACGGCAGCCGATGGCTCGACGCAAGCGTATGTGGTGACGGTAACCGTCGCGGGATTTACAGTTACCTATCTGGGTGAAGGAAATACCGGAGGGGCAGTTCCCGATGAAGCCTCCTATGCCGCGGACCAATCCTTTTCTCTCGCGGTTAATTCGGGGTCATTGGTTAAAAATGGCTATACTTTTCTGGGTTGGTCCACGGACGACGCGGATGGTTTTAAGTTTTATAGAAATCAAGCCGTTACATTGCCGGCGACGAAGAATTACGTTTTCCATGCGGTATGGCTTGATAGCCATTTGTCTGGGGATACCTCCGCGTCCGAGGGAATATGGATTTGGAATAAGGATGGGGACCCGTCCGGGGATCTTGTTATTCCGAAGGGCGTTGAGTGCTTAGGCGTTAGCATGGCCGGGAATGACGGAATCACGAGCGTTACGCTTCCCTCAACCCTCAAAAGGTATCTCAATAGGGCTCCTTCCTATGTGTCCGGAATCTTTAACGGTTGTATTGGCATTACGAAAGTAACGCTTGAGGCGGGCTTCTCGACTCCTAACACGAGCATGTTTAGCGGCTGCTCGGGAATAACCACCGTGGTCATTCCTTCGGGAGTAACCGACATTGGTGATATGTTTAGTGATTGCTTTGGATTACACAGCGTATCGCTTCCGAAAACCATTACCTCCGCGAGTTTCAAGGACTGCACGAGATTGACCGACGTTAGCCTGGAAGACGGCATTCCGACTGTTCCTGCGAATTTGTTGGCAGGATGCGTAAGCATAGCCAAAGTTACCATACCCACCTCCGTTAAGGAGATTGGATCCGGGGCTTTTTCCGGTTGCTCAAAATTATCGACAATCGATATTCCCTCGTCGGTAACCACGATCGGTAAATCCGCCTTTGAGGGCTGTACGGAACTGACTGAAGTGACGATACCTTCGTCGGTAACCGCGATCGGTGAATCCGCCTTTGAGGGCTGTACGGGATTAACTAGCGTAACGATACCCTCATCGGTCACGAAAATCGATACGTGGGCCTTTAAGGGCTGTACTAACCTTAAATCCGTCGTAATCGGCTCGAGTGAAATAGGAAAAGAAGCGTTCTCTGGATGCGCGAACCTTACCACCGTTACTTTGTCTGATTCCGTGAAAACAATCGGTGAATATGCTTTCAGCGCATGTGCGGGCATAACCGGCGTATCGCTCTCTTCCAATTTGACCACGATAGGTGACAATGCTTTCTATGGTTGCTCGGGTTTGACGTCCGTCAGTATTCCCGTTAGCGTAATAACGATTGGTAAGTCTGCGTTTGCCAACTGCGCAAAACTAAGCACCGTGACTTTACCGGCTGGATTGACGTGTTTGGGCGAAAGTATGTTTGCGAATTGCTCTAAAATCACTTCAGTGACGATTCCGTCATCGATAACGAAAATTGGGGCGAGCGCATTTTCTAGTTGTACCGGATTAACAAGCATAACGCTGACTTCCGGTTTGACAACCATAGGCGTTTCTATGTTTAGCGGCTGTAAGGCGCTTGGTTCGGTGACTATTCCTTCATCGGTGACCGATATCGGGGAGAGCGCGTTCAATGGGTGTACCGGATTAACGAGCGTAACGCTGACTTCTGGTCTGAAAACCATCGGAGCATGCATGTTTATGGGCTGTAGCGCGCTGACTTCGGTGACTATTCCCGCTAGCGTTACAAGTATTATGTACAGTGCATTTTATAAGTGCTCGTTACTGGCAACCGTCATATGCAACCCAACTGAACCTCCTGTGCTAGATAATTACAATGCCTTTACGAACTGTTCGTCTTCTTTGAAGATAAAAGTACCTTCATCTTCAGTGACAGGCTATAAAGGTGCTGGGCAGTGGTCATCAATATCAAGTTCTATTGTCTCACAGTAATCGGGACGTTGGGATAAACGGGATCGGAAATGAATAGGCGAAGACTAAGAGCGGTTCCGATCATACTCTCTATTTGCCTGGTCATGGTCGGGGTGACGAATTGCGGAAGCGGTTCGGATATCCCCGACGTTGACTCCCACGAAACATATCAAGCGACGATCGACGGAAAGACGTATAAACTGGAATACCGATTGATACGTCCCGTCGATTCGTTGCCGCATCCGCTGGTCATCATGACCCATGGCCGGTACGGCCCACATCCCCCAAGAAATAATGTTGAAGTAGACGGGTATAGGAATATATGCACCGCTTTGGCGGAGCGAGGGTACGTCGTCATGATGCTGGTACGCCGAGGATACGGTAACTCCGACGGACCGGATTCGGAACTGAAAAATACGCCATATGAATGCGGATTGGAAGCCTCAAAGGACCTGCTGAGCGCGGTCGAGTACATGAAAACCAAGCCGTACGTCGATCCAAGCAAGATCGTTATTATGGGCCACTCGCAGGGCGGTTGGGCGGCGATCGCGTTCTCTACCCTGAAGGCGGATGGGGTGCTTGGTACGGTCAACCTATCCGGCGGCACGAATTATCTCGGTATCGATTCCGACTCATTGTCCATGAGGCACGCGAAGTGGATATCGGACTGCGGTGAATACGGTAAGATCAATATGATCCCGACTCTTTGGATCTATTCGCCCAATGATCAAGCCATTCCCGGAGATACTTCTCAATCGATGTTTAAAGGCTTTCAGGACAATGGGGGAAAAGGAACGTTCGTCATGAAACTCGCCTATCCCGGCGACGGGCATTGGTTCTTCGACGAACCGGAATTTTACGTAAGCGATCTAATGGATTTTTTTAATACGATCGGGATGGATTAAGATGAGCATAGTTGATGACAACATGATGAATATGAAATGGACGGACGTCCAGTCCGCCGTTGATGGCAAGGCCATTGTTTTATTCCCATTAGGCGTTATCGAGGAACATGGGCCGCAATTGTGCCTCGGCACGGATATTTATACCGCGCAAATAGTTTGCTCGGCGGTAAAGGAAAAACTGGAAGGGCAAGGCGTCACGGCGATAATTGCGCCGCCGTTTTATTGGGGAATATGCCAGTCAACCAGAGGCTTTCTGGGTTCCTTCAACGTCCGAATGGAAACCGCGCAAAGCCTCGTATTTGATATACTCAACACCTTACATGGCTTTGGATTCAAAGAGGTGTATGGCATAAACGCCCATGGCGATATCGAGCAGAATATCTTATTGATGAACTCATTCAAGGCAGCGCACGAGAAAATCGGGATGCGTGCCCGTTATTGCTTTCGCAAGGAAGTGCTGCATCATTATGGGTTAACCGGCAATGAGGAATTCATCTGCCCGGTCTCCCCGCAGGAAATCATCGTAAGCGCCGCAAGGGAAAACGATATGCATGGTGGCGATATTGAAACCGCGATAATTAATAAGTATTATCCGTCGTGCGTAGATACCGACGTAGCGAAGAAATTGCCCGGCGTGAGTATTGAACCCGGTAAGGAAATGGAATGGATATTAGGCGGAAAGACGAAGGAACTGTCCGCGAATGGGTATATTGGGAATCCTTCCGTATACGATCAAGTAAAGGTTGAGGAACATATCGACGATACGGCTAATCGATATATGAATGCGATATTGGATAAGAGGAGTCGCATGGGAGTCGATAGTAATGGAGAGTAACGTGAAAAAAACTTTATGGAGTCTTGTTGTGGTTCTGATTCTATCTAGCGCTCTTGCGGCCAAGGAACCCTATAAGGCGAATGATTCAATACTGTTTGAGGTACCGCAAGCCGCGAAAGTAATGGATGTTTCCACGAATGGCACGAATGTTTCATGTTGCTATACGCTTGAAACCGATGGTGTCCTGTCGACCAAAGTCGATTACTATCTATGCGTTGACGGACAGACGTTTGGGCCCTTTGATATGGTATCAACCATCATGAAAGGGGATTATGACGCGCCTTCATCGGATGCCGAATTAAGGTCCGTATCAAAAAGACTGACGGATAACTATCATCAGACATATTGTGTCTATTTCGCGGAGAAGGATAAGTCGAGGTTTCTCTTTGATGGCACATCCCAAAGGGAGATCGACGAAAGCATCGATAATGTTATTTACTTAGGGAACCATAAGTTACTTTATAAAGTATCGAAGGACGGTCGTTATTATATTAATGATAATGCCCGCTCATTAGGTCCATTTAAAAACGTGAAATGGTATAAAAACGGTTCTGACGGCGATAAGATCGCCATCTTGGGGACGAATGATGAAGGGGATACGCTCTATTATGAGAATACGGTAATTGGACCATATAGTAGTATCTCAAATATTCAGTTCTCCAACGATTCAAAAATCCTCTCGTATGTTATCGATGATGAAAACCGCGGAAGTTATATCTGCGCGGGCACTGAAAGACTCGGTCCTTATGAAGAGATTGGACAAGCCTCGTTTTCGGCAGACAGTAAAGTCTTGGCTTTTTGGTACCGTATAAACGATTCTTGGTATATTCAGAGGAAGACCACGACTTTCGGACCATTTGTCGGCGACGGACTTCTTATCTTCAATTCGGATAATTCAACGATCGCATATAGCGTCGAACAGCAGAATACGACAAGTGTTTATGTAAATGATACGCTGATAGTGACCTGCGAAGACATAATTGACGTCTCGTTTATTCCTAATACCCACGATATCGCGTATATCTCGGGAAGTGATTATAATTGGCAAATTAACGTATCGAATGACAAATATGGCCCATTCATGCATGTAAGTAGCCTTGATTTTCTTCCAAACACCAATGAGGTAATTTTCGCGTCCATTGGCAATGGAGAGCTATTGCATATTGGGAAGAATGCCCACAAAATACCGGTAGGCGTTAAACCCGATTATACGCATTTTAT
>Ga0066602_10002812_pt1 | contig 9981 bp, 9 predicted proteins | sample Higcelweek5metaG_FD_59481 | JGI IMG/M metagenome (GOLD analysis project Ga0066602, IMG submission 59481) | Freshwater pond sediment microbial communities from the University of Edinburgh, under environmental carbon perturbations - High... | ecosystem: Environmental > Aquatic > Freshwater > Pond >...
CAGAATGGCTCGGACGCAAGCTGATCGAGTTGGCCGAGATACTTCGGGCATCTGATATCAAGATGTACAACTGGTTATGGCTCGGACTATGTACGGGTATCGACGAACTGGTCTATTACATGTTCGATAAATTGAGGCACATTAAAACGCCTATCGGACAATACGATCTGATCGGCGTGGGCGTCGACTATGGACAGCAGAATGCTACAACGTTTCAGGCCGCCGGCGTAAGTGTTAAGCGCCGAATTATCGAAGGCCTCGGCGAATACTACCACAGTGGCCGCGAATCAGGCCACCAGAGAAGCCCGTCACAGTACGCTCTAGATTTCAAGGAGTTCTGCGAGAAGATCCAAGGCAGAACAGGCACGGCCGTATCGTACGTGTTTATTGATCCATCCGCTCAGGGCCTTGCCGAAGAGATTAAAAAGGTTATGCCAGGAATCCGAATCAAGAACGCGCAGAATAATGTCGCTCTTGGTATCAGCCGTGTGCAGAAGTGTATGACCTACGGGATAGCGTCGATCAGCCCGGAACAGGAACGCCTTGAGAAAGAATTCGGGCTTTATTCTTACGATAAGAAATCGATCGACAAAGGAAAAGAAACACCGATCAAGGAGAACGATCACTGCTTAGACGCATGGAGATATCTGATCATGGGTCTGTGGAAATACATTAAGAGATTCTTGCCAACTGGGGAGGATAGAGACGATGTCGATACTGAGCCAGATTAAGGCGATCATACAGGGGGTGAGGCGTATGCTTTCCGGATCACAGATTAAGAAAATCGTAGGTCAGGACGTGGCGATCACCTCGACGCTCTCCGAGAAGATTGAGACATGGCGCGATATGTATAACGGATCCGCGTCGTGGTTGTCTGATAAGGATGGGGTTATATCCATCCGAATTGAGCAGTCTATCTGTAGAGAGTTTGCCGATGTCGCACTAAACGAGATGGAAATGGTTATCTCGAACGAGCCGCTGAACGAACTGGCTAAACGCGCTACCAGGGATATGAACGAGAACCTTCAAGAGGGAATCGGGTTAGGTGCGTTCTGCATAAAGCCACTCGGACAGGGTACCAGTGTTGAATACGTGATGCAGGGCGATTTTATCCCGATCCGGTTCGACTCGTCCGGGCGTCTGATGGACGTTATTTTTATCGAGATCCGCCGGCAGGGAGATAGCGATTACTATCGCCGGTTTGAGCGTCACGCGGTAAGCGACGGGAAACTGACGGTGACCAATAACTCATACAAAGGTTCCGAGGCCGAGATCGGCAACGAGATCAGCCTTGAAGTGTTTGAGGACTGGGCGGTCCTGAAGAATCTCGAATACGACTGGGATAAACCGGACTTCGGATATTACCGGAACCCGTGCAAGAATACGATCGATCGCACGCCGAACGGAATATCGATGTTTGACTCGGCTATCCAGTTGATAAAGAAAGCCGATCAGCAGTTCGGGCGCCTTGACTGGGAATATGAATCCGCGGAGCGCTCTATCATCGCTGATGTCGACGCGATCCCGGTCGCTAATACCGAAGGGTATCGGACGAAGCCGAAAGAACGACTCGTGAAGACACTCGATATCGCGGATAACACCGGATCGGATAAGTATCACGAATTTTCGCCGACTCTCCGAGACACTGGGTATATCCAAGGCCTGAATGAGTACAAGCGAGCGATCGAAGAGAATGTAGGCCTTGCGTTTGGGGACCTCTCCAACGTGCAGGACGTCGATAAGACGGCTACTGAGGTTATCAATTCGAAGAAACGCAAATACAACCGTGTCACAGCGATTCAGGACAATCTGAAGGACTGTCTGACCGATCTAGTCGACGCTCTGGCGTTCTATAACGGACTGGCCTCGACCGGCTACGAAGTGGCGATCAATTTCCACGATTCGATTCTGACGGACGAAGAGGGCGATCGCGATCAGCTTCGCAGGGATCTCGCTTCGGGCGTGCTGAATGCCTGGGAATACCGCATGAAGGTGTATGGCGAAGACATGGAGACGGCAAAGGCGAACGTTCCGCAAGCGCCGGGCGTTCTCGGCGATGTGGTTGCGATGCCGATGCCCGGATCTGCGGCGGCTCCTGCGGCAACGGCATCGGCCGAAGTGCAAGGAAAGTCGCTAAATGGTGCACAGACGCAGAGTCTGATTGCTATTATGGGGCAGCTTTCGAGCGGAGCGCTTACAGAGGGCCAAGCAGTTAATCTCATTTCTACTGCGATCGGAATTGGTAAGGACGAGGCGCGAAAGATACTGAACGGAGAATTGTAACATGGAACCCGGACGCATTGAGATCATCCCGCAGCCGATCGGAGACGATTTCGCCGAACTGCAACAGCGGATCATGGAGGACATCGTTCGACGTATGAAGCTGAATGCCGGAGAGATTACGAGTTCAGCGGATTGGCAGATGAACCGACTCCAACAGCTCGGCGTGTCGAAGCAGACCGTTAAGGACTACATTAAGGCCGCTCTGAATCTGTCCGATAAGGAGATCGACAAGATCTATCGCGACGTGATCCAAGAGGAATACGTCCGAAACGCCGATCTGTACACGAAGACCGGGAAGAGTTTCCTACCGTTTGCCGAGAATAAAGAACTGCAAGCGGCCATCGATGCCGTGATGAAGCAGACCAAGGGCGAATTAGTGAATATCACGCGTTCGCTCGGTTTTGTCACGCAAGAGAGCGGCAAGCTTAAAGCGCTCGACCTGACCGCATACTATCAGCGGACACTCGATAGCGCCGTGAATGATATCCTGTCCGGATCGTTTGATTACAACACGGTCCTGCGGCGCGTGACGTCCGAAATGACGAACTCCGGACTGCGGTACATCGATTACGATTCCGGTTACTCGAACCGCGTTGAAGTGGCTGCCAGACGCGCGGTCATGACGGGGTTTAATCAGACCATGAGTCAGATAAATGAGAAGACCGCCAAAGATCTCGGAACGGATCACTACGAAGTCACATGGCACGCGGGAGCGAGACCGGATCACGCAGTGTGGCAGGGTAGGGTGTATAACAAAAAACAGCTTATTGAGATCTGCGGACTCGGATCAGTATCCGGACTAAAAGGTGCGAACTGTTATCACGATTACTTGCCATTTGTGAAAGGTGCATCCGTGCGAACCTACACGGACGAACAACTCGACCAGATGGCCGCTGCAGAGAACACGCCGAAGAAGTACCAGGGCAAGGAATACACAGCATACGAGGCCAAACAGAGACAGAGACAGCTCGAGACCACCATGAGAGCGCAGAAGCAACAGATTTCATTGTTGGAACTCGGCGGTGTGGCAGATGACGATCTGATCGATGCAAAATCGAAGTACCGGGTTACGTCGCAGGAATACACCGGATTTAGCCGAACGATGGGAATACCACAGCAACGGGAGAGGGTGAGAATATGAGAGACATCGAGATCAGAATCAACGACAACAAGACGTGTGAAGTAGTCACTCCTCAGCCGCTTGTCGAGGGAGAGAACCGTACAACGCAGATTAAGCTGATCGGAACTCCTACCTCATGGACTGACTTCGCGGTGATGTGTTTGCTCACGACTCCTGCGGGCGTTCTGGTTGATGCTGTACCGCTTCCTTGCGAACTGTTAAATTCGATGCTCGACGCGGCGGGAACGCTCAAGGCCGAATTCATTGCAACGCGTGTCGGAACGGATACAGAGGTAGACCGCACGAAGAATGCGGCATTGCTCCCGGTATCCGCGGCAAGAAGCCCTCTCGGAGAAATCGCTCCCGAACCGTTACCGAATTTTTTGGCGCAGATGGAAGTCGCTCGGACGGGTGCATTAGGTGCCGCAACAACGGCAACCGAAGCGGCGGCGGATGCCGGAGAGAAGGCGACACAGGCAGAAGGCGCGGCGGCTACTACGTTGCAGACCAACGCGGACGTACAGGCGGCGGAAAGCATTAGGGCGGCGAAGGCGATACAAGACGCGGCGGAAGAACAGGCGCGAGCGAGCGCGGAAGCTATCCGACAATCTACATTTTCCGCGATTAGCGCATCCCCCAAAGGCACATACGCGACTACTGCGGCACTGGCGGCGGCGCTTCCGACCGGTAACGCTAACATCTATGTTGTCACCGCTGACGGAGGTTGGTATTTTTGGAACGGAACAACGTGGACGAAAGGCGGTACGTATCAGGCGACGGGTCTTCCTGTTGACGTGGCGCGGGAATTGTTTAACACGTCGACCGCGGTTTATTCCGTAACAAAGCCGTCTGGCGCGGGCGTAACATATCCTTTGCCAGTCCCGTCAGGATCAAAGATTAAGATATCGCTGACGGGAGTCAATCCGGCTGATCACGTAAATGTTATCGTTTTTAATGACAGTCTAACCACTAACATCGGCATTCCGATTTCTGGAACGACATTAAATAAATCCGTCGAATATACATGCACCCAGAACGTCGGGGGTTTCAGGGTCACAGACAACGCGAATTCGTCCGTTGTTTTGTCGGTGGAAAAACTGCACACGCTGAACAACGTTCGCGCGGCGGTCGATTCCGCTCTTGCAGAATTCACGGTGAACTATCAGGACAGATATTATCCGACCGGAATATGCGACGCAACGGACAGACTTTCCAACAAAGAACTATATAGGTACGCAAATGGGTTGAAGATTAAGAAAAACACGACGGAGAATGTCATTGTGAATCTGCACGTAGGCGGAGACGTTTCGGCGCATGATGGAGCGCTAGTCATCTACGACGGATATGCCTATGCTCTATATTGCGTTAACCGCGTATCGTTGGTTGACAATGCGAGCAACGATAACAGTTTCGTCCGTCTTCACAAATTTCCACTGTCAGATCCTTCGAGCGTCACCGAATATATCGTCGCGAAAAAGACAGACACTTTCGGCGCGCACACAATCACGGGCGGGTGTGGATCTCCAAATCTAATCCAAGACAAGACGGACGCGAGCATATTGCACGCGGTTTTTGTCGCCAAGGTAGACGGAAAATACGCAGAAGTGACAGCGCAGTTTAACACAACAACGTCAACGCTAAGCGGATACGCGATTGTACAGGCTACAAACGGCGTTTCTATCGGCGACTTAGATGTAACGACGCTCAATGCGCTTCTGGGATCTACGCTTACCCCGTCCATTTATAACTATATGCAAGCCAACTCGTCGGTCGCGTACTACAACGGTCTGTATTATGTTGGTCTGGTCTACGGGCGCAACGCAACGAGCAAAGCGGTTGTGTTTAGTACAGCGGATTTTCTGACATGGACAATCGTAGTGGATTGCACCGACCTCAAGATTCCTGCCCTGTGCGAGTGCGCATGCTACGTTGATTCCTCCGGTATTTTGTATGTGGCAATTCGTCCCGAAAATGCGTCCTCGACGGGTTCGGTTAGTGGATCGTGCGGAGCGTTCGCAAAATACAGTCTGTCAACGCATGCGTTCGTTGACAAAAAAACATTCCCCAACTGCTCGACACGTCCAAGTTTTTTTGAAAAAGGCGGCGAATTATATCTAACCACAAGCGCATATGATCGGGAGCATTTTGAAATTATCAAGATCAACAAAACCAACATTGGCGCGTCCGTCTGTATCGCACAGACTAACGCAGTTATTCCGTATCCGTCCGTATTTCTGGTCGGCACGACGGTCTATTGCCTTTACACCGCGTCAAACGGCATGCAGATCATAACGCTTACGCTTGACGCAGTCACACAAGCCAGTGTAGACACGGCGATGCAAACGCTATTCGGAATCTAATCTGACATAAAGGAGCCAGTATGGAAGTAGAGTGCGAACAGTCGCATTCTACATAAAATAGCACAACAATATTCCAGAACGCCGGATTTGCGGCAAAAAGGAGGAATGCCTTTGGAGTGAGGAAAGCCCGGAGCGCTGATCGGATAGAGCGCGGGGTAGATCACAGATCCGGATACTTAAAGCTTTGAATATCTAATTGCGCGTATCCATTTCGGTGGACGGTGGAGAGTTCCCACGGCTTGACGCAGCCACAGCGTTAGCGCCCTTGCGAGGGCGCTATTTCATGTTCAGAAACAGGTCAGGCCTGCAACTGGGCACACGGAACGCGACCGTTATCGCGGAATTCGCCGACGGGCAATAAACGGGAGGAAATACCATGCACAAGATCAATTTACAGCTCTTCGCCGATCCTGGCACCGGTGCCGCGAATTCGGGTACCGGAACAAGTGACGCAGGAACTACTGGTGACGGCGCCCAGAACAACGCAGCCGGAACAGCTGACGGCCAGACAGCCGGAAAGACTTACACACCTGAGGAAATCGACAAGCTGGTCGAAGAGAAGGCCTCCAAGAAGGCTGACGCGATCCGGATATCGATGTATCAGCAGGAAGGCATGACCGAAGCCGATGCCAAGGCGGCGCTCAATGACTGGAAAGCGAAGAAAGCATCCGAGGCCGAAAAAGCTAAGGGAGACCTGACGAAGCAACAGCAGAGAGCGGACGAAGCAGAGCGGAAACTGGCCGAGCGAGAGAATCAGATCTTTGCGGATCTGGTCGAAGCGAAGTCCGAAGCTCTGGCCGTATCACTTGGTATCGATCCCGCGAAACTGGCTTACATCCGGCTCGATTTTTCCAAGGTCGGCAAGACCGACACGGGGAAACCAAAGGCCGAGGATATCAAGGCAGTGCTCGAGGGTGCTCTCAAGGTGATGCCGGAACTCAAGCGAAGCACCGAACCTATTCAAACAGGCGTTGCCCCGACGAACGGTGGCAAGCCTATCGGAGGAGCAGAAGAGGACGCGCTGAGACGCGCCTTTGGACTGCCCCCGAAGAAATAAGAAGGAGAAATAAACATGGCTAACTCTATTGCCCTTGCCAAGAAGTATTCGCCCATGCTCGACGAGGTCTACAAAAATCTGGCGCTCTCGTCCGCTCTCGACTCGACATCCACACTCACCCGCGAAGGCGCGAACGCGAACGAGATTATCGTTCCGAAGCTGGCTCTTCAGGGCCTTGCGACATACGCCCGAGCTACCGGATACGTCTCCGGAGATGCGACGCTGACATGGGAAACTCTTGCGTTCAATTATGAGCGCGGCAGAATGTTCTCCATCGATCGCATGGATAACGATGAGTCCCTTGACGTAGCGTTCGGAATGCTCGCAAGCGAGTTCATGCGCACCCGCGTGATCCCCGAGGTTGACGCTTTCCGTTTCGCGGCTTATGCCACACTGGCAGGAACAAAGCCCGCCGGCGCAACTCTCGACACAGGCGACAAGGTTATTGCAGCCCTTCGTTTGGCCGATACCACGATGGACGAAGCAGAGGTTCCGGCAGAAGGCCGCATCCTGTACATCACTCCTACTCTCAAGGGTCTTGTCGAGGATCTCGCTACAACCGCATCGCGAGAAGTGTTGGCAAAGTTCTCCAAGATTATCGCCGTGCCTCAGTCGCGCTTCTACAGCGTTGTAGATCTGTATGATGGCACAACCGGCGGAGAAGAGGACGGCGGCTACATTAAGGACGCAGCGACCGGCAAGGATATCAACTTCCTCGCCATTCATCCGACGGCAGTCCTTCAGTTCACGAAGAACGCTCTTCCCAAGATTATCGATCCCGACCAGAACCAGGCTGCTGACGCTTGGAAGTTCGGTTATCGTATCTATGGCCTCGCTGACGCTTTCGAGAACAAGACGAAGGGCATCTATGTCCACAAGAAATCCTGATGAGGTGTTGGAATGATTGACGGCAGATTACTCGATTGTGCCTCAATGGCCGAGATCGAGGAGAACCTGAACCGCATGATGGCCATGATCGATGCCAAGATGTCAGCGCTCAAGATCCAGTGGAACACGCCGATTAACGCTGCTACAGCGTCCGGCACGCTCACACTGGACACGAACCCGACAGCAAACAACACGATGACCATCGGCACGACGGTTTATACCTTCAAAGCCGCGGCCGCTGTGGCCGGAGACATTGCGATCGGCGTCGACTTGGCCGCTACAAAAACGAACGTAATCGCGGCGATCAAGGGAACGGACGGACTGAACACGGCCCACGCGGTTGTTACGTGTGGAACATTTGCGGGCAACGTCCTGACGATCACGGCGAAGGCCGTTGGAGCCGCCGGGAACGTACCCACGTCGGAGACGTTCACAGCGATCACTAATGTATTCGGTGCCGCTACTCTTGATGGTGGCCTCAACGGTACGGTTGGCACTGAAGGACAGATCATGACCGACGAGAATTACATCTACGTGTGCACGGCTGATAACACGGCCGCAGATGCGAACTGGAAGAAGGCCGCGCTCACCTAAGGAGGCTTTATATGGCAATCGTTGATTCTACCTATTACATCGGTTCGTTTCGGTCTGGATCCACGGCTGTCATCGGTGCCTCTGAGTTCAATTTCTATGGGAAGAAGGCAGAGAGGGAGCTTGATCGGCAGACGTTCGGTCGGCTCTCCTCTGCTATCGTCTCGGACACGATCAAGGACTGTATCTGCGAGATTGCGGAGTACCTGTATCAGTGCGAGCAAGCGTTTAGCTCCGCTCATGGCGGCGTGCTGACTTCGTACTCCAACGATGGCGATTCGGGTTCGATTGATAAGTCGATGTTCTCGGAGGCTAACAGTCCGAAGAAGATCCGCAGAATTGTCCGGTCGTATCTGTCCGGGTCGGATCTCCTACAAGGGGGCGTGGATCTATGGCGGGGTTAAATCCGAACTACGACAATACGATCACGCTTTTTAACTGCCTCAAAGGCGCGGATAACCCGGACGGAACATCGGACGTATGGTATCGAACCGTGTTGCCTGAGTGCTTTTTTAAGGCACAGCAGACAGCGGTAACGACCGGAACGTCCGCTCAGATGTCCGCGGTTTACGTCGCTCGGATTGCCGCATCGACAAGATACCGACCTTACGCTGAATGGGTTAAGATCCCGGCGGCGTCCAGAGGTCAGTATTTCACCGGGAACATCGGCGACGTGATCATTCTCGGCGAGTCTTCGGAGACGATCAGCAATGCAAGCCCGAACACGGCGACGCAGGTGATCACCCGAAACAAGCCGAACGCGTTCAAGGTTACGGCATTCTCGGACAATGGCGGCGCGATGCAGAGGCATTACCGATTCGGAGGCTGAGAGATGGGACAGAAGATCCGCTTTCAGTTAAACAAGACGCCCGAACAGATCCAGAAGGAAACACTCGGAGGCGATCAGGCACAGTTATTTATGGCGAACGAAGCACGTCGACTGATGGCACCGTACGTCCCGGAACTAAACAGCATGATGGTTAAAGATGTCCGGACGGATGTCGAGGACGGTAAAGGCTACGTGCATTACCTATCACCATATTCGCGGTACCAGTACCACGGAAAGCTGATGGTATCCAGTAAGACCGGGTCCGCTTGGTCGCATGGAGAAAAGAAGGTCATAACGACCGTTGATCTCGTGTACTCAAAGCCGATGGCTACAAGCTACTGGGACAAGGCCGCGAAGACTGCCCGGGGGAAGGATCTCGAGAAAGCCATGCAAGACTACGTCAAAACGAAGGGAGGCTGATCTATGAGCAAACATGACGCTATGGTGAGTTACCTACAACCGCACGCGATGGAGATCATCGGGAACGCGCTCGGAGTGAACTACACCGTCGATACATCCGGATCGGTCAGCTTCGTCACGACGTACGGCGAGAAGTGGATCAAGAAGTATCTACGAAATTCAGGCAGAAAAGCCTACGGATTCGCGCTGATCCTCTCACTCGACTACTCGCAGAACACCGACGATCTGAATATCACGTCACTTAACCTGGCACAGGCATTCGGGGACTGGATCGACGCACAACACAAGGCGAAGAACTATCCGGACTTCGGAGCAAAGTGCAAGGTATCCAAGATCGAATCACTACAGAATATGCCGAATTTGGCGGGAGTCAACGAGGCCGGCACGGTAGCAAAGTATATGCTCCAGTGTCAAGTCACTTTTTATGAGGAGG
>Ga0066602_10002817_pt1 | contig 9976 bp, 18 predicted proteins | sample Higcelweek5metaG_FD_59481 | JGI IMG/M metagenome (GOLD analysis project Ga0066602, IMG submission 59481) | Freshwater pond sediment microbial communities from the University of Edinburgh, under environmental carbon perturbations - High... | ecosystem: Environmental > Aquatic > Freshwater > Pond...
TAAAGCTATGTAAAAAAAATTATTTGATTATTTAATTGAACATTTGCCGGAGTGTCCCAGCAAGTCTAGTGGACCACGGTCTCTTTTTCGAAGGCCGCCGACAAGAATAACTGAAAACAATACCTGCTTTTTAGGGATGAAAACGCAGCTTATACATAAAAAAAGAACCCACGCCCGCAGGTAGCCGGAGTGGGTTTACTATTTATACAGGAGAGTGATTAAATTTTTATGACTTCTCTCAACGAACAAAAAAACCGTAAAAGAAACGGATTCTCAAAATCCAAATATGGTTGTCTTAGTATCATTGCTATATTTTTTATTTTGGCTATTGTAGGCAGCTGCGCTGGCGGCGGCAAAAATAAGACCGAGCAGCTTCAACCATCCTCAGTTCTTACCCAACAACAAAAAGCAGAAATTTTTACCGAATGGTATTCCAAAATAGAAAAGCAGCTAAACGCTTCAGACGTTCTCTGGAAGAGGGCAAATTCTGCAATAGAACTATACGGTTCAGGAAAGACGACACGTTATAAGGCTTACGATGAACTAAATAGTATTTCAGAAAAGCTAAAAAATATAAGTTTTAGTATCGAAAAAATCAATCCTCCCGCAAACCTTCCCAAAGATGATATCGAATTGTTGCAATCGGCAATAGGAGATTTAAGTAATTCGCTTTATACAAGAGGAAATGCGATGTCTAAAATGACCGATATCATTGATGCAGGAAAAGCAAAACCAAGCGAAATAAAGCCGGTTGAATTTTTAATTCAATCTAGTAACGAAAAGGCACAAGATGCTGTAGTGAAAATTACTGCCGTAAAAATTAGTTATGGTTTGTAAGACTAAAACAGCTTAATATAAAATGATTTTGTAATGCAACATTGCTTATAACATAGCAGAGGGGGGGGTGATGGTATTAGAAATCCGAACGGCTATGGCTCTGTATATAAGCTTTCCGGGAACCGTCGCAAGCCGTTTGTCGCTAGAAAAACAACCGGTTTTAACGACAAAGGGCATCCTATTTATGAAATCATTGGCTACTTTGAGAAGCGAGATAAGGCGATCCTCGCCCTGGCTGAATACAACCGTAACCCGCTCATGATCGACAGCAATAAAATAATCTTTTCTGAACTGTTTGATATCTGGAAAGCATCAAAATACGAAGGGGCCAACAAGTCAACTGTCAACGGTTACAATTCCGCTTTTAACAATTCTGCTTTGCTGCATGAGATGAAATTCGCAGATATCAAAACTATTCATCTGGATAAAGCGGTTAGGATGTGTAAGCTTGGCCATGGAACACTGCGCAAAATGAAAATACTTTACCAGCAGCTCTATGCCTATGCCATGGCCAATGATATCGTCACTAAAGACTATTCCGAATATGTAAAGCTTCCCGAAAACAAAGAGAAGCCGGTTCGGATTCCGTTTAGCCAGGACGAAATTGACCGTTTGTTTGCCGCTGCCGATACACTGCCATATGCCGATGTCGTTCTGATCATGATTTATACCGGCGTACGGCCCGGAGAACTGTTGAATATACGCGTAGCAGACATTTCCCTTGCGGAAGGGTTTTTCGTCGTCACAGATAGCAAGACAGAGGCTGGAGAGAACAGGCCTATTCCGATCCATAAAAAAATAAAACCGTTCTTTGAAAAAAGAGCGGCTGCCGGGCATGAATTTTTAATTACTTACAAAAAGAAAAAAATCGGCTATGATTATTTTTATCGAGGCATTTTTACACCCATTATGGACCAACTCAACATGAAGCATAGGCCTCATGACTGTCGGCACACCTTTGCAACGTTGGCCAACAATGCCGGAGCCAACCAAACGTCAATCAAGGACATAATCGGTCACACCACTGTTGCGATGCATGAAAAACTATACACTCATAAAGACGTCGAAGAACTCCGCAAGGCCATTGATCTGATGTAAATATTGTTACTAGCTTGTTACTATTTTGTTACTACCATATATTTTTTTAAACATTTTTATAGGTTCTTATATAGCGAAAACCCCTGCAAATACAGAATTTGCACGGGTTTTCGGTTTGCAAAGATTAACGTTTTGAAAACTGAACACCCTTATTTTGCATGATTTATCGACGTTTTGTTACTAGTAAGTTACTGATTTAAAATTTGTTAAATAATCTTATAAGGTCGTATGCTTCTTTTCCTTCCTTTATATATAACGAATAACATTAATTTTTATGCAAAAATACGCCATTTTAAGAAAGAAAAATAAGCCCCACCCCGTTACTGCTGGGGGTCTTTCTTTTTCCAGACGATTTCATAACCAACTTCGTCCAGCAATCTGGCAATCTCAATATACCTGAGCGTGCCAGATTTTAATTTTGCGCTGAAATTCTGCTGGCTCATTCCGGTCAGCTTCGCTGCCTGAGTTTCAGACATGTTGCCTTCTATTAATAATAGTTTTCTTATTTCGAGTGCCAATTCTTCACCTGTCATGTTATCCCTCCTGTTAATTGTATATTACCATATATATTTTTTAAATACAATAAAATATTGTTGACAACAACTTATTACAATCATATAATGTAATTAACAAATATAAATTGTTGGAGGGATTGAAAACTATGTTATATACGGTCCACTGGAAAGTAAACGACGGTCGTAACGGATATCCCAATATCGTGTCAGAAATATCCTCAGATATAATGTGCAGAACCTACAAAGAGGCAATTCGCGCACATTCAATCCGGCAAGAAGTTAACCAAATCCTATCCATTTCGGAATTGGTCGGCGGAAAAGGCAAAATTAACGGAAGAAGTTATCGCGATTTCAAGGTTGATTATCTTGCAAATAACGTGACTGATAAAAAAGAACTTTATTTAAGCGGTGAAGTCGTTTCCAAAATAATCAGGGTATTCGGCAGCTATTCAGGGAAAAGCGAAAGTTTGTAACATAAACGGAGGTGGTAACAATGGAAAACAGTGTGAACTTTGAAGGCAACGATTTTGCGGTACAGGTAATAGCAAAAGGTTCTTACATTGACAATAGTGGCGATAAATCTTTTTTGGTAGAAACAACAACAATACGTATGAATCACGTTGCGTTGAATAAATGGATTTTATCATTTATGTTTAATTGCCGTGAATGTTACGAAACGGACGAAGAATGGAAAGCGCACAAGACCGAATACATGGAAAAGCGCAAAGCAGTAAAAGAGAAAATCATAAAAGTACTGGGGATAGATGCGGCTAAAGGAAGCCTTTGTATCACGCAATCACAATCAGAAGTGTTTACAGTTGTGCATATTTCGGATATCACTCCTGCCTGATGATGGCCTGCTGGGTACAGGCCGAAACTCCCGAAAGGGAGTCGCGGGAATCCGCCATGAGGAAGTCGTACAGCTTCCCTTTACATAGATTGATCTTTGAAAATAAAATAGCCCGGTGGCCTAAGCCACCGGGCTATCGTTTTAAAACGCATATCTAAATCCAAATTTCGCTTGCTTGTTATCCAGATCATACGCAGCTGCTGCGCCAAGATATTTACCTGATTTAGTTATCCGACGGCTCACATCAGCTGACACCTCGCCAACACCGGATAAGCTCCGGTTAGCGTACACATTAACGCCACGGACTATTTTCGGATATGCATAAACATTGTATTCATTTAAAGTCACCGGTGTATCCTGTTTCAACGCACCCAGGTTAACCGCCTGCCCTGGATGCGCCGGATCGGTGGCGATGGCAAAGTCTGCTCCGGCATTGCTCACGTTCGCGGCAACCTGTGCCGGCACCTGCTGAACAGTCGTATGATAGATTACATCAGGCGGCTTGTTTTTTAACGCGGCGATCTGATCAGCGGCCTCTTGCAGTTGCGACTGCAGCATACTGATATGAGCCGCTTGCGCTGCCTGATCGACGCCAGCCGCCGTTTCAGCCTGTTGCTGTGACTCATAAGTCACCGGATTGGGCGGGTGGAAATGCTGCCAGGCGAAGTAACCGGCAATAGCGATTAATACGGCGAGCAGACCGTATAATAATGGTTTGCGGTTGTTAATTACCCAAGTCATTTAAAACTCCCCCAATTCAACCGTTTGCCCGGCCAGTTTATGCGTGCAATCAGAAAGATACTGGATTTTACCATCAGTGATGAATGAGTGGCAAACCGGACGGCTTGGCTCAACGCTTCCTGCATTAACCAGCAACGAGGCTCTGAACGTAGGTTTGTCATAATCTCCGTTAAAAGTCCAGCGCTCATCAAGCGGATGGCAATTTCCGCACGCTGGACACACAATCAACCAAATGTCTTTGCCCTCTCTATTTTTAGCGTTATGAACTTTTGCCATTACATCACCCCCAACCCGACTACATAATGGTATGTATTATTTGCTCGATTCGCATACCCGTCAGCGTACGCCAGGCAGTCAGCTGCAACAGCATACTCATCACGGAACAGATCGTGCAATGTATCCAGGCAATTGATATCATGCCCGCGCTCAGCCCGCCGTTGCAAAAACCGCCCTACAACATAATGCGATGTCGGGCACCAGATGCCCGCATAAATAATGCAAGCCGGATCAGTCAGCCCAGCGTCAATTAATGCTGGCAAATAACTGTCGGCACAATCCCGGGCTAAGATCATATCCTGCGCCACCCTTCCCTGATCGCTATCCAGCAACGCCGATAATGCGTCCAGCTTGCCGGCAGCCGCAATATCAGAGTATGTCCGACCGGCAAACTGATCACCGCCATCGATACAGTCAAGCAGGGCGTCACCTCTGCCGCAAATGCCCTCCCATTGCGAGCACCCCATGCTTGGATAGTCTCCGGCCGTACTGCACGACACAGCACTATACGGCCCTTCAACACCGGTTTCGACCAATCCGCGCGCAATCGCTCGCGCTAATTCCTCAGTCGTCACGCGAGATCACTCCTTTGAAAAACGACTTAATTTTATATTTCAAAGAGTCCCAAACCGACCAAATAACCATTATTACGATTTCCAGTTTTGACAATGGCGAATTACCGCTCATGGCTTAACCCCCTTGTCGCTGTTAAAAATACTGTCAAAACCGAACTTGCCGACAATGCCAAAAAAGAAGTTTGTCAGGGCGTTGATGTCTAGATGCGTTCCGATAAGCCCATTGGCCAGCCAAGCGACCAGCCAAATAAAAACGAACGCCCCTATTAAAAAGTAGGCGTCCTTAATCTGTTTCTGTATGTACTCTAAAATTTTCGCAATCATTTTTCACCGCCTTCTTTCAGCGCATATTTAGAAATTTTATATAAAAGCCATCCTATCTGTAACGCTAGGTAAATCAATGTTGCAACACATACCCAGTCCGATAAGGTTACTCCGCAGAACGATAATGCAGTAACCCCAACTGGCGGGGCGGTTTTTGCAAGTTCTGATTTTGCATCAAAACCCACAGGCTACACCTCCTAGTTATTTCTTTTTAGTACAAACTTACTAAAAATTGATTTCCGCAAATTGTAACTATCGAAATGCTTCAATATTCCCATGTACGACTGCACGCTAGCATTTGCCTTTGCAAAATCAATTTCTCCCCTTGTGTATTTGCGCTGCAGACCGGCCAGCCGGCGTTTCATCTTTAGCGCTGACTTTTTACGCAGTTTGATATGAGTTGCCCAAATCCGGTACCCACAAAATTCCACGCCCTGATCCAGCGAGCGAATGCATGTTTTATTATTTAATCGCAGCCGCAACGTTTCATCTAAGAATTCTTCCACATATTCCTTCACACGCCATAAATATTTTTTATCCGAATGCAATATTAGGACGTCGTCCATATACCGGATATAATGGCGCACCTTCAGTTGATGCTTGCAATATTGGTCCAACTCGTTTAGATATAAGTTGGCGAACATTTGACTCGTCAGGTTGCCAATCGGCATGCCGATACCAGAGACTTTAGCACCGGTGAAACCATGATCTTTTAAACTCAGCCCGAAATCAGTTGTTTCGGAACGAATGATGGTTTCCAGCAGTTTTAAAAGGTCTTTATCGGCAATGATCCTCTCTAAAATTCCGACCAATACATCATGATCTACTCGGTAGAAATATTTGCTGACATCCATTTTTAGTGCGTACGTTCGGCAATTTTTACGATATAGCTTGCGCAGCCAGTATTGCACCTTAAGAATAACTCTATGAGCGCCCATGCCAACGCGGCAAGCATAAGAATGACTAATATACCGGCGGTCAATCAGCGGGTTTAGCACCCGGTATATTGCCCATTGCACGACGCGATCACGGAAAGGCAACGCCATAATCAGCCGTTTTTTCGGATCGTACACAAAGAATTCTTTATAGCGTCCAACCTGATACGTTTTCCAGATTAATTCGTTTTGAATATTGACCAAATTTTCTTCCAGATTAGCAGTAAATTCCAATACTTCTTTTCGATACCTCTTACATTTTCTCGCCTGTTTATATGCCTCTGTTAAATTTTCAAAGCTGCATATTTTTAAGTACAAATCTTTTAGTTTCTTCAAGTATTTATCCTTTCGCGCCAGGCGAAACACCCTTCACGTATGTTACTAACTGCAATCCTGGCAATATAGTTTTTTGCCTATTGGCAGGGAGACACGCCCCTTTATTCCCATGCACTGGATAATAACCCGTAAGTTATTGTCTTCTGGCAATTAGGTAGAGCGGAGCGAAACCCGATGTTGTTGTTCGCATTCGACCGGGCGTTATTCAAGTTCAGATAGAAAACACCTGCATTCGACGTGTTGTTCCAGTTGCCGCCACGGATCCCAATTTTTCGGCGTATCCCCCAATAAATCAAAAGTTGCGCATCCATCCGCCTAGCATTTTGCCAATTTCCGTTGTCATGCCGGATAAGACCTCATACCGTTTTAACGACATAAATCCAAGGTCTTTCCCAAGCCGCACGAAATGGCGCAGAATATCTAGTTGAATATCAGCATCTTGCATGGTTGTCTTTTTGTGATACCGTTTATTCGCCGTTATCAGCATGCGCAACAATTCATGTGCCGCATGCTTTGTGTCAGTCCCAAGCGAAAACTTCTCGCTTTTCGGATATTGATGAATAGTATCATATAAATAATGCATCATGTCGTAAGTTTTTTGGAGTATTTTTAGTTCTTCCAATTTTACACCTCGGCAGAAAGGGGCCGGCTATCGCCGACCCCAACAGATTTCAGGGTTACAGATCCCAAATTACAAAACGAAAGCGGAGCGAAACCCGATGTCGTAGTACGCATACGACCGGGCGTAACTCAAGTACAGAGAGAAAACACCCGCACCCGACGTGCCGATCCAGAGGCCGCCACGGATCCCAAGACGTTCGCCGTTGGAATTCATGTATAGCCGATCGCCGCCATGGCTTGAGTCAATCGGCGCAAGGCCAAGCAATTTCGTTAAATTCGGAACGGTCACTCCACTATACGCAGCCAACGTCTCTAATGTCTTTTGCCCGTAATATGACGACGCATTTGCTTGTGTCGTAGTGTTGATTTGGATCGCGCCATCATTTGCCGGAGCGCTGACAAAATCATATTTTATTGTCAGGTCGGTTTGGTAAGTCCAAACAGCCGTTCCGTCAGTTACGGTTCCAGAGTCCGGCCAGGTTGGTTCTGTGATGCCGCTTGTGCCAGCTGTAGTGCAGATATACGTTTTGCCATTGGCCGGAGCAATAACCTCATTCAGCGCATAGGCCTTTGTTGCGGTCCATTTTGCATAGCACAGCGTTCCGGATTGCAACATTGATTTCCATGCTGTCGATGCCGCAGTTTGATCCTTCGTGTTGTCCGCTGCATCATTGTCCGGAATGATCTGGATCTCACCGGCATTCAGTCGCATGCCAGATACCCACTCATATACGTTACCGTTGAGATCATAAATACCAAACGGGCTGCCGTCGTGACTCCATCCTACCGGGCCCGATCCAGTCGCTACCCTGCCGATATATTTAGTACCGGAACTATCGTAATAATAGGATGGCACGCCTTTTTCGGTGGTCACCGCAACGTCACTGCCGTAGTTGTTGTTCCCGCGCGGCATAAATCCTTTACTTTTGCACCAGAGAGCGATTGCGGACCACTCTGCATTGGTCATCAAATGCCAACCGCTACCCTTCTGTTTGCAAGCAAGCAGCGCATTATCAAATGTGATTGTGTTACCGGGATCTTGATATTTCAGACCGACTGCACGCATGGAGGCGCCGCTTCCGACTGTGAAGTTTTGATATTTGCTGATATAAAGAAATGGCTTTATCGCCCCGTTCGTGATAAACGCAGGGTGATGCATGTTGCGGCCTCCGGCCAGCACGTCCGACTCTTTAAATGCCGGAATGGCTACAAGCACGGTCGGATAGCCAAGATCATCAAAGGCTACCGTATTACGGCCAATGCTCGCATCCTCAACCCGTTCGCGCCAGCTGCGCTGCGTAGCAGCATCGGTAATCACACCGCCAATTTTATAGCTCCGCGCTAGCGACAATTCAATTTCATGGATATCTTTCAGTAATTGCCCCTGTGTATAAGGTCCACTTACATATTTCATACCATCATTCTCCCTTCAGTTGCTACTGGCTGCGGAAACAAATCTGCGAAATTTCTGCGGCAATCCCGGTCGAAAAACGGCAGGTAATTTTCCGCTTTTTGCTCCGTCCCGTCGACGATGATTTGCTGCTGCAGCTGTACGCCCTCATCCGTATAATCAACCGCCAATACTGTTTTACCCTCGATAATCGCTACTGTATGCGTCATGCTTCATACACCTCCACTTCAATTGATGCGCCCTCGCTGCGGCCATACAGCGTTACGGCAATGGTCGGGTCAAAACTTTCTTGGTAAATGCTCTGCGGTTCTAGTGTGATCCCTTTGCGGTTCGCCGGAGTCATGCCGGTTTCGCCAATTTTACCCCGGATTGCAAGATCCATGTTTTTGACGGTAATCTGTCTCAAACTGGATTTGCTGTTTAACGCGACTGGTGTTTCTGTCAACGTGACCACGCGAGTCACCGGCGCGGAAACGAGGATTTCGCCCTGGGTCGTTGCATTAACAGTTGCGGACACAGGCAGCGGATTGGCTCCCGTAATAGGGTTTCCCGTCGAGTCCATGATGCTGACGGGCGCCGCGTCATACCTTTTTAAATCCATACCCATCCCTTCTTTCTACCTAAATTTGAACAACTTCAACTTGCACGGCTGCGCCCTCGCTGCGGCCATACAGCGATACGGCAATAGCAGGATCAAACTCTTGCAAGACCATTGCTCCTGGCTCAATCGCGCAGCCTTTGTCGTTGGCCGGGGTCATTCCAGTCTCGCCAACACGCGCCCGAATAGCCAGGTCCGTATTGCGAACAGTGATTTGCTTCAAATTCGCCTTAGTAGTCAAGAGAACCGGGGTTTCTGTCAGTGTAACTATTTGGGACTGCGGGGCCGTCGTCATTGTTGTTGTTTGCGCAATGATTGGGGAGATTCCAACGCCTCCTCCCTGTAACTGTTTAAGCAGTCCCTTTAAGACTCCAACCATACTAGCCGCCGTCGCCGGATCCGTTACTGCCGCGTCCGACTTTGCGCCAAGCGAAACAATAGATCCATCTTCCGCGCTGATTTTCCCTAATAACCTGCCTATTTTATCAACAACGTCTACCTGCCCAGGAACAGCAAGAGTGAATAATTCACTCCCTGCGCTATTTTGGTTTACTATCGGCTGTTTACCGTTCCCTGCTCCCTGTAGTTGTTTAAGCAAGCCTTTTAAAAGTGAAACTTGTGATGCTGTTGCAGATGCATCAATTACTGCTTCATCCGCCCTGGTACCACCGGAATTCATGGGATCAAGAAGTATGCTCATTTCGTCACCTCCTTATAATAAAATAGTGCCGGAAAACCGGCCGTTGGAATACTGACACTTGATTGTTTTGCTGCCATTGCTTACCGTGTCAACGCTTTTATCGGCGTTGTAGGTTAAAGCATAAATGATAGATCCTTCCGTTATCGTTGCCACTGTGCC
>Ga0066602_10002821_pt1 | contig 9964 bp, 7 predicted proteins | sample Higcelweek5metaG_FD_59481 | JGI IMG/M metagenome (GOLD analysis project Ga0066602, IMG submission 59481) | Freshwater pond sediment microbial communities from the University of Edinburgh, under environmental carbon perturbations - High... | ecosystem: Environmental > Aquatic > Freshwater > Pond >...
GAGATGCGGTATGAAATTACGAACTAAACAAAAATTAATTCCTACAGTGGCTATGTTAATAGTTTCGGCGTTGCTTATGTCAACCGCATCTTATGCTTGGTTTACGTTAAGTAAAGAAGTTACGGTTGAAGGTGTCAATCTTACTGCTGTTGCTCCAGATAATATTTTGATTTCAAAAGATATGTTTTCCGGATACAACGTTTCAGTTTCTTTAGTACCCGGAACTGATTTCGGAACAGGTGCACTAAACCCATCTTCTTCATATGATGGAAAGACGTTTTTTTATACATCGAATACACTAATAGCAGGACAAGCTACATCAACAGCTGTATTTACACATACATTAAAGGCTATTAACAAAAATTCAAATACAGCTGATGGTTATTACATGCAAATTCCTTTGTTTTTGGTTAATACCGGTAGTTCACAAGTTGATATAAATATCAATTTATTAAATTCTATCGTTGCAAATGCAACAGTTAATGATAATGTAGCAAGTGCTGTTCGTTATTCGGTTACATTTGATGCAAATAAAGATGGAGTGGCAGATGCTTCTGAAAACACAAAAATGTTTGGGTTAATAGGAAACACTTCAGATCCTTTTTGGATAACTAATGTAAATTATTTAACCTCAGTTATAGGTCCGATACAAAATTCATCGGATGATTTTGCAGGAACTACTGATGCAATCAGCTGGAATTTAAATTCGGCAATTGTAAGTGTACCGGCAAACGGACGTGCAGATTTAACTTTAAGTTCAGAAGGCGCAGCTGTATTGTCGAAATTAAGAGATGCAGGAAAGCTTAATGAAGCAGCAATTCTAGTTAACGAGGAAGTTTATTCTACTGAAACACAAGCTGAAATAGTTTCGGATGCTGCAGCCGCTTGGTATGCGGAAGTTAAATCTTCAGGGTCTAATGTGGCAACTTTGTTGGCGAATATGCAGTCACAATTAGTTAAAGCAAATAAACTTTTTGGTAATGACGAAGTTGCTATAACGACATTACAAACATTGGACACATATGACACAGGACACGATATATCATCCGCGGTTACTTTACTTTCTAATGATTTGAGTGATGTCGAAATTGCTATGAATGCGGTAGTTTCATCTTATCAGGCATGCGCTGCAAACCCAAATAATTCAGGATTAGAAGCTGTTGCAACTGCAGCAGTCGCAACTTTGGAGGATGCTATTAACGATGGATCCGGATCCGGATCTTACTATACTAGAAATTCTCTGGTTACAATGACAACATCATTAGTATCAACAGACAGAGCTTCATTTGATGAATATGATGTAAACAATAGCGTGGCTCTTATTATTAATGTTTGGATAGAAGGGCAAGATAATGATTGTGTAAATGCACAGGTTGGAGATTCATTTAGTTTGGATTTAATGTTTGACCAAACAGAGTAACAAAATTTTCTAAATTCGGTTGGATTTTTGTTGATTGCCATAAACTGAGAAGAGCAACCAGCGAAATAAATATAAAGTACTTTTGATTGACTCAGAATTCAAAAGAACTAATTTAAATAGAAAAGGGAGAATATTTATGAAAATTAAAAAATGGAACAAATTAGTACCGGCAACAGCATTACTATTAGTGGCAGCATTGTTATTGTCTACGGCATCTTATGCATGGTTTACAATGAGCAAAGCAGTTACTGCAACAGGAATTGAATTGATGGCAGTTGCTCCTGACAACTTGTTGATTTCAAAAACACAGTACAAAGAATTAAACAGCATTTATGATACTACTGTAGGTTTGACAACAAATGATTTCGGATCAAAGAAATTATTTCCTTCATCATCATTTGACGGAGTAAACTTCTTTAAACCAAGTGCAACAACCGTAACAGGTGAACCTTCAACTACAGCAACTTTCACTAGTGCAACAGTTATGAGTAGTGTTAATGATGGTTATTATATGCAAGCTAAGTTGTTTTTATTAAACACTGGTGCAGCAGCATTATCTGTAGGACTTGATTTAGCAAATTCTTATGTTGCTAACAAAGTTGTAGGTAACGATAATCTTGCAGGAGCAGTAAGATATTCCGTAACTATTGATACAGATAAGAGTGGAACTATCAATGCTGGCGATGTAACAAAAGTATTTGGAGTTGTTAAATCAGACGATACATGGGCAAGTAATGTAAACTACTTTGCAACATTAACAGGTCCTATTAAAGGCGACGAAACAACAGATGTTTATAAGGGAACAGCATTAGCAGCAAGTGCAATAAATAACGGAACTTTAGAAGCAGATAAATTCTTTATAACAGTTCCAGGTAATGGACGCGCTGACTTTGATGGCACAGCAGGACAAACTGCTAATAACTGCGTATCTTTAATAGTTAACGTATGGATAGAAGGACAAGATCCTGATTGTGTAAACGCACAAGTTGCTGATACATTCGGACTTAATTTAGCTTTTGTAACATCAGATTACGCAGGTTAATATACTTAAAACAATTTAGAAATGTCAAAAATATAGACTAATGTTTCCCTGCTTGCCACGAAAAACTCACGGTAGGCAGGGAAAATAGTCAAAAGCTTAATGTTTTAACAATTTTATTGTTTTATTTTAAGTTTTTGTGTATAATGGCTTTATGATTTTATATAAAAGGGACATTTTATGCAATTAATTACGTTGTTAAATTAAGAAAATATTTAATATATGTTATTATAAATTAGCTTTTTACTAGGAGGGTATATTGTGAACATAAAAGTAAAAAAAGGTTTGAAAATTGCAGGAAATGTTTTTCTTTGGCTTTTTGTTATTTTTGCTGCAGTAATTACTATTATGGTTTTTGCGGGACAAAAAAATACTAATGGACTACCGTCTTTATTCGGAAAAACTTTAATAACAGTACAATCAAATTCAATGAGCCCGACTTTTAAAAAGGGTGATATGATTATCGATGACGAACTAACCGTAGCAGAGAAAAAGAATCTTACTATAGGGGATATTATTACTTATAATGTAGATTTAGATGGTGATGGTGAAAAAAACGAAATTAATACTCACAAAATAATAGAAGTTGTTCCACAAGGTGGCTATATTTATTACAGAACACAAGGTGATAACAAAATATTAAATTCAACAGCTGACAAGGATTTAGTAAGATCAGATTTAGTTCTTGGTAAATATGATGGGACCCGTTTAATGGGGATTGGAAAAGTAACTGATTTTCTAAATACACAAACGGGATTTTTATTGTGTATCGTGTTACCACTTGCATTGTTTTTTTTGTTTGAAATTTATAGCTTTGTTTCTATAATTGTTATGATGAAAATTAAGAAAACAACTCCTGTTGTTGATGAAGATGAAATTAAGAAAAAAGCAATAGAAGAATATTTGCAACAACAAAAGTCGGATAATAACGACACTACCGTTTAAAAAAATAAAAATGAAATATAAGCGACATGCTTGATTATATATAATATTTTGCTGATGAACAAAAAATTGCTCATCATGATCTAAAAGGACAAAATTTTGCCCCTTTTAATGAAAGGTTGACATTTAGCGCTATGGATGCATTTCTTGGATGGTTTTTTGAATTTATGAGCAAGATGATTGATGGTATTGCTCAAATATTCGGAGGAATAATTAAAGGGTTTCTACAAATCTTTAACCTGGTCGAATATTCCGAAATATTCCGCAAACATTACCAAAATTTTACCCCTGCTGACTGGGTGTTAGCTATTTTGGCGATTATTTTAGTTATTGCAATTTGGCTTATTCTTGTTTGGGTAATTGTACTTTATATTAGGCGTGCATTTCGTATGCATAGAATGATAATAAGTCAAGAGAACATATTTGAAGAAATTGCAGATTTGCATAAAGAATTACTAAGAGTCAATGATGAGAAAGATCGTATTCTTGCCATGAAAGTTTCTCAAGCAGGAGTTTCTGCAAAAGCATTAGCAGAAGAACTTGCTGATATTACACAAAAAAGTTATGCTTCCGTTGCACCTCGTGATGTTGATTTATCAAATGAAAATGTAAGACCTTCAGAGCAAGGAAATGAAGAATATGGACAATCGGGCCAAAATTCTTCCAATAACGGATTAGCATTAAGTAGATTTTCTCGTTTAATTGAAGTTGATGAAAAGTACACATATTACACGCCTGATAATTATATAAGTGGTTTCTCTTTGGAAGAATTATGTAATACGATAAGGAATTTTGCATGTTCACGTATGCATTTGTTTTATGATGTCAAAATAATTAGGTGTTTGATTGCAGGAATGTCTTCTACAAAGATGATATTATTACAGGGTATTTCCGGTACCGGTAAGACTTCGCTTCCATATTGTTTGGGTAAGTTTTTCACTCATGACGCAACAATTGCATCAGTTCAACCTTCTTGGAGAGATAGAACTGAATTATTTGGATATTTTAACGAATTCACAAAAAAATTCAATGAAACTGAAGTACTAAGAAGAATATACGAATCTTCTTATAATGAAAATATTAATCTTATAATTTTGGATGAAATGAATATTGCACGTATTGAGTATTATTTTGCTGAAATGTTGTCTATTTTGGAAATGCCTAACCATGAGGAATGGAAATTAGAGTTGGTTTCAAGTTCATGGACATCAGATCCAAAAAATTTAAAGAATGGAAATTTATCCATTCCTGAGAATCTTTGGTATGTTGGTACAGCTAATAATGATGACTCTACTTTTTCTGTTTCAGATAAAGTATATGACCGTGCATTAACAATTAATCTAGATACGAAAGGCCAACCTTTTGATGCTCCAGACACTGAACCTATGAGTGTAAGTTATGCTTATTTAAACAGTTTGTTCGAAAAGGCATGGCATGATTATCCTATATCTAAAGAAAATATAGACAAAATTAACCGTCTTGATATTTATATTATACAAAAATTACGTATTGCTTTTGGTAACCGTATTATAAAACAATTGCATCAATTTGTTCCTGCATATGTTGCATGTGGTGGTACTGAAATTGATGGTATTGACTATGTTCTTGCAACAAAAGTTTTTAGAAAATTTGAAAGTTTGAATCTTTCTTTAATCAGAGATGAACTAAAAGAATTGGATCTTTATTTATCCAAGAGCTTTGGCAAAAACAATATGATTGAATGTAAATCCTATCTGGAGAGGCTGCAAAAAATGTATTAATTTTACCTATTTTGCACGTTAAAGGGGAGGGATGTTAAGTGTCAAAGATAAAAAAACTAAATAAAGAGGAAGAGCGTTCAATATATAACGACACAACAGAATTTATTGATGTTATAAATGAAGATTATGATTTTTATCAATCACTTATTACCCTTATGAGAAAAGGGGAGAATTCTGTTTCTCTTAATCGCAAAATTATACAAAAACAAATAGACGAACAATGGGTTAGTATAATAGAGGCGGCACTACCTGCTCTTGATATGGTAATAAGAACCCCAAGAAAAGATATTAAAGAAACAGAAGAAGTTCTTCCTGTTGAATTATCAAGAAATATCACACCTCGTTCTTTGAGACATTTAGCACAACATACGGATTATATTAAAGCTATTGATAAAGATGGTACTGTTACTCCATCAAAAATTTTAAATGTATTTAGAGATGAAACATGGGAAACATATGAAAATAAATTTATTAATACTTTAATTGATAGATTGTGCCTGTTTGTTGAGAGGCGATATGAAAAGCTTGTTATTTATGGACAAGATGAATATTCAAGCGAAATGGCTTTTAACGTTGAGATGAAAGTCAAAGAAACAGATGTCAAAATTAATTTTCAAATTGAAACTAAAGATAATAAAGATAGTAAATCAAAGAAAGAAGAAATAAAATCTGATAATACTTTATTAAATTTAAAAATAAATCCAAATGCTGATTTATGGTCTCGCGTTGAACATTTAAGAAAAATAGTTCTTAATTTTAAATCTTCGGCTTTATGTGTAGCTTTGGGTAAAAGTTTTGTAAGACCGCCTATTATGAGAACTAATGCTATTATGAAGAATATTTATCTAAGACAATGTCTTGATTTATGGCAATTTATTGAAAGTTATGATAAAGTTGGTTATGAAATATTTTCCAGCGAAACTCCTGAACGTCCAAACAAAGAACTTACAAAAAATCTATATTCTTTGATGGCTTTTCAGTATGTTGTTTTCAGATATAATACATACGGTGAAATGGATGAGGAATTATCTAATAAAGGATTAAAATCTGCACAAAAAATCGAACCTAAATTTATACGTTCATATTCAGATGAAATCGGCGAAGATTTTGATATTTATGAAAATGAAACCAGAAGAATTTATGTTCCAGTTCCGGGGCAAGTGAAACAAAAAAAACTTACTTTGGTAGAAACTAAAATAAAAAAAGCTATAGATAGTGCTATTATTAATGAGAAAAAAAGACAAAAAGAAGAACAGAAGAAACACAACACAATTGCAAAATCACGTAAAAAGGATGTGTCAAATTGAATAAAAAAAACACAAAAAGAATAGGTGCAATAATTAGTGTAGTTATTACTGTTGTAATTTTATTTATACTTGCTTTTGTTGTGTATGCAAGAGTATCCGGCAAAGTTCCTAAGTTTTTCGGATATAGTTGTTTGTATATAGTATCGGGAAGTATGGAAGATACAATTGAAACAGGATCTGTTGTTTTTGTTCAAGAAATAAATCCAAATGAATTGAAAGTTAATGATATCATTTCATTTTACTCTAGTGATCCGTCAATAAAAGGGAAACCAAATACACATAGAATTGTCGAAATAACTGATAAGGGTTTTATAACAAGGGGAGATGCAAATAACGGACAAAAAGATAGATATCCTGTTTCTAAAAGTGATGTTATCGGTATTTATAAAAGTACTTCAAAGCCGTTATCATATCTTGTAAGTTTAATAAAAAAGCCTATTGTTTTATTATTAATAATAGTAATACCGACAATAATATTTTTTATTTATGAACTTAAAATTCTTATTAAAAAGCTTAAGGGGGGCAAAATGGATGAAATTGAAGAAAAAACAAATTCTAAACAATCCAAACATAGAAAATAATGATACTGACAAAAAAAATGACCCCTATAATTATTTGTTCAAAAACATAGGAAAATCTTATTATAGAATTGATGAAAAAATTCAAAGTAAGAAAATAAGAAATCTGAGTATTTTAAGTGCGTTATTTGTTGCTTTAACTTTGATATTTGCTGTATTGTTTTTTGTAGCAAAAACAGATATACTAAATAGCTATAATAAGAATTTTATTCAATCTGTAAATAGTACGATTGATTTAATTTCTAATATGAAAACTGAATCATATGATGGAAATATTGAGTATTATGATGCAGCAGCTGAATTGAATGTTGCAAGAAGAATGTTATCTTTATCAGAAGCAGAAGGTAATAAGGTCAAAATTTTCAATGAATTATATTCAGCTTTTTTAAAAGTACCAAAACAAGTTTATTCGAAAAAAGCTGATATTAGTGCCGGTCTTCAAAATATTGCAGATGGTAAAGAGAGTATAGGTTATTCAATGCTTGAGAAAGTGTTACTGAATATAGATTATCAAGATTATTAATATTTATTAAAGGAGCCAATAATATGTTTGACAAAATCAGACTCAAAACAAAAATGAAGAAGCTCATCAAAACAATCAATGAAATTGAGAAGCACCGATATAGATCGCAAGCGGCTTTAGTTGAAGCTATTTTGAAGGATGAATCTCCTGACGACCAGGATGTTGAATTTTTCAATAAATATACAGAGCAAATTGACACATTAAGAATTAAGATAAGAGAAGTTCAACAAGAACTTAATAAGATGTAATATTTTTTGGAAAGGAAATAATAGGACAACATGGGTTGGCTGAAGAAAATAAAATCTAAATATGCGCTGCCATTGTTAGGATTATTTCTGTTTATTATAATATTGTTTGTGTTGTTACAAATGAGCAATAGTATATCCTATTTTGTACGTGTTCAAGCTAAAGTTGATAGTTCTAATTTAACAGCGGAGAAAGCTTCGGTTGTTAATTCGGTAATTTCTAAAGACACTATGGAATTAGAAAATGTTTTAGATTATATCGAATTATCGAATTTTGCGTATGAAGATGAATTTGATGCCAGAGAAAATATATCTAAGTTGATTTTAAGTACAGAATGTAATCGCTTTGTGTATTTTATGCGTGATGGTCGTATGTATAATAATAGAGCTGAATTATGTTTAACTGTTGCAGGTGACGCGATTAATCTTTCATCCTTAAACAAGAATGGGGTGGGAATGCCATTTACTGATGAGGAATCAGGGGGCGAAATGATCGTAATATATGTAGAAAACAAAAATCCTGATAATAATGTTAAAGGAGTTGCAGGATATTATTTTACCAGTTCGTTTTATACGCGTAGTGAATTTTTGGATATAGAAGATAGAAGTTTATATATAGTCAATAAAGAAGGTTCTGTTGTTTTTTCGCAAAAAAATGAAAGTAATAAATTACAGGATTTGCTTATAAATAATAATTTTATAGAAGAAGATTATACAAATATAATTTCAACAATAAATAATGGCGTTAAATCTTTAGCTATCATTGGAAAAGTTGATGGATCTGTTATAAGTGTTAATAAGATTTCTGAGAATTCCGATTGGTATGTAGTGTCAATTCTTCCAAACAGTAGTATTTCTTCTAAAACAGAGTCGGTTATTAAACAGTCAGTTATAGCTACTGGTATTGTTTTAGTGGTTTTTTTACTTTTACTTTTATATTTTTTCTTTTCTGATTATAGGTATTTACACAAAGTTATGCGAATTCAAAATACAGATACCATAGCTGGGTGTAGTAACCAAAGTAAATTTGAAGTTGATGCTGAAAAATTAATTAAAAGTAATCCTTCAACAAATTACGGACTTGTTTATTTAAATATTGTCAATTTTAGATATATTAGTCAATTGTTCGGATATTCAAATACCAACAAAATGATGTTATATATTTCGGATGTTATAAAAAAATCGTTGCAAAATAATTTAGAAACGTATGGAAGAACTTCAGATGGACGTATGGTTTGTTTGTTTATATATCATGAGAACACAGAACTTAGTGAACGTTTCAAAAAAATATATAAAGAAATGGATGGTTTTGAACCCTCTATTGCTAATGGATATAAAGTTAAGTTAAATGCAGGTATTTATTGTGTTAACCGTGATAATAATTATACAGTTGCTGAGATGATTGACCGTGCGATTTTTGCACAAAATTCGGTACAAGAAGGGTCTCTGGAAGAAGTTGCATTTTACCATCAAAAGAGTCATGCTGATTTACTGAATATTGCGGCAATGGAAAGTTTAATGGAAAGTGCACTATCAAATAAAGAATTTGTTGTATATTTTCAACCTAAATATGATATTATGAACAATCGTTTAGATAGTGCGGAGGCTTTAGTCAGATGGATTCGTCCGGTTGATGGTATTGTTCCTCCTTCTCAATTTATACCGATTTTTGAAAGAAATGGTTTTATTGCTGAGCTGGACAAATATGTTTTTAAAGATACTTGTGCTTTTTTAAGAAAAAGAACTCAACAAAAAAAGAGAGTTGTTCCTATATCAATTAACGTATCTCGTGCGACTGCAGAAGCTCCAGATTTTATAGAGTATTACTGTTCAATAAAAAGAGAATATGCTATTCCTGATGGTTTTCTTGAACTGGAGTTTACCGAAAGCCGTGCATTAGAGAATTATGAAATACTTGGTAAGAAAATTGTTGAATTGAAAAATAACGGCTTTTTATGTTCAATTGATGATTTTGGCGCAGGATATTCTTCTTTCAAAGCACTGAAAGCTTTATCGTTTAATGCTTTGAAGCTTGACTCGTTTTTCTTGAAGAGCAGTGATGATGCGGCAAGGGATGAAAAGTTAATTGTTGGTGTTATTGCAATGGCAAAATCATTAGGTATGCGGGTTATAGCAGAAGGTGTTGACTC